>Ga0206125_10005045_pt1 | contig 11348 bp, 10 predicted proteins | sample Helgoland_Spring_4_FD_148598 | JGI IMG/M metagenome (GOLD analysis project Ga0206125, IMG submission 148598) | Pelagic subsurface seawater microbial communities from Kabeltonne, Helgoland, North Sea - Helgoland_Spring_Bloom_20160331_1 | ecosystem: Environmental > Aquatic > Marine > Epipelagic ...
CTTTATATACACGATACATCCGTTTATGATTATCTGTAAAGCCTTCACGACGAAGGAGGATATGAAGTCGCCAGAATCCGTAACGCACCCTTATCGCTGCCAGCTCTTTCATGCGCATACGCAACAGATCGTCGCCTAGGCCTTTGGACTGATAATAATAAACACTCTTTTGAAGATGAATAAGGTTGCAAGGGCGATTGACGGAAATAGGGTATTCCATCCGGATATTATCGACCATCTCCCGCTTACGAGCTGGTCTTAGAACTTTTTTTGAAGCACATCCTGGAGAATCTGCTTGTCCAAACTAAGATCCGCAACGAGCTTCTTTAAACGCGAGTTTTCCTCTTCAAGGCTTTTCAATCGGCGTAACTCTGATACGCCTAAACCTCCATATTTCTTCTTCCAATTGTAAAAGGTTGCTGTGCTGATGCCCATCTTACGACACACCTCGGACACAGGCGTTCCCGTTTCTGATTGTTTAATCGCAAATACGATCTGTGACTCCGTGAATTTTGACTTTTTCATAGCAAATAAGTTAACATTAATATTCCTTTATTTGCTCAAATCTCTCTAGTTTAGATCAGTACAGTTTAGCGGGAAAAGGTCAATTTTCTTCCTTCTTTTCTAAGTTAACGATTTTTAATTTTTAACCGTTACTGTATAATGGGAAGCCTTCAATATCAATTTAAGGATTTTTTAAAACTGAATATCTTACAGTTATTCATTACATAAGTCTACAGTCCTTAGTCTTTTCATTACTATATTTTTAAAGACTATCTTTTATTAAAAAATAGTCCGTATTTATTTAACTATTTCAATAAAACTTATTTATACATAGCTTCATAATATTTCTCATACTCTCCCGAGGTTACATTTTGTAACCAATCTCCATTATCTAAGTACCACTTTACTGTCTTTTCAATTCCTTCTTCAAACTGAAGTGACGGCTCCCAACCTAATTCTTCTTTTAGCTTTGTAGAATCTATTGCGTACCTTAAGTCATGTCCTGCTCTATCAGTGACATAGGTAACTAATTTTTCTGAAGTACCATCTTCTCTTCCAAGTAACCGATCTACCGTTTTGATGATCACTTTTATCAAATCAATATTTTTCCATTCGTTAAAACCACCGATATTATAAGTCTCCCCTAATCTTCCATCGTGAAAAATCACATCTATGGCTATTGCATGATCTTCTACAAACAACCAATCTCTCACATTTTCCCCTTTACCATATACAGGTAAAGATTCATTTTTACAAATATTATTTATAAATAACGGAATTAGTTTTTCTGGAAATTGATAAGAACCATAATTATTAGAACAATTTGATATGACTGTTGGTAACTGATACGTGTCTTGAAAAGATCTCACAAAATGATCCGCGGATGCCTTTGAAGCAGAATAAGGAGAATGTGGATCATAAGCGGTTGATTCTAAGAAAAACCCTTCCTTCCCTAAAGAACCATATACTTCATCTGTAGATACGTGATAGAATAATTTATCTTTAAAATCATCATTCCAATAAAGTTTTGCTGCTTGTAATAAACTTAAAGTACCCATTACGTTAGTCTGCGCAAAAGAAAAAGGATCTTTAATAGATCTATCCACATGAGACTCGGCCGCTAAATGTATAACATTATCAATATTATAGTCTTCAAAAACTTTTTTTACTTTATTAAAATCACAAATATCACATTTTATAAAGGTGTAATTATCCTTATCTTCTACGTCTTTTAGATTTGCCAGGTTCCCTGCGTAGGTTAAACTATCCATATTGATAACTTGATAATTTGGATATTTATTTACAAACATTCTAACTACGTGAGAACCTATAAATCCCGCGCCCCCGGTAATCAAAATATTTTTTTTCATGATTTTAGTTTAATTTCAAAATACAATTCGCTAGAGAATCTCTCTAATATGGAATAGTCATTTCAAAATAATTATTAATTTTTGAATTGTTTAATCAGAAAGATATGGCCTTTTCCTGTTGTTCGATAATCTTTTATTTCAATTAGTTTAACATCACAATTTACTTTACCCAAAGTCAAAATGGCTATTGAAAAATCATACCAAGAAGCAACACCTTCATTCGAATAATGATAAAGATTTCCTTCAGAACTTATGTTAGCTTCTTTACTGCACGCAAGAATATCTCAACATGTCATTGGAAAATCTGATGCTTAGGTTGGTGAACCCGCTTGGTCAAAAATCACCCCTAATTTGTCCCTTTCATACCCTAATCTTTAAGATTGTTTTTACAAAATTATTTCCATATCCGGAGTACAATCAAGAAGTTCGAATTACCATCGTTTCAATGGTGGAATTGATTACTTCTAATTCTCCACTTCATTAAGTATTCACATGTACACAGATTGGGTATACTTCATCTAACTCCTGGTGTGAAACAAAATTATTTCCATCAAACACGTAATTTGTAGAAATATGAATAATCTACCAGCTACTTTTTGTTAATGCATTTACAATATTTAAAACAACTATCGCATTTACTTTTTAAGCAATATCTGTATCTTTATCTACAGTAGTATACGCCGCACAGTTTATAACTGTTTTTATATTATATTATTTAATGAAATTATTAAATAGACTGCTGTTGCAAATATCTAACTCAGGCAAATCCTTAAAAAAGCTAAAATCTGTGAAATTTAATTCTAAATCCTTTATTTCAGAACCCAACTGACCGTCAAATCTTGTTACCAATATTCATATACTTAAAAAGTAAATGGAGAATTTAAATCCCTAAAAGCTGGTAAATTTTTATCTTTTACCGATAAACAGATCTCTTCCTCGGACAAACCCCAATTTATATTCAATTCTTTATCATCAAAACGAATTCCAGAGTCTGATTCAGGTACATAGGTATTGTCTACTTTATAGGCAAAAATAGCAGTATCACTCAAAACAGAGAATCCATGTGCAAAACCTCTTGGAACAAACAATTGTCTTTTATTTTCCCCTGAAAGTTCTATCGCTACATGCTTTCCATAAGTTGGAGACCCCTTTCTAACGTCTACCGCTACATCTAATACCCTGCCCTTAATACATCTTACTAGCTTAGCTTGACTGAATGGAGGCTTTTGAAAATGCAGACCTCTTATAACACCTCTAGAGGACTTCGATTCGTTGTCTTGAATAAATTTTATAGGAAACACTTTTTCTTTAAACTTTTCTAAATTGAAAGATTCTAAAAAATAACCCCTTGTATCACCAAAAACTTTTGTCTCAATAATAACGACATCTGGAATATCTGTCTTTACAAATTTCACTTAACTATTTTTTATCAAATTTAAAAGATATTGACCATATGCATTCTTTTTCAATGGTTCTGCTAATTTTATTACTTGATCAACGTCAATATACCCCATTCGAAAGGCTATTTCTTCTAAACAAGCTACTTTTAATCCTTGCCTTTTTTCAATGGTTTCAATAAATTGTCCTGCTTCCATCAGTGAATCGTGGGTTCCTGTATCTAACCAAGCAAAACCTCTACCTAATAATTGCACTTTCAAATTATTATGTCTCAAATATTCTTGATTTACTGTAGTTATTTCTAACTCTCCTCTGTCGGAAGGTTTTATTGTCTTTGCAATTTGTAACACATCATTGGTGTAAAAATACAAGCCAACTACTGCAAAATTTGATTTTGGGTTTGTTGGCTTTTCTTCTATTGAAGATACGACACCCTCGTCATCAAACTCTGCAACCCCATATCTTTCTGGGTCATTAACAAAGTAGCCAAAAACGGTAGATTTACCCTCCAGTAGATTATTTCTAGCGTTTTGTAAAATTTTAGAAAAACCATACCCATAAAAAATATTATCTCCCAAGACCAAACATACATCTTCATTCGCTATAAAGTCTTCTCCAATAATAAATGCTTGCGCCAAACCATCAGGACTGGCTTGTTCTTCATATGAGAGTTTCAATCCTATTTCAGAACCATCGCCTAATAATTTTCTAAAATTTGGTAGATCTTCAGGAGTAGAAATTATTAGAATTTCTTGAATGTCAGCTAACATTAATACAGACAAAGGATAATAAATCATCGGTTTATCATACACCGGTAGTAGTTGTTTAGAAACTCCTTTCGTAATTGGATATAGTCTTGTTCCACTACCTCCTGCCAATATAATTCCTTTCATATTTATTATTTAATAAATGTTTTAGATGTTTTCTCTAAACCCTTTTCTGTTGTCAAGAGCATTTTTTTGCTTATTGGTTACACGTATTCAAATTATCACCTAGATAACTCCTTTTACTACCCCCTCCATGTATCAAACAAGGTTTCTAAGATATCCTAAGTTCGATTGCTATCATTTTTGAGTATTATGAAATTCTTCAGCTTATCCTTTTCAATTCATAATGCGTTTCTGGATTTAATACGCTAGTTGAATCTAGTTTATTAGTTAGGTAAACGGCGCATTGCTTCACTGAACTCAAAAACTCAGATTTCTTTTTTCAATTCTCAAAAAGCACAATCAATTGTTCAGCAATTTCCAAATAAACATTGAGATTTCTTCAATTGCACAAATATTATGACATTCTAGTTGTGTAAATTACGTTGCCAAAGATTTTACCAATCATTAAAATCTCACTCGTTTGAAATCTCAATAGAATTATTTCTACCTCAAAATCGCTTCCTAAAAACTCTTGTATAGTTCGACATATAAACCATGCTATTGCCGCTAGTAATTATCGTTTTTCCCCTGAAACTAATTATTTTTTTTAATATAATGATTCATATTTTTTAACAATGTTTATCCATGAATAGCTTTTAATTAAGTCTATGTTTGGAATATAACACTCCATAGAATTTTCCAGTTTCAAATGAGACTGCAGGTCTTCAAAATTTTTAAAAAAGTAACCATTATTTCTTAATGTATATCTATTTTGCGGAATATCAATTGATAATATTGGCCTACCTGAGACTATCATTTCAACCAAAGAAGGAGCGGTTCCACACAAAGTGTGTGTATGGATATACCCTAAACATTTTCTTCTAACTAAGTCTAACTCTGGTTTATTATATAAACCATCAATTAAGTGTATATTACTTACATTACTATACTTATTAAATACATTTCTACCATATTCAGATTTTGAGAAATTTGAAATTAACACTAATATTTTTCTTGAATTTTTAAAACTTTTACATAATTCATCTATTTTATTATCTTCAAGAGATCTGCTAATTGATAAAAAGTAATCCTTTTTAAGGAACGAATATTTTTCAGATAATTCACTGTTAACTTCCAATGACGAATCTATTGTTCCTCCATAGGGAATGACTAATGAAGTGCAATCACATTCATTAGGAATGAAAATTTTATAGTGTTCATTATCAAGAATAATAGTTCTTGACTTATATAAGGAAAGTTTAAAACAAAATTTAAAGTATTTTTTTATTAACTTATTATATTTCGGTCTCTCCCATTCGACTCCGCCTATATTAATAATAACATTTTGCTTTTTAAAAAGACCTAAAAAAGGAATTATTGGCATCCCCTGAGCACCTAATAAAAGCAAAGCATCCGTGTTAAAATAAGACAACACAATTGAATAAAAATCAAATAAGAACCCCTGCCAGCCATCAGCCTTAAAAATTAATCTTTTCACTGAGACACCCTCAGGTGGTTCTTTAACAAATTTGGTGCAAGAAGAATTATATATTAGATATTCTATGTTATCTGACTTATTCTCTGCCAAATTATTAACTAATTGATCCCAACCTCCATAACTTGCATACAAACCATGAGAACCAATAATAGCAATTTTTTTTTTCATTCGTTATTATAAATAATTCCGGTAATAATTCTCAACATATTCTTTCAAAGCCGACTTCCAGTCTTGCATTATGTTGTGACCTCTAAGATCTAATTTTTTATTAATTAGCCTTTCGTTTGGTGGTCTTTCAGCAAAATATATATCCTTGAAATATTCTGACTTTACAGAATTTACTTTTATAGCATCGTCTAACTTTAATAATTTTAACAGTTCTTCTGTAACTTCTAACCTACTCGTTTGACCTCCACAAACTAAATTATATAAACCCCAATTCTCTTTCTCAATAAGCAATTTTACATTTTTCGCGAAATCATGAGTATAGGTAGGAGTACCATCCCTATCGTCAACAATAAAAAGTTCTTTAGCTCCGCTTTTTATTTGCTTCATTAATTTATGGATAAACTTCTTATCTTTTTCTGGTCCTGATCCCATCATCCAACCTGCTCTGCACACTAAAAATCTTTCCGCATTCTCACATACATATCTTTCACCCATGTATTTCGATCTAGCATATACTCCAAGTGGATTTGGCATATCCCAATCATCATAAAAATCTTTATTCCCATCAAAAATACCAGCTGTGCTTATATATAACAATGGTATGTTTAAATTGTTAGCTATCAAAACAGCATTCTCTACGGAAAGTGTGTTAGTTAAATAAGTATCATCAGGATTTTTTTCACAAAACTCTAAGTCTGTATAGGCTCCTATATGAAATAGATAATCTGGATTAAACGATACTACATCATTTACATACGCGTCCTTATCTCTGAAATCCAAAAATGATAACCAATCTGCGTTTACATCTTTATCCGTACACTTTAACTCAAAATCATTTTTAAAATTTTCATAAAACGCTTCTCCAAGCATTCCACCACTACCGGCTATATATATTTTTTTCTTCATATTAGTTTCTATTATTTATCAAATTATTAAATATATTCATTGATTCTTTATAATATTTTTCGTTACTATGATTACATTCCAAAGTCCTTCTAGCATTAACTCCCAATAATCTGCACAAATCATCATCTTTATACAGCTGATTAATTTTCAGCGCTAATTCTTTTTCGTTACCAGCTTCAAATAGCATTCCATTATAATCATCTCTGACAATATCTTTTAAACCTCCCATATTCGACGAAATGACTGGTTTGCCATAAGCAAATGACTGCAAAACAACATAGCCACTCGGCTCATACCACGTCGAAGGTACAATTGTAAATTTCGTTTTTCTCAAAAAAGGATCTAATTTATCACCCCACATCGGACCAAGAAATGTGACATTTGATAATGATTCATTAATCTTAAAATCCTTATATTCTTGTAATTGAGGACCATCTCCTATAATTTTCAATTCAATATTTGGCAAATTCATCATTGCTCTCATAAGAGTTTTGATTCCTTTTTCCCTTGATATTCTTCCAAAGTAGAGTATGTAGTTATCATTTTGATAATCCACCATAATTTTAGAATAGTCATAAGCATTTGGGATTATCTCAGATTTTTTTACATCAAATCCGTTTTTCACAAAGATATCTCTTGTAAACTCACTTTGAAAAAGAAATAAATCTACATCCTTGTAAAATGGTAAAATTGAATAGGTATAGTTCTCTAGAGCTAGTAATGCACTAGCCATAATTGATTGTTTTTTACATTTTTTTACAACACAATTATAAAATTTACTCTTAAAGCAGGCAGTACAGATTTTATCATTTGACAATAACGTTGTGTTTGGACAGATTAGTCTGTAATCCATTATTCTCCAAACTATAGGAATTTTTGCTTTCTTTAAAACGGGTATAATACTCGGCGTATGATAATTTGTAATCGTATTTAATTGAGCAATATCTACTTTATTTTCATCAATCAAGAAATTCAATTTCTTAACAGCTTCATTTGAATAGATGGATCTTACAGCTGTAGAAATCCCTTTCTTAATATTAATCTTTTTATAAAATTCTTTATAATCAACTTCATCTAAAAAATATTTCTCGTAATCACTAGGTGTATTTTTCGCATTTTTAACCGAAAATGGAATTACATTATGGCCTTTTGATTCATATAGGTCACATATCCCCTTCACATAAGTCCAATCTCCACCGGTAGGATACCATGCCCAATGTGCCATTAATATATTCATAACATAAACTATTTATAATTAGCTAAATGAATTTGCTTGTGTACAGCCAAATAATGTATACCTATTAAAACAAAACTTGTATAAAAGAAAAAACCGTTTGTTGTCGCTGATATTAAGACAAAGAATAAAAAGAATTTGCTTTTTGTTCTCCTTGAATAAGAGTAAATAAAATATAGGTATAAGAATAAATGCAAAAATCCCAAAGAAAATACTATTTCTAAAAAATCATTATGAAACCATATATTCCAATTTAACCTATCTTCGATAAAACCATAAGAGGATCTAGGTCCTCTTCCAATAAGATTAGAGGTAGAAACGCCGTCATTCGCAATTTCGGTTAAACCAATAATAGCCAGAAAATTTCTGTTTGATGTAAAGTCAGCAGCATCCTGACTGTCGGAACTTATTGAAATAGAACTTATACTTAACAAATCAAAAGTGTTTGTCAGTTGTTTTCTTATGGGATTTTCAATCGAAAAGATTAAAACAAACGAAAAGCCAATAAAAAAAACAACTCTCGCTAAAGACTTAATATTGATCGATTTTCTTTTTGAATACAAATGGGCCATAATGATAAAAGAAATTAGAACTAACCCTGTTCTCGTTCCAACATAAAGAGTGTATAATACTGGAATAACGCCAAGAAAATATTTTCCCCGTTTCAAAAAAAAATATGCAAATATTGACATAAAATAGGCAAACTGATGTGGTATAATAAATCCCTTCAAATAATATCTTGTTGAACCGATATTTTCAGCTAGCGTAGATGTAAAATAATAAAAACCTACAATACTATAGCAAAGAAACGTTACAAATTTTAGTGATTGTTTTTCGGTAATTTTCGTTAATTTCAAACCTGGAAATACATACAAAGTTATACATGTTAACGAAAAAGTCAACATATATCCTAATCTACTACTCAAATAATCAATATCATAGGCCAGGGAATATACGATTATAATAGCGAACAAATAAATTGAAGTATTCGAAATTGGACGACAATAAAATAAGATTAAAAATGTCACTAAATATGTGTATGAATTATAATTTGATCCAGGCTCAATAAGAAAACTGACAATTAGGGTTAGAATCATTAAAGCGATCAATAAAAATATAACCTTACCACTAATAGATATTTTATTCGAAAAAGTCATACTTTAAACTTATATGATATTTTTCTAAACTCCCATATAGTTCGATTTAACGCATTCCTGTATGTAATTAAGTATAACAGCGAATCTAACTGTAGGAACAAATGATATACTGCATTAACTTTTAATGAAAACTTATCATCAACAATTGAAGTAATACATATTTTGATTATTCTTTGTTGAACCCAACAATGTATTTCTCTTATATCTTCTTTTTTCAGTACATCAATATTATTTTTGATGTATAACAATTTAATTTTTTTCAAAGAATAAATAGCCCTTCTAAAATCAACTAGATTAACGTCGCCACATCTATGGTTTAGCATGACTTCTACTGTACCATCAGAAATTTCAACATTATAGTATTTGGCAATCGTCTTTTGCGAATGTTTTCTTAAGTTAAGAAGCTGAGCATCTCTATGTTCATAACTAACACTTGAAAGATTTATCCGGTAAGAATATAAAATTTCTGGAATTACCTTAAGTTCAATACTTCTTTCATAGAGCAATCTAATCCATAATTCATAGTCCTCTATATGCTGGTATTCAAGGTGTTGAAGATACCTTTCTTTTTTAAGAATTGATTTTTTAATTAAAATCCCTGCATGCAATATTGGAGCTTGAAATAAAGCTATAAATTTAGCGGACCCTGTAGTTGTAGCTTGAAAAAACTTTTGTCCACTATGATAATTACCTTGTGAATCAATCATTTTGGGAAAAACAGAAACAAGATCTATATCTTCATTATCTGTAATGATTTTCATTTGTTTTTCAATTCTTGCAATATCAGAAATATCATCGGAATCCATCCTTGCGATATATTCCCCATTACACAAATCAATTGCTTTATTTAAAGTTTTTATTAATTTTAAATTTTTTTCATTTTTAAAAATATGTATGTTTTTATGCTTCTGAGCCGCTTTCTGCAACTTTACCCACGTATCGTCAATGGAATAATCATCTATTGCAATTATTTCTAAATATTTATAACTTTGATTTATCAAAGATTCTAATGCTTCATCGATGTAATCCGCGGCATTATAGCAAGGTAGAATAATGGAAACTAATTTTTCTTTCGCCATTTACTAGTTTTTAAATATCTTCAATTCTTTTCCTCGGGATTCTTCCATCTAACATACTTGTTGACGAAACAACAAAAAGTTCTACTTTCTTGGATAGCAACCATTCATACATTGCAAATGTAGACTTTTGAATAAATATGGCTTCATTTTTGGTAACAATTGGTTTGTTTAAAACGATGTTTTTCACAAAAAAGAAAAGTAAATTATTGCAGTGGTTATAAATCCTCAAAAAATACTTATTATAAAAATGCAAATGATGGTTTTTAAAATAATTTTCGGTCTTTTTAAAGAAACCTCTTTTCTCATAATATCTTTTTATATTATCCGTCTTTTTACTACCTAAATCCCAACCCAATATATATACCTTCGTACAACCTAATAAAACAGGTAAATATATCCCTAACTCATACATAATACCAGGACCCCATGGTCTAAGATCAGTTTCATCCAAAAGGTGCTTATTAAAATCCATCATACCTGCTAAACTATGTTCTCTAGCAATTGTTTTGGTAATATCTACAAAAAGTGACATGTCTTCCCTGTAATATGGTGTCTTTTGAGAATTGTTTATCAATGATACCTTCATCTTAATTGGATCATTATCGCTAAAACTATAGACTTGATAATTATCAGTATTTATTATATGGAAATCAACTAATTCTGGTATTAGGTTATAAGTTTGTTTAACTGAAATAACCAATTTGTCTTTCAACTTATTTCTCAGATATTCAACTTCTATTTCATTGATTGATGGACCTGCAGTTAGAATATAACATTCTTCATTTTTAAAAGAGTTTTTTAAAACCTTTATTTTTTCCTTTGTGGTTTTTAATGCTCTCAATTTTTCCTTGAGCAATCTAGTTTTTTTGTGCATGCTGTTGATGTTTGGCGAATGCAATTATCGTCACTGGGCTTCCATCGGAATTTTCGTAAAGTAGTGGGGAAATTATCACTTTATCAATAATTTTCGCTTTAACATTTTTAAAGCTAACATCTTCGACAATTAGTATTGGCTTCTCTTGACTCGATTCTGATAACAGGATTTGATGACATATCTTACCTGCCTGTTTATTTATCGGAGATGTTAATGAAATTGTATCAAACCCAATACATCTTAAACTTTTAAAGTTTGCTTTTAAATAATTAATAAATTCAACAGAAAAAT
>Ga0206125_10005050_pt1 | contig 11339 bp, 14 predicted proteins | sample Helgoland_Spring_4_FD_148598 | JGI IMG/M metagenome (GOLD analysis project Ga0206125, IMG submission 148598) | Pelagic subsurface seawater microbial communities from Kabeltonne, Helgoland, North Sea - Helgoland_Spring_Bloom_20160331_1 | ecosystem: Environmental > Aquatic > Marine > Epipelagic ...
CTTTAATACTTTACTTTAATACTTTACTTTAATACTTTACTTTAATACTTTACTTTAATACTTTACTTTAATACTTTACTTTAATACTTTACTTTAATACTTTATGTTAAATGAATCAAATATTATTAGAAATAATATTTTTCCCGCACACATGGTCCATCCATTTATTATAACCTCTAACTGCGTATCATAATATCGGTTGTTTGCATACATTATTCCGAATTTTTGAAGTGACTTCAATCGGGTTTCGATCATACTAGTTTTCAAATATTTTTTCTCAAGACTACTTAAAGGACAATCAAAAAATATTACATTTGCTACAGCATCTAATGATATCACCAATAGTGCCATACATAAGTGATATTTATTTGTCACAAACAATACAATAATACCAATTAAAATCATTAAAAGGGTATGTAAAACACAATAATATATACCAGGAATTTTACAACAGGTTTCTTTTATTTTACTATAAAAGGAGGTATCTAGTGTTTTCCCAAGTACGCTATTGTTATATAAACTTAAATATTCTGTTTCTGATATATCTGCTAAATCCTCTGCTTGTTTCTCTGCTAAATCCTCTGATGGTTTCTCTATTGATTCATCTGATGGTTTCTCTATTGATTCATCTGATGGTTTCTCTATTGATTCATCTGATGGTTTCTCTATTGATTCATCTGATGGTTTTTCTATTGATTCATCTATTGAAATATCATAAGAAGGAATACCTCCCTCAATATTTTTATTTTTTGGAACTATATTCGTCATAAATTATATAGATAATAATTAACGACTAATAATACGGATAAAAATAAATATATAAATATATATTTTCTATAATAACTATGCAAATATATATAAATAAACTTATACACAATTTACCTGATAAACATTATGGCGAGATTAATTTAATATTAGATGGAGGAGCGTTCAGCGGTAGTTATATTTTAGGTGCTCTATATTATATTAAAGAACTTGAAAAAGAGGGCAAAATAACAATTAAAAAATTGTCAGGATGTAGTATCGGATCTATTTTATGTATTTTGTACGAACTAGACGATTTGGACTTTTGCGCGAGTGTATATAGTCTCATTCGTGAACATTTTAAAAAATATGGGAATTTATTCATATTAAACGATATAATGACCCAGTTACTAAACAAAATGGATAATGATTTTTATAAAAGATGTAATAACAAAATATTTCTATCATATCACGATGTTCGTAAAAATAAAAGCGTTGTCAGGAAAAAATATAAAAATAACAACGACCTGTTAGAGACTATTTTAAAATCATCTTATATACCACTTATTTGTGGAAAACGGCTACTGTATAAAAATAGATTTTTAGACGGACTTATGCCACATGTATTTCAAGATGAAAAATCGCTATTCATTAATTTATGTATGGATTATAAATATATCATGGGAATGCTGAACATTAAAAACGAAGTCAATAATATAGAACGCGTCATGAATGGGATATTGGATATACATGCATTTTTATTAAATGAATATCCAAGTAACATGTGTTATTATATTAACGATATCACTAGTCCAAAAATTAATTATAGTCAGAAAATATTACATATCATACGATTAATTATAATTCAGATTATTGTTGGATCATCGTACCTTATTTATCATGGATACAATTCAATTAAAGATCATCCATCATTTGTAAAATATTATTACTTTGTAGATATATCACGGATTTATATTCAGAAATTTATTTATGCATATTTAAGATATTTTATGGTATAGAATAATATAGATAATATAGATAATATCTACCTATCATATTTGGTTACTGTTTTATTATAAAATTGATTATTTTTGTTGGAGGATTCATATCAGTGAAACATGGATACTAAACGAAATTTAACATGCCCTACGTGTTATAAAGATTATAAGCGCAAATCGTTTTATAATAGACATATTATAGTTTGCGAAATGTTGAAAGACAAATCATATGATGATGAAGAAATACAGGACTTACCGTCTACATATGAACTATATACTATGGTAAAGGAGATTGCTATAAAGTATAATGAATGTAAAAATGAATGCACACATTTAAAAACACGTTTGAACCTTCTAGAGAAAAAATATAAAAAGGTAGAAATCCTTCCTGAAGAGTATTTACTTCAGAATAAACAGTGCGATAATTCATATGATGAATGGTTGAAAACTATTTCAATCAAAAAAGAACATGTACATAATATTTTACATGAAGAATTAAATGTATCTATATGTAAAATTGTTGAAGATAATCATAATTATAGTACACCATTGTGCGCTTTCAAACATAACAACAAAAATGTAATTATGATTTATAATGGGAAATATTGGGATCATATTAATCATAAGAACACATCATTAATGATTGATAAAATTGTAAATTCAATTTTAAGTAAGTTAAATCAATATGACTTAGATTCGGATTCTCTTTGTCGCGTGGTTACGAAATTAACCGGAAAAGAATATAATGAAAATGCTTATATTGATTATAACTATAAATTATTCAATCATATACATCAGGTTATTCACTTTTAGTTAAAAAAATCTGTAAATTACGGTGTTGTTACGGTGTTGTTACGGAGGTAGTATAGAGTTAATTATATTTTATTTCTTTTCTTTTTTGCTATACTGATTATTCATAACCTTTGTATCATAATTGTACTGACCACAGGGACCACAATGATCTTCATTCGCGCACTCAATACGGTGAACTACCTGCTTTTCAGATAGTTTTAATCCCCATCTTCCTAATGGTGTTGGATAATCACGGATTCGTATCATTTTTTTAATATTATTTAATAATTCGGTCACGGTAACTAGACTTCTCATGGTTTATATGATAACTTATATTGCGTATTCATTATTTCAATTTTATCCATTAAAATTTATCCATTAAAATTTATCCATTAAAATTTATCCATGAAAATTTATCCATTATCGTAAAGATTACATGACGTCTAATATTATCCAGGGTACAAAAGATATACTTAATTAATTTAAGATACACTCACTATTTATTAATATATGTAATATATAATAATAAATGTTAATCTCTAACGGATCAGTAAAAATGAATGTAAATAATGATGTACACGAAGACTCCTCGTGGCACCTACAGTCTTTGACAGATGATGAAATCAATATGAAATTAAACTTAAATGGGAAAAAATATGAAATCCGTGAATTTACATTAGATGATTTAGGTAATATGTTAACTGCACCTCACACTACTGAAGAGATAAAAATAGATGAGTTTCCAAAACACGAAACATTATCTCTTACACCTTATCCCAATTATTCATATAAACAATCACTATGTAACCGTAAATCAAAGACTAAAATGAACACTAAAATGAACACTAAAACGAACGCTAAACGTACGTCAAAAAATAAAAAGAAAAAGAACTCTAGAAAAAGAAAATCATCGGGTAAATCATCCTGTTCTGAAAAGAAAACTAAAAAGATATATTCCAATATATTATCGTCTGGAAAACATAAAAAAATGATGTCATCCAAATCTCCCAAATCTCCCAAATCTCCCAAATATTCGGTAAACAAAGATACACTATATTAATAGGATTGTTTAATAGGATTATTTATAGGATTATTATTTAACACCATCACACATGCCATTATTTAATAATACCCAGATATGTTTCATATGAAATAATCATATTATCATTTCCATTCACAAAGGTATCATTGTATTTAGACAACTCGTTTCTAAATTGTCTCAATATCATATAATCCGTTTCCGAATGACTACGACGGCGTTGCGTTTCAATATACTTTTTACGCGCGTCACTGCACATTATGTTTTTAAGATAATAGGGAGATACGTATAACAAATCACATTTTATATCTTCGTTTGTAATGATGTCTACGTTCAGCTTCTTATTTCTTTTTATTTCTTTTATAAAATTATTTATTTCTGATATATTATTGGTTTTATTTTCAATATCAAATCTACAACTGAAAATGTAAAAATGTTCATTCGGATACTTTTCATTTCTAGGCTCGGTAATGTGATAGTTATCCATACAATTATAAACAATACATAACTCCTCTATCCGAGAAATTAACGAACTTATCTCTGAATTTCCCTTTGTTGTGAATGATATTTCTATTAAATAAACCATAAATATATATATTAACCAATATTTATATAATCATCAAAAAAAAGCTTACTATTATTTAAATCTTAATTATTATGATATCATTTTTATATTATTATCATATGGTTAATCATATGGTTATCGTGTGATTATTGTGTGATTATTATCTGTTGTTATCGGGGATGGTTACTTACTGTTCCTACATAATTCTAAGATGAAATCTATATTTCATCCATTATCATCTCGCATACAGGCGATTCTTTTCGCGTGTCTCTCATAGTCACATTACTGATAAGGTTTAGTTGGTTTGGGAAATTTCTTGGCATGGAAGGAATATAGGGATCGGAATACCAAACTACATTACTTTCGCAAATTTGACAAGCGCGAATATAGTAGGTCATCGCATACATCACCTGCTTGGTACTCCGAGAAGCATAAATAAGATGTAGTGGGCACCAAAATCGCCATGATTCTGAGTATAATGTATAGACATCGGCCAAATCTCTTACATCAACCAGTTTATCACGATGGTAGAAATAAAATGCCCGTGCTAATTCACATGAAACACTTTCAATTCCATAATCCATATCAGGGGTCATGTCGGAGACTGGGGTAGGTGCGAATGCCATAAAGTTGGTCTGTTCCAGTAGATTGGTATATGAAGAAACGGTACTCATTATGCAAATTTTTTTTTATAATGTTGTATATATTAATTTTTAATGTAAGTATCTGGTTATTTTTTCGTCAATTTTTTTTAGGGTTTTTAGGTTTTTTTAATTTTTTTCATATATTTATTTTAGTTAACGAATAAAATAGTGTACTTGGGTTCTCATATTGGGGTCTCTATAATATTGGATTTCATGGCCCTCGCTCTGAAATATTAATAATGTACCTATAACAGATGTATACACTACAGAAACTAAAAATCCAAAAACAGGAACCATTGTAGAATATATGTCGGCAAATATTTAAGTTATTATGATATAATCGTTTTAATTTATGATCATGTTTCTTATCATGTTTCTTATCACGTGTATTGATTCGTTGGTTCTTACATCGGTTCTTACATCGGTTCTTACATCGGTTCTTACAGGGGGAGAGATGTATATTTGTCTTTACTATTTGTACGGATTATATGTATTGATTATGTGTATTGAAGAGTGTATTGATTATGTGTATTGAAGAGTGTATTGAAGAGGGTATTGAAGAGGGTATTGAATTGTGTATTGAAGAGTGTATTGAATTGTGTATTGATTATGTGTATTGAAGAGGGTATTGATTATGTGTATTGAATTGTGTATTGAATTGTGTATTGAAGAGTGTATTGAAGAGGGTATTGAATTGTGTATTGAATTGTGTATTGAAGAGGGTATTGAATTGTGTATTGAATTGTGTATTGAATTGTGTATTGAAGAGGGTATTGAAGAGTGTATTGAATTGGGTATTGAAGAGTGTATTGAAGAGGGTATTGAATATGTGTATTGAAGAGTGTATTGAAGAGGGTATTGATTATGTGTATTGAAGAGGGTATTGAATATGTGTATTGAAGAGGGTATTGAATATGTATATTGATTATGTGTATTGATTATGTGTATTGATTATGTGTATTGAAGAGGGTATTGATTATGTGTATTGAAGAGGGTATTGATTATGTGTATTGATTATGTGTATTGAAGATTGTATTGAAGAGTGTATTGAAGAGGGTATTGATTAATCTATATAAACCATCCGTATTATGATGTACTGTGTAATTCTAAGGCCCGCATAGTTCCGTTGAGTTCGCATCGTCCTCTATATTGTTTTATAATATATACTTAAATATTGCCCCGTTTGATAGCTTGATTATATAGCATACAGAAATCGGTAACAAAAATGAGATATCGGTAACAAAAAATATATCTATATACCCATACAATATCATACGTTATCCTCTTTAATTAATACTGGATATATATGATATTGTATACGACTATTTGAACCTATACCATCGGTAGAGTCAACTGAATACTATGAACGTTATACAATTAAAAATAAAAGTAGAGAGAATTATTGTACGATTTTTAAAGCTAAAATTTTGCTTTTTTCGTAAAAAAATTGACAAAAAAGAATATTGATCAAAGTAATAAAATATCAAAACAACAAACTATTATAATGACTGCCACTACTGCCACTACTCGCAAAAACATCGGATACGGTGTGAGAAGCGCCGTGATTAAAGACCTATGGAATACCGTCCGTGAGATTCCTGGGATATTTAAGTATAACTTTTCCCAGGATATGGCAATGGAATGGTTGTGGGAACGTATGATGGATGGATACGAGAACCCAAAATTAAAGTTGAACGCAACCAGCAAATATACATTTCTTTGCGTGAGGCCCATTGAATGGAATGAAATCGCGCTGAAATGCCGGGAGAAGGAAGTGACATACCAATTGATGCATGTGGCAAAAATTGAACCAAATAAATACGCTATTTCAGATGATATGTATAGCGACGACGACCTTCTTGATGCACCTTTGAAACACCTTTGAATAATTAAAATTATAACCTTTATCATATACACTTAATTAAATTTATAAACACTTTTTTAGTTTTTTGAATGATTTTTCAATAATATTTAATTATTTAATTATGTAATACTATAGACCTTATAGACTTTATAGAATTAAAAATAAAAGTAGAGAGAATTATTTAATGAAAAGTGCGTCTATTTCTGGCAATCCTCCTTCGTCAAATTTGCCAATAAGGTTCGCCTCCTTAATAGTCATGTGTTTTTCTTCTCGTAATACATACTCTACTTGTATATCACTAATTCTCAATGTATAAGACAAATATACGGTATGTTCATTTATTTTGTTGATAATGATGTTGAGGAATCTTCCAGTATAACTTGATACGTAATACTGTATATCAATGGTCTCGTTTGATAATAACATGTCCCTCATAGTTTCTATAAGTCTGAATTTCGTATCTCTATACTGTATATTCTTCATGCGTTTCGTTGTTTTTAAGCAATCGTCCGAGTATTTGCGCAACTGGTCGTTTGAAAAGGGAACTGGCAGAGTGGGATTACCCGTTTTTAAATGGATATATTTTAATAAATAGTGGCACACACAATCCGATAAACGTCGGATAGGAGATGTGAAATGTGTGTATTCTGCCGCCCCTACTAAATCGTGAGGTTTGACTGTTGAGATATACTCTGCCTTTATTCCATTGACTATAATTTCGTTCAACAGTTCCGGACCCGTAATGTCTGAATATACAGTACTCAACCATTCGCTCGCGTTACATATACGATATATCCCCCTCCCTTCGAAATTAATTTTTAAATACTCGCCCACAAAGGTGTTTGCAAATATAGCATATTCTGCGATCATTTGTTTCATGGATATTTCCTCCTTTGTATCTGAATATAAATATAGACGCTTATCGTCGTATCTCGGAAACGCAGTAGATACTTCGTTTAATACAGTCCCCTTTGTCTTTCCGCTTCTAATCTTATATAGCGCGTCACTTATGCGCAAACCATTTTGTAATGTATCAATATAGTCAGCATTATTGCCAGCATGTTTGTAACTCAGCGCATTTTCACGAGTCACCTTCACCTTTGTAAATAATAGCTTGATTCCTCCGATGGGTTCGTACGTGATGTTGTTAATTTCAGTCAATACAGTGATTGCTAGTTTTATACACCCGCGTTTATTCACCATTAGACTCGCCTTTTCCATAATTTCGTCCGGAATCATATGGATAGGACGGTTATTAGATGGATAGCGAGTAACCACGCGGGTTTCAATGTCCCTCCATAATTCAGAATTAGGGGTTATGTACTCGGTTGGGTCCGCAATATGAATCGCCAAAAATAATTTCCCATCTTCCTCATAAATACTAAATGCGTCATCCGCGTCTTCGCACCCATCAGGGTCTATGCTATATGTTTTATACATGGTCATATCAATCCGTTCGGCTACACGATATAATTGAGGACCATCGTTTGTTTGTAATAATGTATTATCGTGAATACAGTCACGGACCGGACCATATAATGGCGCCACTAAATTATCGTATGTATCGTTATATTTGTTCATACCTTTGGTCATACCCGTATAGCAATACTAGTGAATATATATTTATATGATTATCCACAGTATATAGTGTATAGTGTGTATAGTGTGTATGGTGTGTATGGTGTGTATGGTGTGTATGGTATGTATGGTGTGTATGGTGTGTATTGTATAATAGTGTATATAGTAGTGTATATTGACGAATCAATAAATCGGTAGCATTTCTGAGAAATCGGTAGCAAAAATGAGATATCGGTAGCACTCCTGAGAAGTCGGTAGCATGTATTATAACTGTATTTACATTATTTCACATTTTTTGCTCAATATAATTGACCGTTCTCAACGCCTATATATGAGATATTCAAAAATAACACAAAACAAACCTCCAAATAATCATGAATATCTATCCGTTGACCAAAGCACAGCATGTTGTTCATGCTAAACGACAGACCAGATCCAACGTAATACTAGTAGTATATAACACCAGTAGTTTGTATCTCACTCAGGCACAAAAAGATTCCGCAATACTACGTAAGATTAGAGAGAAGAAATATAACGATGCTCGTAAAACCGAGCCGGCTGAGAAAAAGGAAAAACGACTACAAAAACAACGCGAATTCAATAATAAGACGAGGAAAACACCTGAGAGCAAAGCATATCAGAAAGCATATCAGAAAGTATATAAGAAAACGTATCGTATTAAAGTTTCACTCCTCCCTCCTTCCATTAAAACCAACATGTAATTATAATTTAACTCATATAAACTTTTTTATTTTTTTTTGATATTTTTTGATGAAAAATAAAATAGAAACGAGTGTTCGTTGAAATATTTTGAAGAATAAATCTCTCTTTTTTGCAAAAAAGTTGGTTGTGAGCATAACGCTCTAATTACCATTTTATATTATTTTGTTTGTTACCATAACTTTTTTATGATTAATTGCGGAAAAGGTTTAGGGATTTTTATGTAAGTAATATATACTTACAAATGACTTCCATTATATCCCCAAAAATCCCAAAAATATTTTCATGTGAAACATGTGACTATAAATGTAGGAATAAAAAGGACTTTAACAAACATTTACTTACTACAAAGCATAAAATACTTACAAATACTTCGGGATTTTCATTAAAAGTCGCCGAATATGTTTGTGATTGTGGAAAACAATATAAACATCGCCAAAGCTTAAACAATCATAAAAATAAATGCACATACAAAGAGTCTTCGCAGGATACCGAAATTACGGTAGAGCCAACAATGGAATATTTATTGAAGGAAAATTTGGAGATGAAAAAAGATAATTTGGAGATGAAAAAAATGATGATTGAGTTATGTAAAAAGATAGAGCCTTCTACCATAACCAATAACACCAACAATAGTAACAATCAAAACTTCAATATCAATATATTTCTTAACGAGGAATGCAAAGACGCCATGAACCTCACTGATTTTGTAGACTCAATTCAATTAAGTATAGAAGATATGTTACGTATTGGTAACGACGGTCAAACCAGTGGGATGTCGAATATATTAATAGATAAACTTAATGCTTTGGATATTGTCAAGCGTCCTCTTCATTGTAGTGATACCAAGAAAGAGATTATATACGTGAAGGATGATGATAAATGGGAGAAAGAAGAGAGAAATAATCCAAAGATAAAGAATGCGCTGAATTCAATTACAAATAAAACTATCAAAGCAATGTCGTGTTTGGAAAATAAACCAGATGAATACCTTAAAACGATTTCTGAGGTGTTAAAGGAGCCTCGTGAAGATAATAAAATTATTTCTGATATGGCAAAGGAAATTACTGTTTGATTAACTGTGGAAAAAGGGTTAGGGATTTAATGTGTTGCTATATTAAGCAACCGACGGCAACCATAAACCTCTATAGAAATCCCAACGAATTAACCTGTAAATTATGTGACTATTCAACTAGTAGCAAAAAGGATTTTAAAAAGCACATACTCACACGTAAGCATCAATTAGCAACAAATTCAACCAAAAAAATCCCCAAAGTCCCCGAATACTCATGTGAATGTGTCGCGAATATCAATCCAATACCATAGTGTAATACCATAGTGTAATACCATATGACTATATGTCATCGGGTATAAACGGAACGATTATATAGAATATCATTATAATATCATTATAATATCATTATAATATCAGAAATAATTATATAGTGTAACGAATATACCGTTAAATTATATAGAACAAGAAATCGGTAACAAAAACGAGAAATCGGTAACAAAAAATTCAGCCTATTCAACTGGCTCAACGGAACTATACTATATAGTATAAGGATACCGTTAAATTATATAGATCAAGAAATCGGTAACAAAAACGAGAAATCGGTAGCAAAATATTCAGCCTATTCATCCGGTTCAACGGAACTATCTTTATGTGTATTCAACTGGCTCAACGGAACTATTTTTATGTGGATTCAACTGGCTCAACGGAACTATTTTTATGTGGATTCAACGGAACTATTTTTATACCATCATACCAACATACCATCATACCAACATACCATCATACCATCATACCATCATCACCATCATACCATCATACCATCATACCAACATACCATCATACCAATATACCATCATACCAACATACCATCATACCAACATACCATCATACCAACATACCATCATACCATCATATCAATATACCATCATCACCATCATACCAATATACCAACATACCATCATATCAATATACCAATATACCATCATACCAATATACCATCATACCAATATACCAATATACCAACATACCAACATACCAATATACCAATATACCAACATACCATCATCACCATATACCAACATCACAATTAAAAAAATTTACTTACTTTACTTACTTTACTTACTTTACTTACTTTACTTACTTTACTTACCTTACTTACTTACCTACACACACACCACTTACCTACACTTACCTACACTTACCTACACTTACCTACACATACACCTCAGGATACATTTCATTCAGTTCATCCGCTGTAGGCGCACGCTCGTTTGACCGCTGGAATTCTACCACACGACTTTGAAGACTACTTATCTTATCATTTGACGACACCAGAGGAAAACCAACACATTTACCATTCTTCCGATCAATAGTGACATT
>Ga0206125_10005053_pt1 | contig 11335 bp, 11 predicted proteins | sample Helgoland_Spring_4_FD_148598 | JGI IMG/M metagenome (GOLD analysis project Ga0206125, IMG submission 148598) | Pelagic subsurface seawater microbial communities from Kabeltonne, Helgoland, North Sea - Helgoland_Spring_Bloom_20160331_1 | ecosystem: Environmental > Aquatic > Marine > Epipelagic ...
CAACTGTTGGGTTCTATTAGGGATAAAAAAGACTCTTTTGCCCCTTCATACAGATGATAGGTTTCGCCAACGATGGGTTCGAATTTGAATTTAGCAGAGTAAACCATTTGGGTGTCTGATGCCAAATTCACAAAGTCTTTGATTTTACTCTGCAGGTCAGCGAGTTCCGCTTGGAACTGCTTAGAAACCCGATCAACCCCCTTTTTTTTAAACGAATCTACGTTGGGGATACTGATTACAGGACTGCTGTTGCTTATTGCATAGGGCAATAATTTTGCAATATATTCTTCGTTTTCTTCGTCCCACGCGACATTATCTGGTTTTTTTGACGATTTCATTTTCAAGCCTTTGCACAAAAATAAGTTACTTTGGATCGCTAGACAATTTTCCTTTGATAAGAATTTAGAATAAAAGCTAGAAATAAATGTGTTTAAAACTTGTTTTCATTATCTGACATCTTTCTAGTGTCTGGGGTAGACAGACAGACACCTATAATATTCATTGCATAATTTTAACGGTAAGACTTTTTTAAATTCTAAATACGCTTATATTTGCACCTAAGTTGTTGAAATGCTGAAAGTGGTACTTTTGACCTTAACGTAATTTTCAACGTAAATAAGGTTTAAAAGGACAAGTAGCTAATGCCTAAATACTCCTGTAAGCCTTGATATAACTACAACCGGTCCTATAGCTCAGTTGGTTAGAGTAGCTGACTCATAATCAGTTGGTCCCTGGTTCGAGCCCAGGTGGGACCACCAGTAAAATCAAACCCTCACGTAAAGTGGGGGTTTTTTCTTTTTTACGATTGCACTTAAATTGCACATCAGCACTCTACTGATATTGCTATTAATTTAAAGGATATTAGTTAGTCTTCAATTTTTAATTTGATTTATAATCAATTCAAAATGATTTTGGAATGTTTGAAGTTGAAATTTAGATGTTTCAAAACTTTTTAAAACATTATTCTTAAATATTGTTTCTTCTTGTGTGAATTAACAATCGAATATGAAAATAATTCTATTAAGTGTATTCTTAATCTTTATATCGAATACAGTTTCTGCACAAAATTTAGAGTTTAATATTGAAAGGGCTATGTCCAAAATTGAAAATCATATGGAATCAATGAAGTTAAATGATGATCAAAAAACTCAGTTCAAAGAAATAAATGAGAAATATCGACTAAAACTAGAAAGCATTAAAAATAGCGACAAGACTAGATTTGTGAAATTTCAAGATTTGAAAAAGTTAAGAAAAGAGAAAGACAAGGAAATAAAACTGATATTGAATGAAGATCAGTTCAAGATATATAAGACCTATCAAGAGCAAAGTAAGGATAAGAAACGAGCAGCATTTAAAGTGAGAAATAACAACTAGTTTTGTTTCTTAAATTACAGATACCATCATTTTAAGTATGAACTCAATTAAAGGAGAAATTAAATCGATTTTTTATATCTCTATTTTTATATCACTAATATTCAACTTGCACAAAGTACTTAGGGTGTTTGGTGAAACAAATGTAGTTTTAGAATCCCCTTGGAATTTTAACCTATTCGAACTGATTTTTCAGATACTATTTCAAATATTGTTTTGTTATTTAATAGGATATACAGCTTTGAAGAGAATTCAAAATAACCTTTCAAATAATTTTTTTGAAATTAAAATAATCTTAGCGTTTATAGTAACGACTTTTGTTTTTTGGTTCATCGGTTCAAATCTTCAAGAGATAATTTTTAAAAACGTTTCTAACCAAAAGTTTTTTTACAGAACCTATCTAATAAGATTTATACTAAGTTCAATCTTAATGTTTGTAACATCAAAAATTTTAATACTAAATAGACAAAAAAACCTTGGGGAATTAGAAAATGAAAAATTAAAATCTTCATACTTAAATTCAAAATTAGAAAATCTTAAAGATCAGATTAACCCTCATTTTCTCTTTAATTCGTTTGCAAATTTATCAGCTCTAATAAATGAAGATCAACATAAGGCTAAAAAATATCTTTCAAATTTATCTGATGTTTTTCGTTACACACTTAATAATTCTAATGAACAAATAGTGGATTTAATAGATGAGTTGGCCTTATTAAATTCATATATAGAGTTATACAAAATTAGAGTACAGGATGGTTTGTCATTACAAATAGATTTACCAAACAAACAAAAAAAAATACTCAACATGTCGTTACAACCTCTTATGGAAAATGTGATTAAACACAATGAGATATCCAAGGAGAAGCCTTTGAGTATATGTTTGAAGAAAAAAGGAGACTTACTCATTTTTGAAAATAATTTAAATCCAAAAAACATGAGTGTAAACTCCAATGGAATTGGTCTTTCTAACTTAAATGAGAGATACAAAATACTGGTTGGAAAAGAGATTAATATCCAAAAAAGTGAAACACACTTTATTGTAACATTGCCTTTAATTTAAAGTAACCTATTAATGAAAATAGCCATTATTGAAGACGAACCTAAAATAGCAGAAAGCCTGAAATTAATTTTAATGGAAATTGACCCGTCAATTTCTGTAATGAAGATCCTTTCTAGTGTTAAAAGCTCCGTAGAATGGTTGAGAGTAAATCAATCCAGTTGTGATCTTTTATTTATGGATATAAATTTAACTGATGGACTCTCTTTTGAGATTTTCAATCAAATTGAATCTAATACACCAATTGTATTTTTAACAGCCTATGATCAATATGCATTGGACGCTTTTAAAGTAAACGGGGTTGATTATATTTTGAAACCTTTTGATAAAACAAAAATCAATCAATCCTTAAAAAAATTCAAAAGTTTAACCCAAACAGGATCAAACCCTATAAGTCCTGAAAGGTTACAACATTTATTGGAAGTTGTAGTCTCCAAAACAATTACTAATAAACGAAAAACATATTTGGTGTATCACCAAGACAAACTTATTCCATTAGAAGTTAATGATATTTCCTGGTTTTATAAATCTAACCAGGTTACCTATGCTTGTACAATTTCCAATAAAAAATATGTAATTAATGATGCTTTAGACAAGATACAGAATGAAGTTTCCTCTGTAAATTTCTATAGAGCAAATAGACAGTTCATTGTTAGTAAAAACTCAATAGAAAATATATCCATCTATTTTAATGGTCGATTGATTGTTAACATTATACCTAAACCAGACGAAAAAATAATAATCAGTAAGTCTAAGGCAACTGATTTTAAAAATTGGTTATCAAAGTAAGCAGTTCAACCGAGATATATCTACTTTAGGATAACTTATAATTTATAACGTTCCACTTCAGTTATAAAAAAAATAAATTCAGTAGATAAATTGTCAGCTTCAAGAATATTATAGAAACCAGTTATCATCTTCTTAAGATTTTTACAATCTAAACTTAAGAATATGAAACGAACATTTTTAAGAGTTATTTTAATAATGTTCTTAGTTTGCTTTACTACAAATAGTTTTGCAACTTACCACGAGAACAATTTAGAATTACACCTTTATGATGGCAAATTTGAACAGGACCGAACTACTATTAGCGGTGTTGTAAAGGATAAGGAAAGTGGTGAGACACTGCCTTTTGCAAATGTTTTTGTTAAAGACACAAATATTGGTACGACAACCAATGCTGATGGATTCTTTACACTGTTTGATATTCCGTCAGAAACTTCAACTATACAAGTACAATATTTAGGTTATAAAGTCGAGACCTTGGTACTCACACCAGAAATGGTAAAAGATAAAATAACAATACTTCTTATGCCTGACAACAATCAGTTAGATGAGGTAGTCGTTAGTAACGATTCAGGACAACAAATTGTTAAAATGAATAAAAGTGTAAGTCAGATATCATTATCACCCAAAAAGTTAGCATCCATACCAAACTTGGGAGAAAAAGATATTTTCAGAGCTATTCAATTACTTCCTGGTGTGAGTGGAACAAATGAATCATCTTCTGGTCTTTATGTTCGTGGAGGAACACCAGATCAAAACTTAGTTCTTTTAGATGGGTTTACGGTGTATCATGTTGACCATTTCTATGGTTTTTTCAGTGCTTTTAATAGTGGTGCTTTAAAGGATATACAATTATTTAAAGGAGGGTTTCCTGCTGAGTATGGTGGAAGGATTTCAAGTGTAATGGATTTAACTGGTAAAACAGGGAATAGTAATAAACTAAGTTTATCCGCAGGTTTAAGTTTAGTAAGTGCGAATGCGACTGTTGAGATCCCAATAGGGGAAAAGGCAAACCTATTGATAGCAGGAAGAAGGTCTTACACTGATATCCTTAAAAGCGGACTATATAATAGTATTTTTGATTTGTATAATGATAGTAATCAGACTAATGGTAATAATCTACCTAACTTCAATGGTTTCCAACAAAATCAAACACAACCTTCATTCTACTTTTATGATTTAAATACAAAATTCAGTTACAAACCTTCGGATAAAGATATTATTTCAGTTTCAGTTTATAATGGTGAAGATAATCTAGATAGCTCTAGGGAAAATCAAAACACTTTTGGATCAGGTACAGAAGAAAGAACTATAAATTCAGATATTGAAGATTTGTTGAATTGGGGAAACTGGGGCTCCAGTGTTAGGTGGGCAAGACAATGGAGTGATAAACTTTACACAAATGTTGTAGGAGCTTATTCCAATTATTTTAGCCAAAGAAAAAGAATAAACGATATAAGTATACAATTAGCTGACTCAACGAATACCAATAAAAGTGGTTTAGTTGAAGACAATAATCTAAAAGATTTTACACTTAGAATACACAACGAGTATAAGGTCAACTCAAAACATAGTTTGGAATTTGGTGGTCAACTAACAATGAATGAGGTTGAATATAACTACATTCTCAATGATTCAATAACCGTAATAGACCAAAAAGATAAAGGATTATTAAAAACAGCTTATTTACAGGACAAATGGAGCCCAACCGAAAAATTAAATATAGTTGGAGGTATTCGCGCTACTCATTTTGATGTAACAGATCAGATCTATTATGAACCTCGTCTTTCGGTATCATACAAGGTAAACGACAAAGTAAAATTCAAAGGAGCTTGGGGAAAATATTATCAATTTGTAAATAGAATTGTTAGAGAAGATGTTACTCAAGGCAGTAGAGATTTTTGGCTTTTAGCTAATAAAGAGAATAGCCCTATAAGTTTCTCACAACATTTTATTTTAGGAACAAGCTATGAAGTAGATGACTGGTTATTTGATGTAGAATTTTTTGAAAAAGAAATGACGGGTCTTACCGAATTTTCACTTCGTTTTCAGTCTGCATTAGGAACAGATCCAAATGATCAACTATTTTTTGAAGGAACAGGTATATCAAGGGGTGTTGATTTCTTGATTCAAAAAAAGGTAGGTAAATACACAGGTTGGTTAGGATATACCTTAAGCGAAGTGGTACATACATTTCCAGATTTAAGTAACAACCCATTTTATTCATTAAATGATCAACGCCACGAATTTAAAATTGTGAATGTACTCAAAGCAGGTCGTTGGGATTTAGGTGCAACTTGGGTTTATGGGAGTGGGAAACCATACACAGCACCTAATGGTCTTTATACTATTACTCTATTAGATGGTACAGAAACGGAATATGTGAGTATTGGCGAAAAAAACGGTCTTAGGATTGATCCATATCATCGCTTAGATTTAAGTGCTACTTATAACTTTAATCTTGGGAGTGGAAAAGGTGAAATGGGCTTATCAATATTCAACTTATATAACAAAACCAATACTTGGTATAATGAGTTTGAGGTTTTAGATAATCAGGTAACAGAAACAAATGTTAATTATATAGGCTTTACACCTAGCTTATTTTTTAATGTATCATTTTAAAATATATAACAATGAAAACAGTTAATAAAATTATATATGTATTATGTATCATCATTAATTCATCTTGTGAAGACATCTCAGATTTTGATCCAGGAGAAAGCAAACCAGTTGTAGAAGCCTTTTTATACGAAGGAGAATCTGTTGATGATATTTACTTAAAAAAAACAGTACCCTTTAATAATGAGAGTAAATCTGGTTCTGAGATTATCAGTGATGCAATTATTACAATTTCTGGGAACGGTCAGGATTTTATTCTAACACCTGTAATAGACCAACCAGGAAGGTATATTTATGATGGTAACGATTTATCTGTAAACATTGGGGAGAACTATCAACTAACCTTTGAGTATGATGACAGAATAATATCTTCAACAACAACTATACCTAGCGAACCAGAGGGTACGGACATATCACCACAATCAATATTTATTAATGAAATAAACTCTCTAGTAGATTTGAGGGATTTTAGAGAATCTTTTCAAAAAACCATTAATGTCACTTGGAATAATAACGATGGTAGTTACTACTATTTAGTTGTTGAAAATATTGAGAATAATCCAGAGTCCATAGATCCAACAGATGTTCTTGGTGGTTTAGGGATTAATTTTGAATTTACAACAACACCAACCCAAGAGAATATTTTATCATTAAGACCATTGATACACTATACACAGTACGGAACTCATAGGGTTACAATTTATCACGTCAATGAAGAATACGCCTTGCTCTATGAAACTTCTACTCAAGATTCAAGAGATTTAAATGAACCTTACACCAACATAAATAATGGGTTAGGGATTTTTTCTGGATTTGCAAGTCAAGAGGTTTATTTCGAAGTGATTAAACAATAAATTGAATGTGCCTTTATGAGAAATCTATTTAAATTATTTACAGTAATCCTCTTGTTTTCATGTAACAAAAATGAAGCCCCTCAAGATCAGGATACTAATGATTGTACAGGAGAATATACTACAGAAGAAATACAAGATACTCTTGTATCGGCTTTTTTTGGACTTGATAATGCACTACCAAGTCTAGTATTGTGTAATCAACAAGCAGGCATGTTAGATGGCATGCCTGTTAATTTTAAATTCCCATTAGATGTATCCAGTTTATCGGAAACTGATTTTGAAGTTTTAGATAGCCTAGGAAATATACATACCCCTATTTGTGTCTCTTTGGCTCCAGCTAATGAAAACGGAGAAAATCGAACTGTGCTTCTGTTAGGTGAATTTGGGACAGCTGTTACTAATCCACCTGTTGAAGTTAGAGTTGTAGGGGATTTATTTACAACTGATACATTTTCTGGAGAGTCCGTTTGTTCAGAAATCATAAACCTAAACGGAATCTCTACTATGAATGTTATTCCGCTTGCAGATGGACCAAGTTTATTCTTTTCCCAAAGAATTGATGGTAATTTGAATGAATGTAATTCAGGTATACAAACGATTCAAGTTGCTTGGAATGGTGGCGTTACACCGTATATAAGTGGTGATACCGAATCTGATTTATTTCAGTACTATGTTGGATATTCTTACTGTTCTGGAGTTCTAATACCGCATGTGCCTATTTCGATAGCAGATATAGATGACAACGACAACTTTCACCAACTTTGTTTTTCTACAAGTGATGAAATTGTTAAAATTTCAATGGAGGCTAACACGGTCGAAGACCCGAACCACGACTCAAATTTATACAGCGAAATTGATGTTAGTTCCTGCACTCAATAGACAATTATTGAAAATTTAGGTTTTGAGAGTTACAACCACATTTTTGGTGAAAGTTCAAACCATCTTTACTTCTCCACCCTATTGGAATAAAAGAAATTATTCAGAAGAAGAAGGATTAGGAAATGAGAAAACCTCAGAAGAGTTTGTAATAAATCTATCAGAACATCTTAGAGATTGTAAAAGAGTATTAAATGATAAAGGAAGTTTCTTTTTAAACTTAGGAGATACTTTTTATAATGGAAATCTTCAAAATATACCTCATAGAGTAATCCTTAAACTTCAAGAACAAGGATGGATATTGAGAAACACAATTATCTGGTCTAAAACCAACCCTAAACCATCCTCTTCAAAATCTAATCTTACTCCTTCTTATGAGTTTATCTTTCATTTGGTGAAATCTATGGAGTATGATTATTATCCAACACTAACTAAACTTTCAGATAAAACAAAACCTTCTTTACCACCTCGACATAGAAGTGTTAATGGTGATTACTCAAAATCAGTATCACCTTACCTTCCAAATATCAAAGGAAAGAACATGGGGGACTATTGGAATGAGGATGTTGTAAGAACATCGGTAGCGAATCAAAAATTAGATATTGAAGGAGAACACCCTGCACCGTTTCCAAATGAAATAATCACATTACCAATTCTTCAAACTTCTAAAGAGTTTGAATTGGTTTTAGACCCCTTTATGGGGAGTGGAACTACTGGAAGAGTTTGTGATAAACTAAAGAGAAGTTTTGTGGGGTATGATTTGAGAGAGTATTAATTATTTCTAATAAAAAACCTCTCTTAGATTTCTCAGTTTTTAATTTCTTCTAAAATATTCTTCAGAAAGCTTTTCAGCACCCGATTTTGAAAGATGGGTAAAATCTCTAAAATCATTGTCTTTAAGTTCTAAGTTTTGGTAATCTTGAAAATCAACATTATCAAATTCAGTTAATTTTTCAATTATAGACAAATAAAACTGTTCCTCGGAAAATACATCGTCATGTACAGGTATCCTAATTATCTTAAATTTTGTATTAGGGTGTTCTTTAAATACGGTAGTTAATTTATTTAACCACATAGGGTTCGAATTAAAATAATTTTGATTAATTCTTGTTCTTTCAATATTACTATCCATCAATACATCCATTCTTGAAACCCCTTCTGAAAACCCATATGTTTCTACACCTATCGTGGAGATTATACCAAAGAAACCTTTTAAAAATTCTTTTGGATATTTATTAAATAAATACAGTGTTTCTCTAACATTATAATAAGGAAACCATCGTTTAATTTGTTGGTCCACATCATTCCCATTTAAAAAATAGGACTCTACAACATTATGATTGCCAATTGATAAATTGACAATTATATTTGGATTGAAAAATAACACTTTTTCTAAAACCAAAATGTTATTGTATAGGGTGTTACCTGATAATGAGATATTTCGAGTATTATTATCTAACAACTTAGAAATTAATTTATCGTTAAATCCATATTCTGAATGAGAGTCTCCAAAAAACGATAAATCAACATCTTTAAAGTTTACATATCTATTTGAATAATTATCAAAATAGTATGGAAACTTAGTCATAGAGTAACTTAACACTAAAATTATAAGTTGAACAAAAACAACTGTAATTGAAAACTTAAAAATATGTAAAATGAATTTCTTCAAAATTGAAAATAAATAAAGTCTGATTTTTCATAAAAATTAGATATAATAAATAACAGAATTATAGCATATAATATATAATTAAACAGATGATTCTTAAAAAGTTTTAAATTTAGTCTTTCATCTTTTCTAATTAAATACTCAATAAAAATAAAGCCCACCACACTAATTAGTTCACTTCTATATTTATTGGGAATTGATACATCAAAAATCATATTATTTAAATAGATAAAAGAGTCACCAATCGTTTCACTTCTAAAAAACACCCATCCTATTGTTACTAAAGTAAATGTTACCCCAACTTGAACAAACTCTTTCGGAGAAGGTAAAAAAGTATTCTCTCCAATAATTGAAGTTGTGTATTTTCTATTTCTATTAAATACAAAGGAAGGAAGAAAAAGTATAGAGTGGAATAATCCCCAAAAGATGAATGTCCAATTTGCTCCGTGCCAAAAACCACTAACAAGAAATATTGTGAAGATATTCCTAATAGACTTCCATTTTCCCTCTTTAGAACCACCTATAGGGATATACAGATAATCTCTAAACCAAGTGGAAAGTGAGATATGCCACCTTCTCCAAAACTCTCCGATGTTTCTTGAGAAATACGGAAACTTAAAGTTAGACATTAACTCAAACCCAAAGAGTTTTGACGTTCCAATAGCAATATCGGAATATCCACTAAAATCACAATAAATTTGAAAAGAGAAGTAGATTGCTCCTAACCATAGGGTTCCACCATTTAATAATTCATAATCTCTAAAAATCTCATTTACAAGAGGTGCTAGAGAATCAGCAATAACAACTTTCTTAAACATCCCCCAAAGGATTAATCTCAATCCTTGAACTCCTTGTTCGTATTTAAATTCTCTTTTTTGAAGTATTTGAGGTAAAAGATTAGTTGCTCTTTCAATAGGTCCTGCAACTAATTGAGGAAAGAAGGAAACAAAAGAGGCAAATGAGATAAAGTCTTTAGTGGGTTTTAACTTCTTTCTGTAAATATCAATAGTATAAGACATTGTTTGAAAAGTATAGAATGATATTCCCACAGGTAATATGATATTTAAAGTCCATACACTCTTGATTTCATAACCAACCGAACTAAATAAGTTTATCCATGAATCAACAAAGAAATTGTAATACTTGAAGAACCCTAAAACACTCAAATTAAATAATACAGAACACCAAAGGAGTAATTTTTGTTTTTTCTCTGAATCTTGTTTTGGAATATTTAATCCAATTAAGTAATCAATAATTGTAGAAAGAAATATCAGAGATAAAAATCTGTAATCCCACCAACCATAAAACACATAAGAACTCACAAGAATCAATAAGTTCTGACCCTTCAAGATTTTATTGAAAACAAACCAATAGACTATGAAAACTATTGGTAGAAAAAGTAAAAATTCAATTGAATTAAATAACATTAGTGCTAAGTAACTCATACACTTTCAATTCTAAAAATTAATAGTCAAATAAAAATTCTACATGGGAAAAAACTAACCTCGACATAAAAACCACTCCGATTAGAATTTAGGGAAAAAGTATTTTCTCAGTTACAAGAAACCTCAACCTGTTGATACTGATATGGTAGTAAAATAATCCAATTAAAAGAGAGTCTATCAAATCTTCTTATTGCTTCATTCTGATACACTTTGATTAATTAACCTCTTAACTGAAGAATTCTCTTTCAAACAATTCTCCCACTCTAATAAATCCTCTTCTGTGATGTATTTTGAGTGAGAGGATACTTCTATCATTTTTAATCCTTTATTCCTTCTCCAGTCCTCTATTGTAACTCTATCTACTCCGTAGAGTTCCATTAAATCCTTTTTACTCAATCTTCTTTCCATATACTTTTATTTCCTCTTTTTCTAATAGTTCATCAAACATCTTATCATACATTTCTCTATCTCCTGAGATTCGGTATTTCTCAAGTTTATGAGAAAAGTTTTTAATCAAGATAGACTTCTTCTTTAAAAGTTCTACCATATGTCTTGCTTGTTCATCTGTTATCTTTTCTTTCATATTATTTCCTTTCAGAGTATTTTATAAAATAGTAATAACCTTGTACTTGAACACTTAATCAGTTCGAGGTTGATA
>Ga0206125_10005055_pt1 | contig 11333 bp, 11 predicted proteins | sample Helgoland_Spring_4_FD_148598 | JGI IMG/M metagenome (GOLD analysis project Ga0206125, IMG submission 148598) | Pelagic subsurface seawater microbial communities from Kabeltonne, Helgoland, North Sea - Helgoland_Spring_Bloom_20160331_1 | ecosystem: Environmental > Aquatic > Marine > Epipelagic ...
CAATATATTTATCTTGAAAATATATCCTAATCTCATTTAAAGTTTTATTTTCAGTGAATCCTGTTAAATTCCATCCTTTATTATATATTATATTTTCCATATATTAAAAAAATATAATAAATTAGAATTGGTTAAAATAATATCAACCATTAGTATTTGCTCTTATAATGGTAGTAAAAAATATCAACATTTCGTATTGGCTCTTATAATGGTGGTTCCTCATATGTAAATACATAACAATTATTTGTTGGTTGATCTATTGTATCTATTATTTCATCTGTATCTCCCAGTGGTGCATATATAAAATCATCAAGTGATATCATATAATGATTTCCATTTACAAATGATCCTCTAAATGTTACGATTAATCTATCTCCTGGATATTGTGGTGGAGATGTTATTATATAATACAACTCTTCACCTGTGCCCGAAACACCAGCAGTGTATTCTGTATTATTTTGACTCTCACTGGAGAATTCTACGATTTCTAATAAATAATCACCTTGAGCTTTAAGATACCATGTTTGTTCTACACCATCTTGAGTAAATGTTATTGGAGTTCCAGCATTATAAGCATTTATAGTAGTTGACTCGTTTATATTTTGAGTAACTTCGACTATTCTTCTATAATCTTGTACCAGGCCTGAAGCTGAACCTAAATATCCAGTAGCTTGTCCTGGTCCAATATTTAACATATCAAGAGTTATTAGTCCAGTAGCTGTATCATAATTTGTGGTAGGACCAATAGCAAAATCCGCTTGAGGTTCAGGTTCAGGTTCAGGTTCAGATTCAACTGTAACCTCCTCTGATAATTTAAGCCAATAGCCTGTACCTATTGTTGTATTATCTGTAATATTTTCATATCCTATAGTATTATTATATGAATATAATGAACCTTCAATATATTTATCTTGAAAATATATCCTAATCTCATTTAAAGTTTTATTTTCAGTGAATCCTGTTAAATTCCATCCTTTATTATATATTATATTTTCCATATATTAAAAAAATATAATAAATTAGAAATGGTTTAAAAAAAATATCAACCGTTAGTATTGGCTCTTATAATGGTAGTAAAAAATATATTATTTTGATATTCCATTATAAAACATAGATTGTTTAATTAGTTGGATTAATTATTTTTTTTAATCCATAACAATCTTTAGAATTATGATTATTCTGACACTGACATGATAATGAATAGGAGTTATTATCTTTATCTTTTAAATACTCTCTATGTTTAAACTTAGAAATATTTTTTTTAATTTTTGTATTTTCTAATATATTGCCTATTTTTAAAGATATCACTCCATAAGTTGGATGAGATCCGTCATTATACATTCCAAGAATATTAATTAATTGATTTCCAATATCTTGATTAACGAATATGGAAGGAATTGTTAACAGATTAAGAAAAGGACCATTAGGGTCGGCGCCCATTACAAATATCTCATCGGAGACATTATTACAGATTATAACAGCAGAAGCTCCTGCTTGTTGAGCGAAATATACTTTAGATACAAATTCACAAGTAGATCTTTGTATAATTACAACTTTACCTGTATAATCTAATGTATGATTTTCGTGACAACCATCTAAAGTCCCATTATCTGGATTTAGTTCAACTAACATTAATGGCAATGAGTCTGAATTAATATCATCCCAAATTCCACCAAAAGGACCTATTGTATAACCGTTATCAAGTATAGTGTCAATTGGATAAGGATTCAATGTGGTTACAAATTGAAATGTAATTAAATCAATAACTATATTTTCAAAAGTAGTTGATATATACGATGACGTGTCATTAATTCCAAATCCCTTGTCTTTCAATTCTCCGATGGTCATTGGAGATAAATAGTTATGCGTACTTATCATACCCGACATTACCTCTTCATTGACATTAAATATCGTTATACCATCTTCTAAAGTTAAATTATTATTTCCAAATCCTACATCTTGCCAATGAGATCCGTAACTCCCTAGTGCGGGGTCCCCAGCATTTTCAATAGGAGCGTAGGGTAGCATAAATTCTTGAGATATAACATTACTTAATATTTTATTATAACCAGCTACACCATTTACACCATCGTATACAATATTTTCATTATTAAGCACTGAAAAATCTGGTAAAACATCATTTGGGATCGAAATACTCCAGAAAGAATGTAACATTTCGTGTAATAAAACAATAATTATATAATTTTCTTGAGAATCATTTAATGTTGCAGAACCATCTTCATTCTGCAAAATACTAACATTCAATTTCATAGTTCTTGTATCGACCTGATTCTGCCCATAGATATCACTAGATATAGGAACCAACTCGAAAGTCATATTACATAAATTATTAGTATTATTGAATGTCTGTGAAAAAGAAGTTGGAAATGATACAATTATATTATCAAAAATATCAGCACATTTTTTAATAGCATTAAAAACTGTATTTCTATGAATAGAAAATTCTGAAATATTATAATCAGTAATATCTTGAATTATAAATTTCTCATTAGTATATATTATTTCAGGTTCTTCAATTATGACTTCTTCTGATAATTTAATCCAATAGCCTGTACCTATTTCTACATTATCTGTAATATTTTCATATCCTATAGTATTATTATATGAATATAATGAACCTTCAATATATTTATCTTGAAAATATATCCTAATCTCATTTAAAGTTTTATTTTCAGTGAATCCTGTTAAATTCCATCCTTTATTATATATTATATTTTCCATATATTAAAAAAATAGAATAAATTATAACTGGTTGATAAATAGAATAAACTTTCAACCAATTCTTATTTATTCTATTTCTTGTAATATATGTGGAAAAAAATAAGTAAAAATAAATTTTTATTAGATAATTCAAAAAATGTTTTATCTAATTTAAGAAATAAAACAATTCAAATCAATTTAGATTTACCTAATTTGAATGATGAAATAGAAACATTTAAAATTAAAAGTTATGAAATGATAAAAACAAATACAAAAAATGTTAGTACATTTCATGGATATAACAATAATGGAAATAATGCTGTAATAACATTATCAGATAATGATATAAGAGTATTTGTTTTTGATAATAAATCAAATTATGTGATAAAACAAAATGATAATAAAAGTCATTATATTATAAAAATAGAAGATATAGAAGGAAAAAAAAAATTTGTTTGTAATGTAAATACAGATACAAAAATAATAAAAAAAAATATTAACCGTACAGATGTTTCTGGAGGCAGAGTTTTAAGAATATATAAATTTTTATTTGGATTATCTTCTACATTTAAATCTGCTTATGGTAATGATAATGAATTACTTTGGTTACGTATGATTCATATAATAAATATTACAAATTACATATATCAAAATAATTTTGCAGTAAGTTTTACAATTAATGAGACAGACCAAAGAAGATTGTTTCCATCTAATTTTAATAATGCGGGGGAATCTGGTCTTTCTGGTCAGACTAACCAATTTAGTAATACTATAAATCTAAATTCATTCGATGTTGGACATGTATTAGCTACAGGGGGGGGTGGAATTGCACAATTAGGAGTAGTATGTACTAATAGTAAAGGAAACGGGTGGACCAGTGTACCAACTGGTGATGTTAATAATGACCAAGTACTAGTAGTTGATTATTTTTGTCATGAATTAGGACATCAATTTGGTATGAATCATCCTCATACTACTAATTGCAATGGTGTACAGTCAATTAGTGTAGAGCCGGGAAGTGGTAGTACAATAATGGGATATGCTGGTATATGTCCTCCAAATGTTCAAGCTAATTCAGATGCATATTTTAATGCAATAAATATAAATGAATGTATGTCATTTCTTAATACTAGACCATGTGGAGAAAATATAGAAACAAATTTACCATTACCAGAAATAAATAAAACATATTCAACAGTAATAATACCAAAAGATGCTGTAATAGAGTTATATACTCCAGAAATAACAATGGAAAATCTAAATGTTATACCAGATAAAATATTATATAGTTGGGAAGGTACTGATATTGCTCCAAATGCATTATATAGATCATATATGTCAGAATTACCATATAGAAAAATACCATCAAATATACCAGCACCGATATTTGATAATTTTATTCCATGGTATAGTAATTCATCAGGAGAGTCATCGTCATTAAATTTTAATAAAATACAATTAGTAAATGGATACAGTGGTTCTGTTTCTGCGTCATGGTCTGGTAAATTTGAATTTATTGGTGAAAATACAGAAATAATAGAATTTAATATTCCTGATATATCAGGAGGTGAATCTATTGAAATTGACTTACAAAATCAATGTGATAATTTATCAAGTATTGATGTTAATTTTTTAACATATTCAGGAACAGACGGCACGTGGGGTAGTGATTTGAATATGAGATTATTTAATAATAATATAGAAATAGGACAAATTGGAGGATATGATCTTTTTGGAATGAGTAGTGTAATTGGTTCATGGCCTAGTACATGGGCAAACAATAATAATACAACTTATGAGGATATTGTAATAGAAATCCAAAATCCAGAATATATAAATTTTGGATTAACAATAAGAGCATTATATAATCAAGAGAATATATCTAATGAAGATTTAGATCCAGATTCAAATGCAAATATACCTTATTTAAAAAATGCGACGAGTACATTTACAAGTACACGTGTATTTGGCGTAAAAGCATATGATACAGGATCGGAATTATCTATAACAAATCTAAGTGTAAATAATAATAATATAAATATAATCTGGAATACTGGTGATACAGAAAACGCACCTATAAATGCAGTAAATGTGAAATGTTGGATATCTAGTGATAATGGATCAACATATGATTATTCTGATGCGCCGGTATATGAGGGACTTAACAATGGTACAGCAATGATTATTTTATCAGATGAAAGTTTAAATGATAAAAATTTAAAATTAAAATTTAGATTTTATGATAATGATGAGAATGATAAATTATTTATATTAGAGTCCGAGACTTTTACTTTAAATAATTCAAGTATTACTTTTAATATGTCTATATCTCAAGGATGGCAATTAATTGGTTTGCCACTAATTGTTGATAATAATAATTATCAAACATTATTTCCAGATTCAATAGAAGGAACATTATATTCATATACTAATAGTGGAGGATATGAACCACAAACAGAATTATCACCTGGTCAAGGTTATTGGTTAAAATTTAATAGTAATAATGATGTTTCAATAAGTGGACAAACTATATCAAATTTAGAGATTGTTTTATCAAAAGGATGGAATCTAATTTCAGGTTCTACAAATTCAAGTATAATTGATGATAATAATATAATAATAGAAAATACATTATATAGTTATGGTGTGAATGGTTATGTTCTATCAGAAAATGTAGAATTAGAAGCAGGTAAAGGTTATTGGATAAAAACAAATAGTGCTGGTACAATTATAATTACAGTTTAGAAATTTTTTATTTTATAGTTATATAAAAAGATAAATTTATATAGTTATAAAGTCATGAAATATATTTTTGATACAAAATTATTAAATTTATTAAAATTACAAGATTGTGAAAAATATAGTATATCATATATACATAATTGTATTATTAATCAATTATCAGATGAAATTGTTTTAAATAAAAAACATAAATTAAATAATAATTTAATTTATATAATGAAAAATAAATTTCCGAAAAATAGTGAATTATCATATGATTTTTTAATAAAAAATCCGGGTTATTGGTATAATCAATATAATGATGGGTTTAGTAAATCCGCATTAAAAGAAATTACAATGTCATTTATTAATATTAATATTCAACAAAAATATTTTGATAAAGGTATAGTTGTTAATAACATTCAAATCTAAATTTGTGTAATATATTATGATAAATAGAATATAAAAAAATTGATATTACTATTTTATAAATATATGAATATATATTTATAAATTATAAGTATGCCTGTACCTATATATAATGGAGTTAAATATCAACCAGAATATTATTGTAGTGATTTTTGTAAATATTTAAATTTACTACCAAATAATAAATATTATAAATCTTATTTATTAAAAAGATTATGCAATGTCTTGGAATGTAAATGGAGTAGATATAAATTAGATAATAATATACTTGAAATATTAAAAAAAAATAATATTGAATTTAATCAGTGGTCTACTGATGTAACTATAAGATATTTAAATTCAATAATATCAAGTTTAAAACGGGTAAAATTTTCTAATACAGATATTATAATTTTACGAATATATGAAGAAGGACTTGTTGTTAATGATATTGATATCTAAAATTTACTTAATTTAGCAACTGCTTCAGAATTAATTTGAAATTTAATTTGATTTATATTGTCTTGAGACAGATTATCGTCTTTAGATAAATTTTCGTTTAATTTATTATATTCGCTACATTGACTAACTGCAGTGTCGTAGATATTTTTCATTTTTACTATATTGGGCCTATTATAACCGAAAGTTTTTTTATAAAAATCTTTATATTTTTTTGATAAATTATAAATTTTTTTAATTTCAGCATCTGTTAATATTGGTCCCATTGTAACAGTTTGTAAACAATGACCTTGTTGTAGATAACAATCTATAATTGGTAATCTAAATAAATACCATTCCGGATGTTTACCTCTACCTGTAATTTCAAAATCTGGAAATTTGCCTAATGCGTCACCATAATGACCCTGTATATAATCATTACCTATATTATAACCTTCAATCCATAAATTGTTTATTCTATTTGTATAAAAAAAATGAATTAATGTATTAGGATCAAAATAAAGTGGTCCAGATTCGTCTTTTTGTTTTAATCGTTCCCCATTATAAGAATTCCATTTCCATTCAAATTTAAATAAGTTTTTTTCTTGCATATTATTAAGAGGTAACTCTAATAATAATAAAGGATCGATTTTATTTCTTCTATAATATTCATAATTTAAATTTTCAGTAGATTTTATTTTATTTTTTGTTGTATTATATAATTTAATTATTTTATTATATACTGGTCCATTTTCTTTTATTTTTCTATTAGTTACAGGATTAATAAGTCTATTTAAATTCCATTTATCTAATTGTTTATTAGTTAAAAGTAATTCAATCATTTATTTATAATATAAATAAGATATCTTTTTAAATAAAATCAATATTATTATATATTTTTTTAATATTATAATCAACATATGAGAATGCTCCAATTATTATATAACATATATGTTTACGGAATATTTCATCTAATTTATTATTAACTAATAAATCAATATTTGTTATTAAATTATTTTCTATATTATTTTTATTAGAATTCCAATCTATTTTTACATTAAATAATTTTTCTTCTGTTAATTTATTATCAGATAAATATGTATCCAGCATCATTTGAAGTTCTTTATAAATAATTTTTAATTTTTTTTTATCAACATTTTCATATATTTCAATGGTAAAATATGTATTTAATTCAAAAAATGTTTGAAAAACTTTCATTTTTTTAAAATAAAAGTTTTCTTTTTCTGACAATTTTATTTTTTTATTTGTAAAGTTTCTGGTTAAAAAATTAATATGATTAATTTCTTCTGTTGTAAATTCTGTATTAGTATATATTTCATTTTGTTTATTTTCAAAAAGATCTTTTAATGAAGTTAAATAATATATATACATATTATTATTTCTAAAAATAGGATATAAATAATTTATATCTTTTAATTTATTATTATTAAAAAAACAATTCAAAGTTATTGGATCATTATAATTTATTAATTGTTTAATATTTTTTACAATTAATTGTTTATATTTATGATTTTTATAAAAATACCATCTTCTTTGAAAATTAATAATTTGTAATTCAAAAAAAAAAGGATCCATAATTTGATATTTTGAAATATCAAAGATATTCATTATATCATTTATATATATAATATCTTAAATATATATTATATTTAAGATATATAATTCGTCATATGGAATTCTATTATAGTGCATTATAATGATTTAATAATATATTATGGTCTTTAAAGTTATATATAAGACTTAAATCTATTATATAAAAATATTGAAATCTAAAATATTTAGAAACTTACCTTTTAGTATATATAATAAAATGAGTAAAAAAGCACATAACGTCGTACCTTTTGCCAAGTTTGATTTTGAGAGATTAGTAATCTCAGATCTTATAGAGAATGATAGAATCCCAAGCCAAAAAATAGCATATGTATCATATAAAGATGCAAAGAGAGGTGATGGTCAATGTGATATTCAAGGACCTGAACAATTATTAGATAATTATGGTATTCCTGATGCAAATGGTCCATATTTTACAACAGTAAAACAAAGGGCTTTTGTAAAAGTACCATTAGAAGTAAATAATCTAACAACTTCCGAAACTGAAAAAGAACGAGAGGCAAGAGCAGCAGTTCTTGCTGATTATAAACAGTTTTTAATCAATCTTGATAAGTATATGATTGATAATAAAGATAAATTTTTTGGCAGTGCCAAAGCAGCAAAAAAATATACATATCAACCAATTGTTCGTAAATCAGTTCTTTCTCAAGATTCAGATGACGATTCTGATGACGATGGTGTTGTAGCAGATAAAGTAGCACAAGTATCACGTCCAGATTATTATAAGATGAAGGTTCCTTTAGATTGGAATACTGATAAGGTATTATCTAAAGTATATTGTAAAAATGATAAAGAATCTCAAGCATATGGAACAGATGGTAAATATTCTGAAATCATGGTTGAAGAATTAGATGATCTTCGTAAACATATTGGTTACATGCGAAAGAATCGTTATGTTTTCCATATTTGTAAATTATGGGCAAGTAAACAAGCAACTAACGGACAAGATACAAAGAAATATGGCGTCACATTAAAACTTCAACGTGTAGAAGTTCAACCAAGACAGCAATATCAAGAAGATGTTGACGATGGTGGAGATGTTCCATTTATTGATTCTGACGATGATGATGAAGTTAAAGAAGTAAAACATTTTGTACAAAATGCAAAAGAAACATCAGACGACGATGACGATGACGATGACGATGACGATGATGATGAAGACGACGATGACGATGATGTCAAGGAAGTTGTTAATAATTCTGATTCTGATTCATCAGTAGAAGCTGCAGAGGTAGTAAAGCCAGTAAAAATCCCTCGGAAGAGGGGTACAAAGAAAACACAAGATGTGTGAATATAATTAATATATTAATTTCGTAAAAATATTTAAATATTTATAATTTATATAAATATATAAATGAAAAACCCTTTTAATATTCGAGATATTAAATTAGACAAAATTATATTTTCAAAAGCTTCTTTAAATGAAAATAGTAAAAATATATATTTAAAATATAATAATAATGGTAAGTTAAGTAGATTTTTAATACAAACAACCGAATTAGAAATTAAAGATATTCAAGCATCAACAAATGATGTAACAATAATTTTAGTAAATTTAAAGTCAAATAATAATAAAAAATTAAATAATTTTGTAAATTTTATATATAAATTAGATAATCATATAATTGAAACGGGTAAATCTAATCCTGAATGGTTTTATTCGAATAATGTAAAATTTAAAGGATTAATAAGACAAGATGCAGATTGCGATATCCCGTATTTGAAATTAAAAATAAAAAATTATATGTTAAAAAATTTACAAGTTACGTATGATAAACAGTCTGAAAAAAGATCATTTAAAGATCTTAAAAAACATGATAATATTAAATTGGTATTAGATATATTTGGTTTATGGGTAAATAAAAATGGTTTTGGATTATATTTAAAACCCGTTTTAATAGATATTAGAGATTCAAATGAATTAACATTTTATGAATCAAGTGAAGATAATGATATTATAGATACTGAAATAAATATAGATGCTTTGGAAACACCATTAAATTTAATGATAGAAAGCCCAACCAAAATTTCAATGACTGAAATAAATGATGAAAAAATAAGTAGTGATTTAGAAACATCATTTAATAGAATAGATTTAATAATAAAAGATTCAATTAATGATGATAATATAATAAAAAATATAAATAATAGTTCTAGTGATATAAGTGATGATAATATAATAAAATATATAAATAAATTTTCAGATAATAGTTCTAGTGATATAAGTGATTATGAATATAAATTAGATACAATATCAGATATTACAATTAATAACCATTAATAATTTATAATAAAATATATAGTTATATGTCAAATTATACTATAAATGATATAGAAAATTTAGTAAAACGATGCAATAATTCAAATAAAAAAATAATAATAAATACAATACAAAACATAATAGAAGAAGATAACAAATTAAATATTAAATTATTAAATATTCAAAAAATAAATAATATATTTTTTAAAATAGATAAAAATTATGATGAAATAAATAAATATTGTACAATTTGTCAAAAAAATATAAAATCTAAAGAACATAAAATTAAATTAAGTAATTGTGATCATTTATTTCACAAAAAATGTTTAAATAAATATTTAAAAGTATGTCTAACAAATTTTTCATGTCCAAATTGTAAAAATAATTATAAAAACAAATTTGAATCTATAGCTAAAAATATTAGTAATAACTAATTATTTTATAAATAATATAGCTGTCTATAATTTTTTTATATTATTTATTTGATCTATAGATTCAGAAACTAAATTTCTATAAACTAATATTAAAATAATAAATATTAATATTAATAATAAACAATTATTAATATAATTGCATATATTTGCTGTCATATATATAAATTATAAATTTAATTTAACAAATTTATAAATTTAACAAATTTATAAATTTTCTTACTGATATGAATTTATCTAAAGTAATATAAAATTAGCAAATAATATTGCTCCAATAACAACTAATAAATGATTTTCATTAAGCATATTATTCAATTGTGAAAGATCAAATTGTGAAAGATCAAATGATGGTAAATTAAAATTTAATTTTTGTGATACAAAATATAATAAAAATAATAAAACTATTACTATTAATAAATAATCTGATAATCCAGATCCTGCACCAGAAACAAGACCCGCAGAAGCAGTAGAGGAAGCTTCTGCTGATTGGTCTGTTGTTTGTTCTGTTGTTTGTTCAGTAGTATTTTCAGTAGTATTTTCAGTAGTATTTTCAGTAGTATTTTCAGTAGATGCTGCCTGAGTTGTTTCTTGTGATGCATCCATACTTCCATCTACTTGATCTGCTTTTTCTGTTTTATTTTCATTTTCTGTAGAATTACCTCCAGATTCAGCACCTAGATCCCCACCTTCGCCACCTGCAAATCCTTTACTATTATCATTTT
>Ga0206125_10005056_pt1 | contig 11330 bp, 7 predicted proteins | sample Helgoland_Spring_4_FD_148598 | JGI IMG/M metagenome (GOLD analysis project Ga0206125, IMG submission 148598) | Pelagic subsurface seawater microbial communities from Kabeltonne, Helgoland, North Sea - Helgoland_Spring_Bloom_20160331_1 | ecosystem: Environmental > Aquatic > Marine > Epipelagic ...
CAAAGTCGGTATCGGCACTAGTGCTCCAACGAGTAAGCTTAGTATCCAGTCTGGCATAAGCAGTTCATCTACTGGTGTAATAGATATTTTACAAAATACTAATGGCGCTCAAAAGCAAGCCGCCTCTATTGGCATTCTTGTGGATAATGGAGGAGAATCAACAAACGCTGCCGGAATGTTCTTTCAGACTGCATCTGGCGGGTCTTTATCCGAACGCATGCGCATAGGCTCTAACGGCAACGTTGGTATCGGCATAACTAGCCCAAATGTTAAGCTTGCAGTTAATGGACAATTAAGTACAGGTGACAGAAGACTTAGTTTAGGCATATTAGATTTAAATAGTGGCAGTACGCCAACTCAACTTAAAATTATAACAAATATTCCATTCGCATCTGGATCTGCAGATTTTACAGTAAATATTAAAGGCTTTAGATATGGCACCAACGATATGGTCGACCTTTCTATTGGTTGGCACTATTATAATAGTACATTTTATAATGCTTCAGTAAAAAGTTCAGGAGCATATGCGCCCACAGTAACGCTTGGTGTAGAAAGCTCTAAAGTAGTAATACATTTAACCTCTCCTGGATATTGGCCAAAGCTATATGTTGAAAGCATGTATAGTTCTGCATACAGAGATTCATATGCAGCAGGTTGGTCATGGTCAGATTCTGCAATAAGTTCTGACTCTGGTACACCTACAGTATCTCCTGCTTACTCTAGTAATTTTGGTAATAATTTCGTCATGCTTGATAATGGCAACGTTGGTATTGGAACAACGGCTCCTCTTCGAGCATTACACATTGGAGGTGCAGGACATCTCTTATTTGAAAGAGGTGGAGAACTAAGAAGTAAAGATACAAGCGGCAATGAAAAAACAATCGCAAGAGTAAATAGTTCTAATGAATTAGAGTATGGTTGGTCGGGTGCAGGTCCTGTCAAGTTTATGGGCGGTGGGTCATACACTGAGAGAATGCGTATTCATACGAGCGGCAACGTTGGTATCGGCACAACGAATCCAATAGCTCCTCTTCATGTTGCAGGTAATGCTGTAATTGAAACAGGAAGTCCTGATTTATACTTTGCAACAACTAGTGCAAGTCACACAAACTGGAGAGTAGCAGCTCAAGAAGCAGTAAATCAAGGCTTTGAAATTGCAAGCGGTACTACATCGGCAGGAAGCAATGCTGTTAATGATACTTACACAACCCGCTTTGTTATTAAATCGGATGGAAACGTTGGTATCGGTACAACATCTCCAGAATCCTTACTTACAATACAAAACGATGATGCAGGCATTAGACTTAGATCAAACACTACCACAGCAAAAGGTCTAACTCTTAGATATAATCATGCAGGAAACTTTGGCCAATTACTTGTAGACCACCAAGGTAATAATCAGTTAGCTATGAAGTATTACGCCTTGACACATACATTTGGGCGTAGTGATAGTGATGTCAATGTAGTTATGGATAGTTCTGGCAGACTTCTTGTTGGATCTACCACTACCGATGCGAGCACTTCTGAAAGATTCTTGGTAAAATCTACAAGTGGCGAGCACTCTCGATTTGTAAACAGTAGTGATACTTATAGTACTGTTTATATTAAAAATACTTCTACAACTGCGAACACAAATCAACCTTTCTTGACATTTCAAGATACTGGAGGAAATAGAGGAAACTTTGGCTTAAGATATTCTACTGCTCAGCTTGTTATTCAAGGACATGGAGGTGTAGGAATTGCAGGAGGTTCTGGATTTACTCAAGACCCAGACCTTTTTGTAAATTCAAGCGGCAACGTTGGTATCGGAACAAGTACCCCAGCTTTTCGATTCCACGCATATCATCCTACCACTAATGTTGTTAGTAGATTCGAGTCAGGTGATGCACAGGTTTGGATTGATTTACATGATAGCAATAGTGGTAATTATGGGGCTTTGTTAGGTCATGATGGTTCGGCAGGTCATTTATTTAAAATTGCCGATTCAGGCGTTAATGTAAAGTTTCTTGTTAAAAATGATGGAAGCGTTGGTATCGGAAATACTGATCCAAAAGCTAAGCTTCAAGTAGAAGTTCTCGGTATTGAAACAAACCAATCAAGTGTTACTTCTACTAGTCAGTTCGCATGCGAGAGTTTTCCAGCCGCAGACTTCCGAAGTGCCCGATATACTGTGCAGGTTACAAATGTTACAGATAGCACATATCATGTTACAGAAATACTACTTATTCATGACGGTACAACTCCTGCAATTACTGAATTTGCTACAATTTTCACAGGCAGTGCGGCAGAGGCAACTTTTGATGCAGACATTAATTCAGGAAATGTGCGCTTACTTGCGACGCCTGCTTCTACCGATAATATGCAGTTTAAAGTTGTAAGACATAGTATATTGGTGTAATCTATGAGGTTAGAAAAATAAACCTTGACAAAACAGTTAAATTTTTTTATACTGTATCCAAATCAAAATTTAGCCTGAAAAGGCAAGCCAATTGGGGAGATGTGAACCGTGGCGACAAATCATAACTTTAGGATCAAAAATGGTCTAGAGGTAGGTGGTACTGTAATTGTGAGCTCTGATGGAGTCATGACTATACCCACTGATTCTACAGGATCTACACAAGATGGGGGTACAAATAATACTCGTCTTGCTACGACGGCTTTCGTACAACAAGAAATTACTAGTCTAATTGGAGGCGCTCCGGGGTCTCTGGATACTCTAAATGAACTCGCAGCGGCTATCAACGATGACTCCTCTTACGCTACTACTCTTACTACTGCTCTTGGTCTCAAGGCACCTAAAGCAAGCCCAACTTTTACGGGCACGTCTACTTTTACAGATTCTATAGACTTAGCCTATTCTAGTGGACTAACTAATTTTTACTTATTTTGTAATCGTACAGCGTCTCAAACTTTAAATATAGCGAGCTATGCTTTAGACGCAGGTACAGACACATATATTAATATAGGAAAAAATACAGGTACTAATAGCGGCACGACCACTACTGTGTCAATAGGCGACGATGCTTCCGGCAGTTTAGTACAAACACTTGGAAACTTCAAAACTTGGGGCACAATTACGGCTACAAGTGGTATTGGTATGGCAACTGGTCATTCGTCAGGAAAATTTGCTGTAATGGCAAGTTCTGTTCATGGCTCTTATGATTTCTATAATAATGGTACAAGCTATTTTAACGGCTCTGTTACCGTTGACGACGTTTTAAATGTAACTGGTACAAATAAAGCCATTCAAATGAATGGAGTTACAAGAATTAACGGTGTGGGAGATATAATAGGAACATCTTATTATGTAGGTGCAGATGCTGTTATTGACACCAGTAGAAACATTACAGCGGGTAGAGTCGTTACGACTGGATTATACGGAACAGGTCATGGTAGCTCAATGCTGCCTATCTGGCAGTATAACTCCTCGCATCTTGGATACGGTTTTGGCTATGTTGAAGGCAGCCCCGATTCGTTTAAATTTGATGTATCAAACAACTTGGTGTCTGGAACCCCCGATTTCGAGATAAGTGAAAATGTGGCTAGGGTTAACGGCAACACAGTATATCACGTAGGTAACGATGGCTCAGGTACAGGTTTAGATGCTGATCTTTTGGATGGTGTTCAAGGATCAAATTATGCGAGACTTGATCAATCGAATGTATTTGGTGCTGGCACACATTCAAATTACTTTAGAAGAAATAACACAACTAATTATACAACCGCACCTTTACTTGTAGAATCATATGGTGGTTCAAGCACAACAACCGGTGTTGGTTTCCATATCTCAGGTTCTGTAGGTAGATATTTATTCATGAATAATTCTGGCGATTTATTCTGGAACAGCACATCATCAGAAATTTGGCACGCAAGCAACGACGGCTCAGGCTCTGGTTTAGACGCGGACCTGCTAGACGGACAGCATGGGTCATACTATGCTCCGGCAAGTAGTTCAACTGCTGGTGTTGCTCATGGATATCTTGCCTTGGGTCAGTTAACCAGCGGAATGGATACTACTAACTTAGATTTAGACGTTGTTGGTAATGCTTCTATTAGAGCTGGTAGTTATCTCTACTTTGGTGTTTCATCAAACAATTATGGAAGCTGGAAAACAAGAATTGGATCCGCAAACACTTCCACCATGTATATCAATTCACAAGGTATTAATATCAATAATACAGGATATGCAAATCCAGCAGTTAACTGGCTGACAGCAAACGCTAGTACATTTAGTCATAAAGGAAATACGATTTGGCACGCTGGCAACGATGGCTCAGGCTCTGGCTTAGATGCTGATACACTTGATGGAGTACAAGGTGCTTCATACCTAAGAAGTGATGCTAGTGACAGTTATGCCGGAACCTTAACCATGAATGGAATGGAGTTTAGAAGTGATACTAACACTGCTAGAAATTTAAAATTACGAGCCAATGCCAATGCTGGAGGTACCGACACAGGTATTAGCGGACATACCGCAAATGGAGGATGGGCTTATCAATTATACGGAACAAACACTGGATATTACGGATTCCTTGATGGCAACTGGGCAGGCTGGGACATACAAAAACTAATAAACGGCGCTTTTAAGGTAGACGAAGGTTCAGGCTTGCAAAGAGTCTGGAACGCAGGTAACGACGGTTCAGGCTCTGGTTTAGATGCAGATCTGTTAGACGGGCAACACGGTTCTTACTACTATAGCGCGGGTAACCCTGCGCCTAATCAAACTATTACTTTAAGTGGTGCTGTTACAGGTAGCGGAACAACATCAATATCAACATCAAATCCCTATCAGAATTCAGTAACTTTCCAAGGAAGTAATGGTAATTCACCTGATAGTGCAATGGAATACACACAAGCATCTGGTGTATCAGACTCAAGACTTGCACCTAGTACTGATTGGTACAATAAAATACGAATGGGTCATGGTGATCCTTACAATTATTATGGTAATACTATTGCTGTAAAAATGACAGGAACTGGCTATGGTGACTTATACACTATGACAGTTAGTAATAACTCTACTGGTAATTGGAATAAGCATTGGCATGCCAATAACGACGGCTCTGGCTCAACTTTAGACGCTGATTTACTTGATGGACAGCATGCATCTGCGTTTGCCACCCTTTCAGGTTCAAATAGCTTCTCAAATTCTTACAACGAGTTTGGTAACAGCACTGGCAGTGTTAGCAATGATGGTGGTTGGAACGCAAGGGTAAATATTGCAGGAAGTAACCACGCTAGGCTAGATGTAAAGTCTGTTAGTGATGGGATTATAACGTCCATGTTTGCTCACACAGGTAATGCGGCGGGCAAGGTCGGAACTTACTCTAATCATCCTCTACACTTAATGATAAATGGTAGTAGTAAAGCTGTGCTTAGCACCGCGGGCTCTCTTAGCACAACTCCTCAAGGAACATTATGGGGTGCAAGTAACGACGGTTCAGGCTCTGGGTTAGATGCAGATTTACTTGATGGACTAGACAGCAGTGCATTTGCTCGGTTAGGAGGGACTAATCACCTAAGAAGTATACCAAATAGATGGTTTGCTACAGCAGATGCCGATAATACTATAGATTATTACACTCATGCATACGCTAAAGCACACATGGGTAACACCTACAAGTACACAACTTCTCGCCCAGCTATTACTTCTGATTCGAGTTATTGGGTTGGCTCAATCGGTTGGGGGCAAATTGATCTAAACACTATATTTAGTTACGGTTCTGGTTTTTGGGATTCTTGGAGTACTCCGTCAAATTCACCGGGCGGTACAAGTCATTGGACGGGTTTGAATGCCTTACACTATTCTGCAAATACTGGTAACGCACAATATGGTATGCAACAGGCAATGGGCGCGGGAAACCCATCGTTGTTCTATGTAAGAGGCATTTGGGGAGGCGGCTTTACTTCATGGCGAAGAATCTGGAATGATGGTAACGATGGTTCTGGCTCTGGTCTAGATGCGGACTTGTTAGATGGTCAGCAAGGTTCTTACTATTTGGCGTATGGAAACTTAACCGGCACTCCAACAATTCCAACTATCCCAAGCAATAATGTAGTAGAAGGCGGAACCTCATATAGTGGTGAATACCCTATGGTGGCGAGAACTGCTGCAAACACAATTTATTCGCACGATGGTATTAAATTTAACGGGGCACAAAATAAATTAACAGTAGCAGGTTCTGTAGTTATTAATGGCAGTACTTCATGGCACGCAGGTAACGACGGTTCAAGTTCAGGTTTAGATGCTGATCTGTTAGATGGAAGACATCTTTCTCAAGTAGCTCGTTTTCAATCTAGCAGTGATTTTGCTGATGGTACATTAGTAACCACAAATATTAATTCTGGAAACACGAATGGAGACTCTTTTGTAATTGAAGTTACTGGTAAGGCGTATGGTTCATCGAGACCTCATTCTATTATTGCTGAAGGTTATCTTTACAACAATACTATTATTAATACTAATGGAACAAATATATCAGGTAGTAACTTTACTTATTTAAAAGTTATGAATATTAGTGGCAATCTATGTTTTTGGTGGCCAAGACATGGATATTGGAATTCTTATGATGTTTTTGTTAGAAGTTCTAGCGGAGGCACTGCAAATTATAATAGAGTGACTGCAATAACCAACTCTACAGATCCTTCAAGTGCTACAAAGAAAATTCAAATAAACCTAGCTACGAGCTGGACATCGGCAAATGATGGCTCAGGCTCTGGCTTAGATGCTGATACACTTGATGGCTTAAACCTAAGCGCAAGCACTACTAACAATGGTGCAAACTTAGTAATGCGTACCGACGCTAACGGGTACGCTAATTTTGGGTGGATTTACACAGCCAGTGGAGCTGCAAGTGGAACACTAGCTCGAATTTACTGCTCTGAAGACGGCTACTTACGTTACTTAACTCCCTCCAGTTTGGGTACAAGCTGGTTACGCGAAAACACTTATAACAATTTAATTGATTCTACGGGTGCCAGTGGGAATATGAACACTGTTTTTAACAACAACAGGTCTGGAAATATTGATGTCTGGTCAGGGTCTAACCTCCCTTCTGGCACAAGCCATGTACAAGGTATTCAAGTTCGGCACTCAACTACTAATCACTACGGATTCCAGTTCGTCAACCAATATAACCAATCCAAGTTTTGGGCAAGGAGTATTACCAACAACAGTTTTGGTAGCTGGCAACAAATTTGGTCGGCTCATATTGATGGCTCTGGTTCTGGTTTAGATGCTGACTTATTAGACGGTATGAATTCTGGTAGTAGTGGTAGTAGCATTATAATGAGAACTGAATCCAATGGATATTCACAACTAAATAACTGGACACAAGTTGGTGGAACTGGTTTATATTCAGCAACTGCTAACGGCGCACATTTTTACCCTAACACTGCTGTCTCTTATGGCACTTGGCGGATAAATGGTTCTAGAGGCGGGTACACTGGCACTTACTATGATTATGGTGGTGTTGTTGCTAGTATGTACGATTCAAGCGGTAATGGAGGTGACTGGAATGGTACAAATGGTTGGCAATGGCACTGGCATAGAAGTAATTCTTGTTTAGCTGTAGCAGGGTCTACTACTTCCTCTACTTATTCGCTTTACGTAGGAGGACAAATTTATGCTACTAGTAATATTACCGCTTACTCTGATAGACGAGTAAAAGAAAATATAATACCTATTGATAATGCACTTGAAAAAGTAAACGGTTTACAAGGTGTATATTACAATAGAATTGATGATGAAGATAAAACAAAAGAAATTGGTTTTATTGCTCAAGAAGTAAATGAGGTTGTACCAGAATTAGTAACTTATGCGGAAGATATTGACCAATACGGAGTGAAGTATGGAAATACTACTGCACTTCTTGTTGAGGCAGTGAAAGAATTAACACAACAGGTCAAAGACTTAAAACAAGAAATAAAAGAAATAAAGGAGAAAAGATAATGGCAACAATGAGAACAGCAACATTTTACGAGGGTCCATCAACGCCTACCGATGATGATGATGATAAACTTATTATCGATTACGATGATAACACACAAAACACTTTTGACAAAGACAGTGATGTTTCTGCCGAAGCAACAAAAGTTATAGCTATATACAATGCTTGCTTTAGTTAATAACTCAACTTTCACAGAAAGAAAACTAAACGCGCACGAGCGCAAACATAGAGGATATATCCTCAATTTAAAGGAGAAATAGAATGACAATTTCATATAATATTCCAACTGCGTATACAGGGACAAGAACTACCTCTATGCCAGATCCGGATAACGAAGGTGAAACAATTGAAACAACAGATAACGTTACTGATGTTGAAGTAGTGTTTACTGATGACGCATATGATCCAGTAAAAACTCATACTCGCATGGTGAATGTTTGCTTTGACTCAGACGCAGCTTACGACGATGCAGCAACTTTAGTTAGAGTCGGCGAAGTTATGGCTGGAGTAGAGCATAAAATGGCACTTGGCGTTATTGCTTAAATAATGTACACACTAATGCAAACCAACTATCAGTTTCATGTCCCTACAGAAGCTGATAGAGCTTGGCTGGCTGAAACAATGACAGCAGGGCTGTTTACTCCCGATAATGCTATAAATTATGGCATTTGGGACGGCAGCTCTACGTCTGTTACTTATCCATTGAGATTTTCTCGAATTATAAGTAGAGTTTCTGATAATGTGCGTATTGCTTGGGCATTGAGTAAGGTTGTAGATAAAGCAACTTGCATGCATGCTTTTGCTATTCACCCAGATTTTAGAGGGCAGAGCTTAGCAAGAGGGATTGTAGAAGAGTCTGCACATTGGTTTTTTTCGGATAATTGTCCTTTAGACATAGAATCAATTACAACCGTTACAGATAATACTTTAGTCCCCAGTAATTTAAGCCCTTCCCATTATAGAAATGTTGGAACAGAAGGCAATAATACTGTTACTTTCATAACTAAAGAAGAGGACAAGGCTGCTAAATTATGACAACTTATAATCAATCGGCCACGGCCACTACAGGAGCAGGCAGCTCAACCACCCAAAACGTTATTGATAACGATACCGTTGTATTTACTGTAACAAACAGTAATGTTAGCTCTTTTACTATCAGCGTCAGTAATTGTACTAGCAATAAAACGTCTATGTCTTCTGGACAAAATTGTACTATTAGTTTCTCGGGTACGGGTACTTATACTGTTACAGTTGGGGGTTTTAGCGGAGGTAAAGAGCCTGAGTATTATGTTGCTACTTTGACTGGTAGTGTTACTGCCTCAGCTACTCAATATACTGTTACATCGGGGGTAATTAGTTTAGGAGGAGTAAGAACTTTTTTTGGAGACTCAGGTAGTATTGCTTTAGGAGATTTGTATAAAGGAGGTAGTCTTGTTCCAAATATAACACAAAATTCAGGCCATCCTACATCAGGAGAAATAGGAATGGATGACTTATATGGTGTTTGGAAAAATTAAAATAGTACACAATTAGAGGATTAATTCCTCACAATTATTAAAGGAGAAATAAAATGGCGGTAACTTGGAGTGTAATTCAAACCGAGAGAGAAACAACAAATGAAGGCATTACAGTATGCCACTGGACAGCAACAGACTCAGAGACAGTGGGTTCCGGAGACTCAGCAGTAGTACATACAGGATCTAGCTATGGATCTTGTGGCTTAGAACCAGATCACACAGACTCAGATTTTATTACATACGCAGATGTAACTCAAGCAAATGCAGTAGCATGGGTAAAAGAAGCTATGGGTGCTGATGAAGTCACTGGTGTTGAAACTGCAATCGCAGCTCAGATTACCGAGTCAAAAACACCTACAACCGCTGCGGGAGTACCTTGGTAATACAAAAAAGGGGCTCAAGGCCCCTTTCGTTTTACTGTACTATCTCACCTTCAACGGGTGCGTCCTCAGTCGGAGCTGGGTTTTCCAACTCTTCCTGTAGCAAGCCTGTAAAGCCTCGAATACCTACTTCAATTTGGTCAAGACGTGCACGAGCTTGATTTGCTTGCGCCTGCATATCTTGTACTTGTGATACTAGATACTTGGCCTTATCGGTAAGATCCTCTACTTTGTACTCTTTGTCGTTCATAGAGATGGTTTGTACTTCATTTTCAGTTACTTCAGTCATTATAATGTCCTTTAATTATACAATTTCACATGCTCCGCCTACACAGGCGAGTTCTTGTGATCCGGTTGTGTTGTCTTCTTTTTCAAACTGAGATAGCTCTTCCCAGTTCACGTTTTGCGGCATTATTGCCACTAGTTTTTCATATTGATCTGCATCAATATCTTCATATGGAGCTTGTTGATATACATGGTCACTAGTCGGTAATAGACTAATGCCTGAGCATAAATCAAAGTTGTCCCATATCCACTGTGCTACTTTAAAATACTCGCTATCAGTATAATACACAGTTACACTTGGCTTGTGTTCACACCAGTGATTCTGGTAAGTTTTCCACAATGCCAACTGTTCCATAGCTCCCACTTCTTTCACACAAGTACTAGACTCGGGTGCTTTCACTGGGAAACTAAATACCACAGAAGAAGCTGACATCACATCATTTTCTACTGGGAATCCTGCTTGCTCCATGTAGACTGCAAGTGGATCTTTTTTGTCCGAACGTACTCGGCGGATGTAATGCTTGCTAAAGCGAGGATGTATACCGGAAGCACTGTCAACAAGCTGAGAAACAGTACCACTAGGCTTAACGCAAGTAATAGCTGCAGAAGCATTAACACCAAGCTTTTCAGCCCAGTCTTTATTAGTTTTAATACTAACATCTCTCATTTCCTCTAGCCATGTTGCAAGTTCGGGATTGTTAGCGTCTCCCAAAACTGCATGATCCATAATACCTGTTAAACTTACGCCTAACAGAGCCTCTTCTTCAGTGTTGCGCTTCCAACGCACCCGCAGATACCTAAAATCAGTAAGAGTAGACTGTAAAGTACCAATAATGGTAGCCTTACGAACCTTCTCTTTTAGAGTTTCAAGCGTATCATCTGCACGCACAACTACTTCAGATAAATTACAAAACTCATTACTTCGTAGAATAATCTCGGAACAAGGGTTTGTACCAAAATCATGCTCTGCATCTCTACGACCGTTTCGTCCTGCAATCTTTTGCGCCGCTACACGACTAAATAATCCACGCTCTCCAGATTTAGACTCATATAGATTCTTCATCTCAGTTAAAAACGCTTCAAAGTCAGGCTTTTCTGTATATGCTACAGAGTTATTAGCCAGTCGTCTTTGGCCTTGGTCTACCCACCACTGACCTGATTTAGCTTTTGACATACGCTGGTCTGAAAGATTAGAAAGA
>Ga0206125_10005058_pt1 | contig 11327 bp, 4 predicted proteins | sample Helgoland_Spring_4_FD_148598 | JGI IMG/M metagenome (GOLD analysis project Ga0206125, IMG submission 148598) | Pelagic subsurface seawater microbial communities from Kabeltonne, Helgoland, North Sea - Helgoland_Spring_Bloom_20160331_1 | ecosystem: Environmental > Aquatic > Marine > Epipelagic ...
CGGCGGTTTTTTTACCTCTCTGGACGGTTCCCCTTAGCTTGTAGTTGCCACTCTCGGTTTTCACTAGGCGTAAATTGACGGTGACATCCTTGCCTTTTTCTGGGGTGATCACTTTGGAGTAGCGCCCCTTCTTGTTGATCCTGCCCTTAAGGGCGTAGTTGGTGTTGCCAAAGATCATTCTTGCAGAAAAATCGCGTGTTTCCTTGAGCACAATGCCCTCGAAGCGGCCCAGTATCTTGCGCCCATCCGCTGAGGCAAGGAAACCACTGTAGTCATCTCCGGATGCTGATTTCCTGAATCTGACTTTTCTTGATGTAGGTGAGCTTGCCTGGTCGCCCTGTATATTAATGCCATCCTCACGGGTGATCACACCATAGACCTTGGTCGGATCGAGCGGAAAGTCGTCGTCAACATCGGCTACGCCGTCGTTGTCGTCGTCGGGGTCAGTCGAGTCAGGAATGCCATCACCATCATTATCAGGGGCTACTATGGAATCCATTTGCAACGTAGGCTGGGATGGCGTGCCCGCAACTGATATTGCTTGGGCTGGGCCAAGTGAACCGATGAGAATACTCCCGGCAGTCGCGGTATCCAAATTGAGAACACGAGGGAGAAATGATGAGTCATCAAACGTGGCATCAAATTTATAGACAAAAAACTCACCAGAGGCAGTAAGACTGCTGGCGTTGCCTATCACCACATAGATATTCTTTGTATCGAAATCTGCAAGATCCGGGATGTCATATTGCGATGAAAAGCTGCCATTTAAGGGGGTATTATTGTAGAAAGTCGTTTCAGAGTCTCCCTCACTATCCCCAAATACGTGCCAATCATTATCCAGGAGATCGGCGGCAGACTTGGCCGTGGTAACAGCTGAATCAGAATCAAAATAACCAAACGCCACTGAGCCCTGAGATCCAGAAACAAGCTTGCCCTGCTGGTCAGTAACACCATTTGCAAAGACTCCAGCACCCGTATTTTCGACGGTATACTGAAACCCATTGGAGACTGACATCATCGACAAAAATGCAATGATCAGGTAGATGGAAAATTTATTTTTCATAGATGTTTTTTAGTGTTAACGGAAAGTTTTATGGGTGCAACAACTCAAAAATCAATTAATCTCATGTTAGGTATTTTACAAATCAGAGTAACTGGCTGGGGGTGTGATGACCGCATTCTTTGCCGTGCCACGACGATAGATGACTATTCCAGACTGCATCGGTATGTTGGATGCATCTTTACCGTCGAGGCCATACCATTTGAGGTCTCCTTCGGCATTAGAATAATAATAAGCATTAAAACCACCTGCTCCGTCCGGCATGTATACCAAATCTGCTAGATTCGGATTTTTATCTGAAGTCCCTCTCAAACTAGTTTCGAGACCTGAATTGCCTAATGTTGACCCGACAGGGAAGATGGTGGAAATATAGTTGAAATCGCCTCCTGTGAGCGCAAGGCTTGTTACCGTTAATTTCACGCTACCAAAAACAACAAAATCTAGGTCGGCGACCCCCCTGCGTAATACCAACACAGCGTCCATGTAGGGGATGGGAATATTACCCGCGGGCATGAAGTCGCTCGTATACCAGCCTTCTTCGCCAGCGGCGCTTGAATAAAAAACCCGGTCAAAGCCTTTAGCATTGGGAATATAAACAACATCAGCTTCATTGATGCTGTATTTGGATGTGGCCGCCAGGCCCGCCTCGTTGCTTGCCCCAAAAAGGTCAGCAATCGTCACCGCTGCTCTCAGTTGATACTTATCCCCCACCCCTAGGCCATCTGAGCCAAGCTCATCAGGCGTCGTGAGCGTATTCCCACTCCATGTGGTGACCTGCTGAACGGCGCCATTCAAAGATTGTTCTGCTGCACCTGTAATTTCCAGAATGTAGGTCTTGCCCGCCGTCAGGCGAGCACCGAAATCAACATCATTGTCCGTAAGAGTAGTCATAGCTACCTTCTCAAAAGCACCTGAAATAATGACAGGCTTGTGCAGAGTAAGTCCTATCAGGTTAAACTGCCCCGCCTTCAAGGTATGCTTAACATATCCGAAAGGCCTTGAGTAGTCCGGCGTCTGGGCATGCACAGCGGCACTGGAAAGCAGCAGCCCTGCCAAGACAATGTTGAACAGCGTGGAAATATTAGTGATTTTTTTCATTCTTTTATTCGTAATAGCTTTGGTCACCAGCGGCAGAAGGGATCGGCACCGAGTTGAGGACCCAGTGGGTGAATTTTGTTTTAAGATCATTGTAATGTTAGGACTGGGAGCTAAATACAGCGTAATGTTACTAACTAATTACTAGTTACGGAAGGCGAGCTGACGTTGATTATCACTGACTTGCTTACCGTTCTATAACGAACCGAGTCACTTGGGTAAAAAGTCACATTCAAAGTCATTGTCCTCGCACCGGGATCGGCCTCGATGGGTGTACCGAGGGGAGGATCATAGTCGAAGGTCCCGGGGACACTAGCCACGGCATTCAGATCGTTGGTGGAGAGCAGGTTGCCGGCCTGCCTAAACTGAGTTATTTGGAACGGCTTCCAAGTTAAACCCGGCGTTTTCGTGCCCGCGATGCCGACAAGCTCCAATTTGTAACTGTAGTCGTTAAAAAACGCAGCTCCTGGAGTTTTTGTCCCGCTGGTAATAGTTTGACCGTTTGGGCTTTTTTGTGGAGACCCAGTATATGTAGCTTGGGGCTCCATGAAAGTGACCTTCAAAAAACCTCTTTCGCCATTGTCGAGCAGTCCTGCGTGCATTGCTGCGGCGGCCACGGGAGAAGGTGCGTAGTATATGTAATTCCTGCTGCCGTCTAACGCCGTGCCACCGTGAAGGGAGTTCTTGCCACTGTCAGAGCCAGTGGTATTAAGATAGAAGACTCGTCCCGGTTGAACCTCGTAATTTTCAGGGTATTGTGCATTGTCAAACAAACTGCCAGCAAAGTTTTCCAATCCGCTGCTCCAGGTAATAGGATTACCGTACGGCTGGTAAGGGAGCTGCCCCGGATAGAAGTTGTCCGGGTTAAAACTCGGCTGGATCCGGAAGAACAATCGACTAATTCCGAATGTAGCACTTGTTTCCAGCGTGACTCGCTCAAATCCTTCGCCAGGGCCTGGAGTGATCCCCTTGATCAGCATTCTCCCCAATGTCCAGGTTTTTAAATCAGTGCTTACATAGGGTGCATAACTGGCGTCGACACCAATAGGACGCACAAAGCTCAGTTCAAAGTATTGGCCGTCATCCCTGTTGACGAGCGCAGCCTCGCCAACCTGGTCGCTAGTCCTGTTAACACCGTCCAGACCAAAGAAAAATTCCAGAGCATTAGAGACTCCATCGCCATTGGCATCGGAGTAGGGGTCAGCCAAGTAAGTTAGCGTCGGATCATTATTCAGGGTTGTAATGGCCCATGTTTTGTAATCTGTGAAGCCTCCTTTAGGCGCAACTCTGATGGTGAGTCCCTTTAGGGGTTGTGTGGGATCATTTTGGTATCGATACTGGACGATCTTCAGTTCGGAGCCTGCAGGTAACCAATCTGTGGGCATGGGTTTGCCACCAACTAGCCAGGTCACTTGATCTTCATCTATGGTGACCTGCTCGGACCGAGGCGTTATGTCCCATGAATCGCCAATATCCACGCTTTTTGTTAAATCTCCGGAGAAATTAATGGCCAGCTTGTTCCCTAATGTCAAAATCCCCGAGCTAGAGAGATGACCATTGCCATAGCCGGGCACACCCGGATCTTCAAATCTGCCAGTGGGAGAACGCTGGGAGATCTCAACGGTGACTTTCCCTGCTGAGATAGATGGTGAAGAGAAGAATACTACTTGGCTGTCTGAACCGACATAAATCTCGGAATCCACTCCAGTTTGTTGATAATTGTTGAAGCTGATTTTTGTATCTGGCCCCGTCACTTTTATCTGTCCTGTGTTAGTGAATCCATTTGTGTCATCACCAAACTTTTTCTCTAGTCTGCTGCCAGCCCCGCCATAGCCACTGGTCAGGATCAGAGTTCCATCGTTATTCGTAAGATTCAGAGCGGGGAAGTAGATGCCTCTTGTATCACTAGCGTTTTCGCTGATTTTGCCATCGATCTCCAGAGTAGCACCGTTGGCAATGGAGGTGATGCTCTTGTTAATAGTGATTACAACCCGCGCTGGTTGGGTGTTCGGCGTTCCATCCCAGACTTTTTCTACACCCTTGACTAGGACAGAGCGCAAAAGGATCGATGTCCCCGTTGGAATGCTATTGCTGCTGGCTATGCCGAAAACATTGGCTGCTGCGTCAGCGTTGAATGTTCCTCCGAGAATCTGATAGTCATTCGTAGCGCTATTGAGCGACCCGCTAATGCTTGTGTATGCACCCTCACCGGACTGGATGAAACTTTCCCCTATATTCATCTGACTGCCTGTATTGATCTCAATCTTGCCTTTGTTAACTAAGTCACCTCTAGTCTGCGTGTTTATATCTTTTGGGAAATTAGCCCCTTCCGTGAGTGTAAAGGATCCGCGGTTACAGCAAAGATCATACAACGCTGGGAAATCGTAATTCGTACCACGCAAGATAACACTGGCTGCTTCGCCCTTGGAGATGGCACGGTCACCACCTTCTCCAGCTTCATTGATAATATCTTTGTTGCCGTCAATCGAGCCGGAGGCAGTGCTGGGCGTTGCAGAGTTGGCGCCAATGGCGTTAAACAAGGCACCCTCCATCAAGAGCTTACCCGCAACATCCCAGGTGCCCCCCATGAGGGTGCCTCCGATTATGGCTTCGTCAGCTTGTCCACGATTGATCGTGCGGGAGGCTGTGGCGTTGGTAGCACCAGGTTGCTTTCTGATCTCATCTCCCAGCACAACAACCTGATCCTCGCTAATTTTCAATGTAGCTCCAGGGGAAACAACTACTTTACCATGATTAGTGAAGACAACGTTCTGAGAGAAATTAACATCGCTATTATCCATCACCTTCACCGTACCAAAGTTGGAGAGACAGATATTGTTGAAGTCCCCTGTAGTGAGAGTCAGTGTTCCAGAATCCTCGTCGATCGATGCCGAATTGGAATTACCGATATGGAACATGGACCCTGTGAATCCGGTGCCGCCAGTGGCCTCAATGGAACCTCCCTGCTGCGCGAAGAAACAGCCTCCCGTAATATCCATCTTATCAAGTTTGACGAGACTACTCTTATCATTGCCATCCTTTCCTAAGGCATAAACGTAGCCGTTCCCCTCGGTCGACAGGCCCGCCTGCATGGTTCCGCGCACCGCCTTCTTGGGTGCAAGCGTCAACGCGCCGCCAGATTCAGCACGCATCTGCCCGGAGTGCTCAATGGAATCAAAGTTGAGCAGAACACTTGCCCCTTCAACTGATGATGAGACATTGCTATCCAATCGATTAATCAATGCGTCGCCCGAAACTTTGAGGGTGGAGTCCTTACTGGCTTCAAGCCGCCAAAGATTCTCAAAAGTGTTTGCACTCGTCTCAAGTTCATGGCGGGCGCCTAAAGTAGTTTCAGAGCGGAAGATGCCGTCATTTTTGATATAGGAATTCTCACTGACACCATACTGATTCATCGCGTAACCACTCCCACGGATCGTGTTAAAGTTGCAGAAGCTAAAACTCAATCCTTTGGGCCCCGTAATACTGGATACAAAACCCTTGTCGCGATCACTCATAAGATATAGTTCTCCATCTCCACAGAGGATGCCCGCAGGGCCTTCAAACGCGAGGGAGTTGTTGCGAGATGCGCTCAGAATCTCAATCTGGCCAGTGTTTTCTAGCAAGCCTCCGACAACACCGAGTTCTGCTCCTCCCTCCGCACTAACAGGTCCGACAGCATCGCTGGATAATCGATGGATGGTGAGCTTATTATTGTCAACGACTCTCAGTGAATCGACCTTGAGAGCGGTTTTCAGCTTGGGATCTAGGGTATCGTCTACCTCTCTGGCGATAGTGGCAAAACTGCTAGATGTGCTGTTAAAGCCAGGGTAGGAATTGGTAATGTTGCTGATCGTCTCAAGCCAGTTTGTCGTTTTGTTTGTCGGATTTAGGTAAGTCCACAGATCGGATGCGTTGTTCGTCTGCGAGGGGTTCCAGGCAAAACTTGGGGGACCGGAGGACTTCATCGTGAACTTGATGCTCCCGTTTCCGACGCTGGCAATGGGGTTGGGGTCGCTTTCGTAGACCTTGAAGTCACCGAGCTTGAACTTGTGACTGTCCTCCATAAGTGGCCCGAAGCCGATGCGACCGATGTAGTCGATATTTGCACCAGCACCGAAGAACTGATAGTCGAGTTGTCCAATGATTGGCACGGAAACAGTCGTTTTAAGCTTCGGTTGCAGGACGTATTTGATCTCGACCTCCACATTTTGACCGTCAGTTTGTTTAGTCATCTGGATCATGGGCAGAGCCTTAGGGCCACAATTGGTCAGGTGGACTTGCCCTTGACTTGGAATGAACTTCGTCACTCCTTCTGGGCCCTGTCCATAGCCTACTACCTTGACTTCTTGCGAGAAAGTCATCTCGGTGACCACCAGATCCCAGGTCATTTCAAAAGCTGTCTGCACTTGAACCGCCGGCCCGAGTTCAACCGAGGCCAGGGTATAGTCGAAACTCACGGGGCCTACGCTGCCACCACCGGAGAGCGGCGGGAGGGGTTTCAGGAATTCACTCGCTATCTTCGGCAGATCAATTCCGATGCTCATAATATCTTCTGCCCCACTGCTATGCAGTGAGTCCAGTACCTCGCCTTTATTATACGGTGATTGAGTAGAGTCCGACGAGATTGTGGCGGGTATACTAAACTCGACCTTTCCATAACAACCACTCTCTGGCTCGTCATCATTGTTAGGATCAAGGGTTTCAATCTTCCCGCCACCTTGATCACCAATCTGGATCACGGCCCCGCCGGAGCTGGTAGCGAGCTGGAAGTTAACCCCTTTCAGAAAACTTGCGTATTCCTCCTCTTTCACCGCATTTTTCACGTAGTAGATCCTTGATGCATCAAGCCCAGTTGGTAGAGAGCCGCCACTTACTTGCACCGCCTGGCCGTTTTTGATTTTTGACCTTATTGGGGAAGTCTCAAATACAAAGAGTGTATTTTTTGTACTAGTCTGACTGAAATCACCTTTACTTGACCTCTTGGGTGCATACTCTTTATAAGGCTTATTTAGAAACTCTGCGAAGTTTTTCGCAGCCACATTGAGCACGCGTAGTTCATTATTGTTATCACGATTGAACGAAGCGAGCTCAATGGCGCATCTGGGCTTTTCAGTCAGGCTAAGATCACAGCGTTTTGAACGTTTAAAGATTTTTGTGCCGTCAGGCAGAGCAGGTACATCGCACGTGGAAATACCAAAGTCGAACACATCAAAACAACCGAAGACACAGGCCTCAGCATCCAAGTTGGCCTCCACATCAAAGATCAGGTCAGCGTAGGCCTTGCCAAGCGGCGGAAGTTCGGTTTTAAAACCAGACTGGACTTCTGTTTGGGTATCAGGATTTACGAATTTCTTAAGAAGTTGCGCCGAGACATCCAGAGGAATCGGCACGTCGTAGGGATATTTTTCCGGCAGGGCGATGGAGGGCTGGAACCCGAGGTCGAATGTTGCATTACCACCGAAGCAAAGCCCAACTTCTAGGCCAAAAGCCACATCAAGCGAGGCTCCAACCTCCCCACCAAAGTCAGCCGAAGTGAAAAAGAAGTCCACTGAGGTCTTTGCTGAGAGGCGTTCCGAAAAGCCTTCGGCAATAAGGAATTGCTTGAAAACTGTCAAATTGCCCGCCGGGAACAAAGGTTGCCCGCTAGGTGGTCTGAAATGGACGAGCTCTCCTGAGTAAACTCCACCGCGCGACGGTTGGGCGGTCAGAAGTGAGCAAAGTAGGGCAGAGCAGAGGGCTACTATGCCCGTCTTGGAGGAACGACCTTTGAAAAATGAATTCGAATTTCCTGAATTCGAATTTCCGCTGCTAGGAATTTGCCTTTTGCGTGAGGTGGTGCTTTTCATAAATCTTGTTCTTATATGTTTTTGAGTTGCTCCGCCCCCGATACTGGAGGCAGGTTTCAAATGAAATACCAAAAAGAGCAAGAGTAATTCGGCGAGGTGTCGTGCCCGCCAAGCTAATAAGGGGCCTGTAATTTTTCTTGGTAGGTCAGTTAAAACAAATTACAAACCCTTGTGTTTTACAATAGTAGCTCTCTTCCTTTTGAAGGGAAGGCAAAAGTGGACTTTCTTATATTAGATAGCCCAACTACTAAGTAATACGGACAATCAACACTGGGACATTCTGCCTGTTCTCTCGGATCCAACTCCGGCAGTCGCCTTTCTTAATTGTGGCGATTCTATTCTTAGCCTCTGCAAAACCACTTAAGGAGCTCAACCTAACAGGACCGGAGATCCTGCACCCGCACACCAGCTGGAGGCACGCCACCAAAACCGTTGCCTCGCTCAGGGTTTCAACTTGCCCTGATTCGCCGAACTGATATGTTAGCACAAGTCTTAAGAGAGGCTCTGAAACCACAAGGCGAACACGCCCCCTAACACGATGCTCTTAACATCCTCACTCAGTCAACAAATTACCAGTAGTAATAAAACATCATGGCTCATGGGCATGCGGTTTAGGTGCTCCATCATCGGGCTGCTGATGGTTTTGAATGCTTCTGCGCAAACCGTTACCAGGCAGTGGAATGAGGAAAACCTTGCCGCGATTCGCATTGATTTCCCTGCCCCCACCGTTCATGCGAGGAATCTTTTTCATCTCTCGGTGGCGATGTGGGATGCGTGGGCTGCGTTTGACAAAAATGCTGTTGGTTATCTCCACAATGAGAACGCTTCTGCTCCGGCAGGGTCGACTTTGCAAGAAGCTCGCGAAGAGGCCATTAGCTTTGCCGCTTATCGTGTATTGAGGCATCATTATGCTTTCTCTACTAATGCCTCGACGACCCTGACTTCGCTAGACGCACGAATGCTCAATCTGGGATACGACCAATCGAATCTCTCAACTGACGGTGACTCTCCGGCCGCTCTTGGCAATCGCATAGCGGCATCAATCATCGACTACAGCACGAGTGATGGTGCCAATGAAAGCCGCGACCCGGGATACCGCGACACAACTGGATACAGCCCGGTCAATGCACCACTGATTCTGAGCACCAATAATACAGCATCTAGATTTCCAATAGGATGGAATGATCTTAACCGTTGGCAGCCCATGGCTTTTGACGTGGCTTTCACCCAAAACGGACAAATCGCCTCAAAGGTTCAAAAGTTCGTCAGCCCTCATTGGGGAGATGTGAAAGCATTCGGTCTTTTTTCTTATGATCGTGATTCGCGGGGGCTTTATTTTGATCCGGGAGAGCCTCCGAAGTTAGGTGAAGCAAGTGATCTTGCCTATAAAAACAATGCGGTGGAAGTCTTGGAGTATTCGGCTCTTCTTGATCCTGCCCAGTCGGCTAGGATCAATTTGTCTCCCTCGGCAAGGGGCAACAACTCTTTGGGAAAAAACGACGGCACCGGCCATGCCAAGAACCCAACAACGGGCAAGCCCTACCCCGATCACTTCGTTTTACATGCGGACTATGGCCGCTGTGTCGCCGAATATTGGGCCGATGGCCCGGCATCCGAAACTCCCCCAGGACACTGGAATGTTTTGGCCAATGAGGTAACGGACAAGATCAGGGCAAACCCTTCCTTGGCCCTTCAGCTGGGTGGCAGCGGTGAGATTCTTGACCCCATGGAGTGGGAAGTAAAATTCTACTTGGCTTTGAATGCGGCGCTTCACAATACAGCGGTGGCTATTTGGGGAGTGAAGGCACACTACGATTACGTCCGTCCGGTCTCGGCCATTCGCTATCTGGGCTTCCTGAGAGAGCTGCCACTGGTTCCTGGTTTGGTGGAGGTGGTGACAGCATCGACAGCTCAAACCTACCACCGTCATTTGTCTGCCTACATTGGCGAGATCGCTGTGAATACCTGGCCTGGTGAGCCCGATGATCCAGCGACGGAGGTAGGAGGACGCGCGTGGATTCTCGCTCAAAAGTGGCTGCCCTATCAGCAGGATACATTTGTCACTCCAGCCTTTGCAGGATACGTTTCAGGCCATTCCGGATTTAGTCGGGCCGCTGCCGAGGTGATGGCGTTGATGACGGGAACACCGTATTTCCCGGGCGGAATGTTTTCTCATGTCATTCCCGCGGGAGAATTGCTTTTTGAAGCTGGGCCGACCACTGATATAACACTCCAGTGGGCGACGTATTTTGACGCAGCAGATGAGGCCGGTGAGTCCAGACTTTACGGGGGGATCCACGTATCTCCAGATGACGGCCCCGGGCGGGTGATGGGGGCCCAGATTGGCAAAGCTGCTTTTTCCCATGCCGAAGCCTATTGGCAAGGTTCTATTTTTGCAAAAAACCCGCCGATCATGAGAGAAAATGGCTTGCTGAGTTGTCCCACCGTTCCCGGGTATCGTTACTCCTTTGTAAGCGGGACGGATCTCAAATCATTCCCGCGAGTTGAAGTTCCACCAACGGTCACAACCGGTCATGAAAATAGCTACGTCATTTCCGTAGATGATCAGGATCAACAAAGGTTTTTCAGGGTGGAGATCACGGCGCCCTAATCTGGCGATCACCCACCCCATCGAGCTTGGGATCGATTCGTTACTGCTCATTTCGACTCTGCGTCACCATCAAACGCACACAGCCTCGGTGACCTGCCTTAGAGACTCCTCAAGCTCATCGGTCCAATAAAAGACCCCCTTTGCGAGGAAAAGAGCCGGCAGAGAATACCTGCTCCTCATCTTCCTCCACTGCGAGGCTGTAGGCCTCGATTCAGGCGGAAAATAGACGCGGCGTGCTTCGTCTTCGCTGATAAGGTGCATATTACTGGTATTTGTGGGTTTGGGTTGTGGTAACTAAATCAATACTAAGAAGGCTTTTAGCAGCCAGCATGCCAATTATGGCGAACCGCTTCTAAACAACTTATCAGCCATTGACTGCCTCAATCTCTTGCTCTTGTCCATTTACCTTATTCACACACATCAACTTATTCACATCAACCATCTTATTCACATCAACCATCTTATTCACATCAACCATCTTATTCACACACATCAACTTATTCACACACATCAACTTATTCACACACATCAACTTATTCACACACATTAACTTATTCACAAAAATCTTACAATGAACGGATTCTGTGTTTATTTACGCTTACTAAGTCACTGCAAATCAAGCTTGTTAATATGACTAATTCCATCGAAATGCATGTATTTGATACCCTAATGAGGAGTAATATGATAATTCGGAACAGCATCTGACAAGAAAGTG
>Ga0206125_10005061_pt1 | contig 11320 bp, 11 predicted proteins | sample Helgoland_Spring_4_FD_148598 | JGI IMG/M metagenome (GOLD analysis project Ga0206125, IMG submission 148598) | Pelagic subsurface seawater microbial communities from Kabeltonne, Helgoland, North Sea - Helgoland_Spring_Bloom_20160331_1 | ecosystem: Environmental > Aquatic > Marine > Epipelagic ...
TAAACCCAGAGAAAAGAGTGTTTGGTAGTTTATATGAAATTACAGGAAACGCCGCTTCTCAAATTCAGTTTCATATTACGGATAGCACAAATAACTTTTTAAAAGGTTCTTTGTATTTTTATGCAAAACCCAACTACGATTCTATTTTACCGGCTGTAGCTTATATCAAAAAAGATATTTTACAACTTGTAGAAACTTTAGAATGGAAATAATAGGATTTTAATTTTTACGATAAAAGAAGATGTATATAAACAAAAGTTTTGTGTTCCATTTTTTTTATCAATTTTGCCAATATCAAATTTACATTCTAAAATTGTAGAAAAATTTAATGGAAAGTTCACACGGAAAAAACTTATCTCTTTTACTTTTATCAACTATTTTTATAAGTACATCTGGAGTTTTAGGGAAATATATTGATTTATCTCCAGAAGTAATTATTTTATGTAGAGCTATTTTTGCCGGTATATTTATTTATATTTTTTGCCGGATAAAGAAAATAAATTTAAAAATCGCAACTAAAAAAGATGGGTATTCTTTTGCGAGAAGTGGTTTTTTTATGGCTGCGCATTGGGTTACTTATTTTTACGCATTAAAATTATCTAATGTGGCAATCGGTATGCTATCGATGTTTACTTTTCCTGTAATTACTGCTTTATTAGAACCTTTTTTTACCAAAGAAAAATTAAACCTAACACATGTTTTTTTAGCTTTTTTGGTTTTAATTGGAGTGTATATGCTAGTTCCAGAATTTTCAATAGAAAATGATCAATTAAAAGGAATTTTATTCGGAATTTTTTCCGCCCTTTGCTACTCCCTTAGAAATCTAACTTTAAAAAAGCATGTGAAAGATTACAACGGAAGCACGTTAATGCTACACCAAATGATTATTGTTTCGGTATTATTACTTCCTGTTTTATTTTTTAGTGATTTCTCTAATTTAGAAAGTCAACTACCTCTTTTATTACTAATTGCTTTATTAACAACTGCAATTGGTCATACCATGTTAGTAAATTCTTTACAACACTTTTCTGTTTCTACAGCTAGTATTATTAGCAGTGTTCAACCAATTTTCGGAATTATAATTGCTTATATCTTTGTAAACGAAATACCTAGTTTTAATACTTATATTGGTGGAAGCCTCATTTTATTAACGGTTGTTATTGAAAGTATTAGAAGTAGAAAGTAAACTCTTTTTAGATTATTAATTTACTTACTTTAAATGTGTATTTTTAAAAGGGATAGCAAAGTGGTTTCTAACAAAACTATTTACTACTAATATCTAAATAGTTACGTTTCACGAAAATTAGAATAGTTTCTAAAATTTCTCCCATGTTTTGACATTTTTTAAACTCAACATCACCAACATACTCTATTAAGTCTTGCTTTAAACGCTCTACATGTTCTGGAAAAGAAATAGTGTCTTGTTTCATACATCTAATTATGTGCTGAATTCTGTCAGGAGAACTAATCATTCTTTTAGCAATATAAGAACGCTCTTCTATTTTATATTGATTCACAGAGCTGTTTTCTAACTTTTTGCCAACCATTTGCATCATATTAAAATTCTCTTTCATAAACTGCAAGTTGTACACTTTTAGATTCCCTTCAAAAGATTGTTGGTCAAAATCTATAGCTCTGATTTTATAAATAATTTGATCAAAATCATGAATTGGTGTTACCACATAATTATAAGAACGCATATCACCTAAAAGACGTATTAAACATCTTTCTTTAAATTTTACAAATTCTTTTGCAATTTGGGCTTTCTGCGATTTTGTGCAGTTTGGTAGAATATTCTCAATAAAATCATCTCCAGGAATTCCTGAAATATGCTCTTCAATTAAAGTGTCTTTAAATACCAAATAATTGATTGTATATGGAGATAGAATGTGCTCTAACTCTAATCCATAAACACGAGAAGCATCTGCTTTTTTTACATAGAAATAGGTGAAATTGTCATTCAAAATATTTCTAACCTTTATTCTAAATGGTTTTGAATTACCAAACGTACAAAAGTCAATAGCGTCAATATTTAAATATGGGAGGGTTTTTTCGTTACCATCTGAATGCAATAAAGTATATATTTTTTTTAAGCTTAAATCTATTTCTTGTCTTTCCAATTCCGAGTAATAAGTTCTTACCCAAAGCGTGTCTACATCATTTTTATCAAATACAGAAATTGCACCTTGAAAACGCAACAAATCATCATATAAAATACTTATTTTAGTACTTCTATTATGTTTTTTTAAAAAAGCTGCCAACAATTTACTTACCGGAAAGGTTGGTTTTTTTTTTGAAATCAGTTTTTGATTTTCAGCCATTATTTTATTTAGATATTAAACAAAAATAAGGAATATTAAAAGACTCTATGCTATTTCAAACATCTTTCCTGGCAATGGCTTTGTGATTCCTTTTAATTCCATTTGTAATAAAATGGATGATAATTGAAAAATAGGAATATTGCATTCTAAAGAAATAACATCTAAAAGTTGTTGTCCTTTTTCATGTAATAAATCATGAATTTTTTGTTCACTTTCATTCAATTCTACAAATAACTTTTTTTGAATTGATTTTGGTTTTTGCTGTACATCCCAATTTAGCATTTTTACAACATCTGCTGCCGAATTTAATAAATGCGCTTTGTTGTTTCTAATTAAATTATTGCAACCCCTACTGTAAATGTCTGATGTTCTTCCAGGTACTGAAAAAACATCTTTGTTATATGACAATAAATCTCATACAGTTACCAACGAACCTCCTTTTGATGCAGATTCTATAATTATTGTTGCAGAAGAAATACCTGCAACAATTCTATTTCGTTTTAAAAAATTTTCTCTTAACGGAGCTTCTTCACTCCAGAACTCGGTTAAGAAACCTCCGTTTTCATTTACCTGATTTATATATTTCTTATGCACCTTCGGATAAATTTGTTCAAAACCATGCGCCAAAACTGCGATAGTCTGCAAATTATTTTCTAATGCTGCCTTATGTGCACAAATATCCACTCCATAAGCAAAACCACTTACAATAATTGGGTTGTATTCTGAAATTTCCTTAACAAATTGATTACAAAAATCGCGACCGTAAGAACTTATGTTTCTTGTACCAACAATAGAAATGATTTTTTTGTTAGAGAAATCTAAATTACCGTCTTTAAATAATAATATTGGGCCATCTATGCAGTGTTGAAGATTTACAGGGTAATTATCGTCTAAAAAATAAGAGTAAGAAATGTTGTTATCCTGAATGTATTTCAGTTCTTGTTCTGCTAATTTGACATTTTCTTCATCAAAAAGATGTTTTAAAGCATAATTTCCTACACCGTTTATTTTTGATAAGACTGTCGCTTTTTCTTTAAATATTTGACAGACATCTCCCACATTTACAATGAGTTTCTTTGCCAAAATATCTCCTATGGCTTTACTCTTTTGCAATCTTAAGATTGCAAGTAATTCTTCTTCTTTCAATAGATAACAATTTGAGAAACAAGATATAAAAAAATTGTTGATAATTATTAGAGAACTTTTCTTTAAAAAAGATCAAAAAGTATATATTTGTTAGGATGACATTAGCTACCTACATAAACGATTTATTATATAGATACGATTGCGTAATTGTGCCAGATTTTGGAGGGTTTGTAACCAATAGAATTGGTGCAAAAGTAAATAATTATACACATACTTTTACGCCACCAAAAAAGCAAATTACATTTAACAAATTGTTAAAGCATAACGATGGTTTATTAGCAAACTATATAGCTTCTGCAGAAAACATTTCTTTTGAAAAGGCTTCTACAGCTATATCTTTAGCTGTAATTAAATGGCAAAATGAATTACAATCTAAATCAGTAGAAATTGATGAATTAGGTGTTTTGTCACTAAACGAAGAAAGACAAATTATTTTTGAGCCTACTAATTCTGTCAACTATTTAACAGAATCTTTTGGATTATCAACGGTGGTATCTTCTGCAATTTCTAGAATCACAGAACAAGTAAAACCTTTAATTCCTTCTACTGCAGAAGAAGAGAAAAAAAGTATTCCTTCATTTATAAAATATGCTGCAACTGCTGCAATCTTATTAACATTAAGTTTATCTGGATACAACGGTTATCAAGAAAATAAACAAAAAGAAGCTTTAGCTGTTCAAGAAAAAGCGATTCAAAAAAAGATACAATCTGCTACCTTTGTAATTTCTAATCCTTTACCAACAATTAACTTAAATGTTATCAAAGAAAAAGCGAAACCATTTCATGTTATTGCTGGCGCTTTTCAATTTAAAGAAAATGCAGAAAAAAAAGTAGCCCAATTAAAAGAAAAAGGGTTTGATGCTAAAGTAGTTGGTGTTAACAAATGGGGATTAACTCAAGTAGCTTTTGATAGCTATTCAGATCGAAACGAAGCTACAAATAACCTTTATGAAATTCGAAAAACAGTATCAAACGATGCTTGGTTGTTGATTAAAGAATAAGACTAATTCAATTTTATTTACTGCTTTTAGACCTCACCTTTAAATAAGTGATTACTAACTTTTAACATATACTTTTTAATGGAGGCAAAAACACCCAAAGAATCTTTAACCATCCTTACCGACTTAGTTTTACCAGGTGAAACCAATTATTTAGACAACCTTTTTGGTGGCGAGTTACTGGCAAGAATGGACAGAGCCTGCAGTATTGCTGCTAGAAGACATTCAAGACAAATTGTTGTTACTGTATCTGTAAATCATGTTGCTTTTAATAAACCTATTCCCGTTGGAAGCGTTGTTACTTTAGAAGCTAAAGTTTCTAGGGCTTTTAAATCTTCTATGGAAACCTATGTTGATGTTTGGATTGAAGACAGACAATCTGGATCTAGAACCAAAGTAAATGAAGGAATTTACAATTTCGTTGCAGTAGATGAAGTAGGTAAACCCGTAACGATTCCACAAATAATACCTGAAACGGAATTAGAGAAAGAACGCTTTAATGGTGCTCTTGTTCGCAAACAACTTAGCTTAGTCTTAGCTGGGAAACTAGAAGCTGATGAAGCTACAGCCCTAAAGGAAATGTTTAAATAATCCCAAAATAGCTTTTAATTAGTTGATGGTTTTGTGAAGGCACATTTCTTTTAAAAAAGTATTCATCACGCTCTCTTAAAAAATAATTAAATTCTTAAAATCCAAGAAGACGGATTTAAACGAGTCGTATTTTTAAATAATACAAAAACAAGCTTGGTCTTTTTAGAGACTTTGTCTGTAAAAATTTGACCAATTTTTTCCCCTGTTTTTAAATCATCTCCTTTCTTAACATAAATTTTCTCTAAATTATTATAAGATGAAATATAATTTCCATGCTGAACCAACACATTTCTTCTTCCTTCGGAATTAACTAATACATTTAAAACTTTGCCATTAAAAATAGACTTAGCATCTCCTCCTTGTTTAGTTACAATATGTAAACCCGTTCCGTTAATCGTAATTCCCGGAAACGAAGGGTGAGGCTGTTTACCAAATTTTCTTACAACAAGACCCTCGGTAACGGGCCAAGGTAGTTTACCCTTATTTAATTCGAAATTTAGAGCTAGAGCTTTAGCTTCGGGAGTTAAAATAAACTCATTTTTCTTAACTGATTTTGAATTATCTTTCAACTTTAATTTTTCTGCTGCAATTCTATTTGCTTTTGCTATTTCATCACGAATTATTTTATCAATTTTAGCAACAACTCTTTTTTCTTCTTTTATTTTATTCTGAAGCTCACGTTTATACTTACCCTCTTTTTTCTTAATGCTTGTGATTAACTTTTCTTGACTACTTTTATCTGCTTCAATTTGTTTTTTCTGTTGCTCTTGAGATAAAATTAAAGTGTCTTTTAAATTCTTTTGCAAGAATAAAGAGTCATTCATTTTCTTAATAAAATCAGTTCTTTTAACAATTTCTTCTCCTTGATTTTTTCTAAAAGAAGTATATTGTTTCATATACTCAAGCCTTTTATAAGCTTGATAAAAATTTTGAGATGATAACAAAAACATAGCCCTACTTTGTTTAGATTTACTTTGGTATGACTTAAAAATCATATCAGCATAATCTCTTTTTAATTCAGTTAATTTCTCATTTAACTTTTTAAGCTTAGCCTCGTTAACACTAATTTCTTTTGATAAAATTGAAGCTTCAGCATTGATCGTAGCTATTAGCTCAGACCTAACTTCTATTTTTTTATTAATATCCTTTAAAGCCTCTAAAGCGTTTTTTCCTTTCTTTTTTTCATTAAAAAGTAATCTGTTTACTTGTTTTATTTCTTTGTTCAGTTTTTTACGCTGTAACTCTAGTTGTTTTCTTGTTTGTCCAAAAACAGAAAAAACACTTAGAAAAAAAATTAAAATCGGTAAATATATTTTTATACTTTTCACTATATCTTAATTTGCTTATAACCTTTAGGGATCGAAAAAGAGGTGTTCACATCGGTATTAAACTCAACAGACCTTAAGCTAAAATCTATATTCGTAAAACTACCTGGTTGTTTTGCTTTTATTTTAATTTCTGATGGAAAAACAACACCATCAAAGACATTGTATAAAGGGTAAACTACATCTAATCTTTGATTTTTTCTTGAATTAACAATAGATTGTTTATCCAATTTAAAATGAGATGGGTTTACAGAAAAGAAAATGTCAAATAATTTTTCAGGCTCATTTGGTGATAAAACATAAGAATTGTTTTGTATAATTACCTCTTGTTTTTTCTTCTTAACATTCATTAAAGATTGACCCAACAGTAAATTTTGAAGTTGATTAAAATTAATATCTGTGCCTAATATTTTTTGAAGCATAGAAAAATCCCCGTCAAAATATGTTTTATTCAAAGAAGAATAAAACCGAACAGATGTTGGTGTAATTTTTGCTTTAAAAAGAGTAATAAACTTCGTTCCTTTCAACCAAATAACTTCATCTTTTTTCATTTTAAAACTAACAGAAAAGCTTTGTTTTAGTTTTCCGTTATTAAAACTTGCTTTCAATTTTGCATCTACCGTTTTTTTATCAAAATTAGCTGCAACATGCTTTCTAGCTACTTTTTTAGCCGACATTTCTTCTGCCAACACACTAGAATCTATTAAACTCTTTTTTGTTTTACAAGCAGTAAGAACAACTACAAAAATCACAAAACATTTTATAAACTTCATTCTTAACTTTTAATTTTATTTGATTTCTGAATAAACTTTTTTTCTTCTAAAAAATCACCTAGCCCCTTATAAGAGGCTGCCATTTCTATATAAAAATCTGCTTCCATAGTATCTTCGATAACAAAATCGATACCATTTTGTAAAATCAATAATGCTTTTTTATATTTTTTCTGATTATTCAAAGCTCTTCCTTTTACCAAATATACAAAGGGTTGTGCGGGAAACAAAGCAATACCCTCATCGCTATAATTTAAAAGTAATTGTACATTATTGCTAGACTCTTCTAAAATTTGCTTTAAGATTGTATACGATTTGTTAGCCTTAAATTGCGCTGTTAAAGCCACAACATCATCTGTTTTTTCTTTAGCCACAGTTTTTCCTTTTCTTTTTTCTAAAGTATCTTTTATTTTTTGAAAACTAGATGGTAGTGCATTCTCTTTCTCGAGATCATTCATTAAAGATATTGCTTTTTTGTACTCTCTGTTGTCAAGATATAGCTCTAATAAAAACGTTCTATCTACTCGGTTAATAGCAACCACTTTTTGTTGAATGGCAATTGCATCAGAAAGATCTCTATCTTTTGCATGAATTTTAACCAAGTGCTTTAAAATCCAAATATTATTTGGCTCTTTTATTAAGGCTCTCTTTGCGTATTCTTTTGCTATGAAGGTCTTATTAAGTAATAAGTAGTTTTTAGAAAACTCAAAATAAACGGCAACATCATTTGTTAAAACCTGATTGCAACTTTCTAAGTTTTCAATAGCTTTTTGATAATTACCAATTGATTTTTCTGATAAGGCTTTAAAAAAAAAGTCTTGAAATTTCAATTCTTTTTCTTCGGTTAAATCTTTAGCAACAAGAATACTGTCTTGTGCATGAGCCTCTAAAAAATAAAGAAAAAAGAAAACACAGAATAGAGCATACTTTAAATAAATAGCTCTTTTGTTTAGGTTCTCTTTTTTCTTTAATCTTATATTCATTTATGTTAACTCTGTGTAATCACCAATACTTACAGAAGTATATTTACCATTGTATTTAGCATGATTCCCAATCATGGCATTGTCTAAATTTGCATTCGAAATTTCAACATTAGATTGAATTAGAGAATTAACAATCACAGAATCTTCAACAGCACTATTTGCTCCAATAGAAACATAAGGCCCTATTTTTGTGTTTTTAAGAACAACATTTTCTCCAACAAAACAAGGTTGAATAATTTCTGAATTCTCTAAAACTACATCAATAGAAACTAAATTGTTTCCCGCCTTATGCTCAAAACCTAAAACTTGTTTATTTGTATCTACTGTTGGGTCTTTTTTACCACAATCCATCCAAGCATTTACGGTTCCTGGAATAAACTTAGCTCCTTGCTTTTTTAAAGATTCTAGTACATTTGTTAATTGATACTCATTATTCTCTTTTAAATCATTATCGATTAAATATTGAATTTCTTCTAAAAGTTTATCTCCACTTTTAAAATAATAAATGCCAATAATTGCTAAATCAGAAACAAAATCTTTTGGCTTTTCTATAAAATCAGTAATAAAACCTTCTTGCAACTTTACAACTCCAAAAGCGCTTGGGTTTTCTACTTTACTTACCCAAATTGCACCATCTGCATTTGCATCTAATTTAAAATCTGCTTTAAATAAAGTATCTGCATAAGCAACAACACAAGGGCCACTTAAAGACTCTTTTGCGCAATATATTGCATGTGCAGTTCCTAAGGCTTCTTCCTGAACATAAACAGAACCTTTAGCACCTAATTCTTTAGCAATTTTTAACAATTGTTCTTCTGTGTCTGTCGGAAATCCTTTTGCTGTCGTTCCAATAACAAATGCTATCTCATCGATTTCTTCGTCAATAACAGAAGCAATATCTTCTACCAAACGTTGTACAATAGGTTTTCCTGCAATTACTGTTAAAGGCTTCGGAACAGTTAATGTATGAGGTCTTAAACGAGAACCAATTCCTGCCATGGGGACAATTATCTTCATCTTTTTCTTTTAGTTAAATTCGGAATGCAATATAATACTTATCAAGAAATTAGACTTTAATAAAAAAATCTATTTTTCAAGGTTTTAAGGGTGTTAAAAATTTAACTTCATTTAGCGATTCAACAGAAAATTTATTTGACACATATCGCACAATAAGAATGTAAACATTTTATTTAATTACCTAAAAAAGTGGTTTAAAAAATTAAATGACATCAAAAAATCAAGTTAACGCTTGGGTTTTTTGTTTCTTTGCAAAAAATAAATTTATTTCTGTGAATTATTTATCTGTAGAAAATATATCAAAGGCATACGGAGAGCGTGTTTTATTTGAAGACATCTCTTTTGGAATAAGTAAAGACCAAAAAATTGCTTTTGTTGCTAAAAATGGAAGTGGAAAAACGTCTATCCTTAACATTATAGCTGGCTTAGATGTTCCGGACTCTGGCCAAATTGTTAGTAGAAAAGGCATTTCTATCGCTTATTTAGCTCAGAAAGATGATATTAACCCAGCGTTAACTATCGAGGAAACTATTTTTGCTACGGATAATAAAATTCTTTCTATTGTAAAACAATATGAAAAAGCGTTAGAAAATCTTGATGACACTGAAGCTTACCAAGTTGCTTTTGAACAGATGGAGCAATACAATGCCTGGGATTTTGAAACGCAATACAAACAGATTTTATCTAAATTAAAATTAGATGATTTAACGCTGAAGGTAGGCTCGCTCTCTGGCGGACAAAGAAAAAGACTCTCTTTAGCAATTGTTTTAATTAATAAACCAGACTTATTAATTCTTGATGAGCCAACAAATCATTTAGATTTAGAAATGATAGAATGGTTAGAAGCTTTCTTTGCAAAAGAAAAAATCACCTTATTTATGGTTACACACGATCGTTATTTCTTAGAGCGTGTCTGTAACGAGATTTTAGAATTAGACCAGGGTAAAATCTATAAATACAAAGGTAACTACTCTTACTACCTGCAAAATAAAGAGGAACGAATTGCTTTAGAGGCAGTTAATTTAGGAAAAGCGAAGAGTTTATTTAAAAAAGAATTAGAATGGATGCGAAAGCAACCAAAAGCCAGAACCACTAAATCGAAGTCTAGAACAGATGATTTTTATCAAATTAAAGAAAAAGCACATCAACGAAGACAAGACCACCAAGTTCAGTTAGAAATTAATATGGAGCGCTTAGGAAGTAAAATTCTTGAACTTCATAATGTCTCTAAATCTTTTGGAGACAAGAAAATTTTAGATGGTTTTAATTATGTTTTTAAACGTGGAGAGCGTATTGGGATTATTGGTAAAAACGGAACAGGAAAATCATCATTTTTAAATATCATTACCGCAACATCTGAATTAGATAGTGGTAAAGTTATTTTAGGTGAAACTGTAAAATACGGCTATTACACGCAAGCGGGAATTGCCATAAAAGAAGGCCAAAAAGTAATTGATGTTGTTAAAGAATTTGGAGAATTTATACCTTTAACAAAAGGAAGAAAAATTTCTGCCTCACAATTATTAGAACGTTTTTTATTCGACAAAAAGAAACAATACGATTTTGTAGAAAGATTATCTGGTGGAGAACAAAAACGCTTGTATTTGTGTGCCGTTTTAATTCAGAATCCAAATTTTTTAATTTTAGATGAACCCACAAACGATTTAGATGTTGTAACGCTAAATGTTTTAGAGAACTTCTTATTAGATTACCCCGGAAACCTTTTAGTCGTTTCGCACGACAGGTATTTTATGGATAAAATTGTAGATGCACTATTTGTTTTTAGAGGTGAAGGAATTGTTGAAAACTTCCCCGGAAACTATTCAGATTTCAGAGCTTATGATAGTTCTGCTACAAAAGAGATTTCTGAAAAATATATCATAAAAAAGGAAGAGCAAAAACCTGTAAAAAAAGAAAACAAAAGTGCATTAAGCTTTAGTGAAAAAAGAGAATTTGGCGCATTAGAAGGAGATATTGAAAGACTACAAAGGAAAAAGGCTGGTATAGAAAAACAATTTTTAAACGTTGAAATAGCACCAGACGATATTGCAAAAAAATCTGAAGAACTACAAGAAACAATCCAAAATTTAGAAGAAAAAGAAGAGCGTTGGCTAGAGCTTTCTATGAAATTAGAAGGCTAACCCACACTAACAATTTCTTCAGTACTTA
>Ga0206125_10005062_pt1 | contig 11318 bp, 5 predicted proteins | sample Helgoland_Spring_4_FD_148598 | JGI IMG/M metagenome (GOLD analysis project Ga0206125, IMG submission 148598) | Pelagic subsurface seawater microbial communities from Kabeltonne, Helgoland, North Sea - Helgoland_Spring_Bloom_20160331_1 | ecosystem: Environmental > Aquatic > Marine > Epipelagic ...
AATTCAACAAGATCTAATTCTTTGGATATCAATACTTCAGTGTACTGAACAGTTTTACCCCATCTAATTTCTTCAATATTTTTAGTCATTGAAATTAAACTAGCATATTTATCATTAATCTTCTTATGTTTCAAACATTTATCTAAAAAATTATAAGACCTGTGTTCAGGTATATCCAGATCTTCATCCTCTTCAACAATTATAATATCACCGTTTTCATCATGGACATTGTCAACAAAAGGATTATTATCATTTAAAAACCAATAGTCATCTTGATGATCAATGTATGAAAATATAAAGTCAGGATCTTCAAAATTTTTAAACTGATCTTTGTTGTAGGATGATATCTTCTTCTTTTTAAAAAATTGAATATCAACTTTTTTTGTCCCAGGTTTTAGATCAGGCTTTGATTTTGGACCATCCGAGTTACGTTGTGCATGCTTTGCAATTTGTTTTAAATACTCTTCGTTTGTCATAGTTTTTTATTTAGATCTTAATAATAATCAATTCAAAGTATTTGGATGTTTTTTTTCATGGATTGGTTTTATTAAATATTTTCATTTAGTATAAATTTAATCAAAAAAATATTCTTGGAAATAAAAAGTGGAGCAGAGAGGAGTGAAGTCGAACTATTTTTGGGAGGATTTAAAGCTCTTCATTTATTAGTCTTTTATACACCCCATCAAAGTATACTCCATAACCGGCATAAACCATGCATTATTTATCAATCATAACAACTCTACCAATACCATCCTCATCAACAACTTCGAAACATTCTAACTTACCATAATCATTTTGAAGGTAGCGATAGGCAGATTTAACTTTTCCGGAGGTGTCAAAGTAAGTTTTGTCTATAGAAAATAGAAAGCCATCAGCAGTAAAGAATCGTGTCACTTCAATAGAATGTATAGTAGTGGTTTCAGAATAAATATCTAAGCTATCATTGTAATAATATTCAATAATTTTTTTTTCTACTTCTGTTTTATGTTTCTCATAAAAAAGAGTTACAGGTTCTTTAAAATGAATTCTACTTACGCATATACATTTGTTCTTTATCTCTGGATCTTCATCTTTTAAATGAAGTCTAAATTGACTTACACGGCCGTCATCATCATAAAACAATTCGTAATCGTCTTGGAGACGATCAAAATCTCCGTTCCAATTGTAATTCGGAATATAAAAAGTATCTGAAGGATTCATGGGTTGGGTTAAATTTTTATGGTCTACTTAATCAAAATTTTCGACAATATTATTTTTCTATTTTTTACATGCCTCAATGATATTTATATAAATTTTTTGAAGCGGTTAATTGTTTTCAAAACTTATTTTAATTACTTGCACTATTAATGGATAAAATTCATATTTATTATTTGAGTTTACATCTTTTTCAAAATCTTCCCTATGTAAGTATTTTTGTCCTCATACTGAAAATACACATTATTTTCATGGAACTTTTCCTTTGTAATACTTCCTTTCCAGTTAAGCATTGTGTAATTAGTGTTACTCACAATGAAAGAACTTAATTCAATGTCTTCAGAAACTACTTGCGGCTCTATTTTATCCTTAATTAACTTATGGAATTGAATCTTTGGATCATTTAATCCTTTTGAATTTCTAATTCCTTTTGGATCTACAAAGGCTATTCGTTGTTTTCCGCTTTCAACTACCCATAAAATAAAATCTGGATAAAAATTATTAGTGTCAACAAAAAAGCCAATTCCTTTTCTACTTTGATTACGTAATAAGAACAATTGCTTATCTGTGAATTCTTCTTTGTGTGAATTGTAATAGGTTATCAAATCATCAGTGAATTCTTTTTCTGACTCATCTAAAGGAACTGGCGATACAGTTACTTTGTTTTTATAGCTATCTGTATTTAAATAAAGTAATGGTTTGTATAAGTGTTTTTCATTATCAAACGCTACAAAATTAGATCCTATCTGAAATGTATTATCTTCAGTACCAGAAGCTATTTGTTGTAACAATTCATCTAGTTTTTGCTTTACTGTTTCTATACTGTTTTCTGTATTAAGTTTTACTTCATATTCATAAACCAGGTTTTCATCTTTTTCTGTTAAGACCCTAGTTTCTATGTGTTCACTATTAAATAAGTTTTTATGATAGTTGTAAAATCGTTCAACGTATTTCTTTAATAATGAAACAGCTAATTCCTCCCAAATTATAGTTTGAGTAAAGGATTTCATTTCCAACTCTGCTTCAGGGATATAAAGATTGTACCAATCTTTATTTAAGATAATTTCTTTTAAAGCATCCAATGACAGTGATAAGTTGTACCAATGTTTTTCAACTTTAAAACGCTCTAAGGCAAAAAAGACATTGTTCCAGTCAATAAATGCTAAATGACTTTCAGATAAACTACCCAGATTTTTTACACCAGACATCCCTGAGCTACCAGGAGTTTTTATGACTTGTATCTTTGGATACCAATCTAAATCTATTTTATTGTTATTGTAGATAGTGGTCAATAATTTTAAGTCTAGCTTAATCTTATCTTTAAACTTCTCACCTTCTTTAACCTGTAATACTTTAAGGTTGTGACTTAAAAAATCTTTTTTAATCGTTGTTGGTATTTTCACTGTTACCCATTTACTGTCATTTGCAGGTAATCCCTCAGCTTCAAGATATTTTTTAAACTGTTGCATATAATCTGCACGTACTCCAAAAATATTGAGTGTTTCTAATGGTAATAAAATTTTACGTTTTTCTCTTAATTTTTCAGGACGTTGATGCTCGTCTAAACTACCAGAACGCTTTAGGCTAAAACCATAACCTTTTAATCTCACTCCACGTCCGAATAGTTGGATAATTTGAGAGCCTTCACTTCGCCCAATATTCATTAAGCCCATTGAGCTTACTCTCCAACTAGACCATCCCTCTGTAAACTTTTTAGAACCTATTAGTAAATTAACCAAAGAATCTTTCTCGTTTATATTTTGAAATAATGAAGTAGAAAAATCTTTATCAGACCCTAAGACTTGCTGAGCCATTGCCAGCTTATGCAACTTACTTTCATCACCTACATTAATAACGCCAAAGTATTCGCTATCACCAACTCTTAAGCCTAATTCACCATCTACACCTTTTAGGTTGTCTAGGTATAAATTAGCGCCTAAAACTTCGCTATTAAAGACCCGCTTACATATGTCTGTATATATTACATCTGCGTCAAGAGAAGCCCCACTTAAGTAGCTAAAGCTGTCGTAAAATATAGAATTTCCTTTATCATCAATTAGGCCTGCTTTATCATTTATGATATCAGAAATATCTTGAACAGCAACACTACGTTCTTTTATAAAGTGTGTTAGAAACGTAATGATTTGTAATACATCACTCGTATCAACGCCTGCTACTTTTCGCACGGCATTCACACTACCTCCTACAAATATCCAAAGTGGTTTTGCAAGTAGAAAACCATTTGCCAACTTATCATTTTCTGAATAGATTAATGTCTGCTGGTAAAATGATAATAAATTTGCTGTCAGATACTTTCTTACGAAAGTTGTATTAGTATCATCATTTAGATTAAGAATTTTATACTCCTTCCCATAACCATCATTGTAAAAATATTTATAAGAATAATCAAAAAATATAGCCTTTGAGTATTCTTGTTCTAATGCCTTTTGCTTTGCTCCAGTTGCAGCACTTATGGATTGTCCAAAGGTTGCCGAATACTCAAATGCAAAACCTGTTTCACTTAATTTATCACGATACATTTTCCATTTATCACCACCAGTTCCTCCATGAGCTTCATCAATGAGTACAAGATTGTTGGTTTCAAAAGCATCTACTGCAACGGTATCTGGTCCATCAACTTCACGTAATTTCGAAAACTCAAGAACCTCTACTTCAGCACCAGAAAACATACCCCCTGTACGTTCTTTTGAGAATACACCTGCATCAATTTTTGACAACTTAAATTCTTCTATATGTTGCAGGGATAAGCCTTCTTTAGGTGTAATGAGCAAAACCTTATTATGGTCTTGTTTATTATACTTTTTAGCATAGTGCAAATATTGTTTTATGTGCACGTGCATTAGTAATGTTTTACCACTACCTGTTGCATTCCACAAGGCTATTTTATTTAAGTCAGTTTTCTCAAAAGCGGTAACTGTAAATTTATCTGGGTTTAAAATGGCGTAATCTGCATCAAAAGGATCATTGAAACGTCCTAGAAATTGATTAAGCTCTGCAAGTAGAGAAGTAGGATTATTAAAATATTTATCGAGATATATTTCTGTAAACAATAACGATAGGTACTGAAAATATTTCCATTTCAGTTGGTTTGGGCGTTTGTCAGAAATTGCTTTGGTATGACGCACAATATTCTCGTCATATTCTTGAAGCATCTCTTTGGTTAAGTGCTCATTATCAAACAGCCTGTTGATTAATGCCGCCAAATATTTAGTATTTCCTTCTTCGTTGTATCCTTCTAGGTGAGAGCTTTTTAAATCTCGCGCTAATGCTTCAAATCCCAGCACTTTAAATTGAGATAAAAGGTATTTACTGAGTACTATTTTATTGTGAAAAGTTGCCATATTATATATCCTTTACATCAAACATTGCTGTAAAAAACACTTCTTCTAATAGTAGTACTTTCCAGGTTTCTTCATCTTGTCTTAGGTTCGCTAGATTATTATCTCCATTAACGTATATGGTATCAAACTCACCATCACGCAAGTTGTAATCCAACTTTTTAACAAATGTGTTTAAATCATCATTATTACTTTCTTCTAGATTTCTCCAAATCACTAAAACTTTATCACCAGCATTGGTAATACCTTCTACAGTTTTAAAAGCACCACTGCGCTGTACTCGTTTTACATGAAGACCAATTAAATAATTAAAGGTTTCTACCAAGTCTACATTTGTAGGGACCAGCTCATTATTTTCTGTAATGTTTAGTTTATAGTTAAAAGGGTTTTTGAATGCTTCAATATTTAACAACTGGTCTCGAGATTCTACATCTAGCATATATTGCAATAGGTACTCTTCTTGCATATTGCTATTTGTATCAAGCAATTGTTGTTGCGCTTGGTTAGGTTTTAATTGCAAGTTGTTTAAGGCGTCTTCATAACTTTCAAGATTATGATATTTGACAAGGGATGACAACCCTTTACCTTCTAACGGACTGCCATTTGACCAATTAGAACTAAAAATGCTTTTTAAAAGACGAGGCTTAGTCGCTGAATTGAAATAAGCACCCATTTCTACTAGCATAAATTTCCTATTTCCATTATCTTCACGATTTAAATTTACTACAGCATGTCCAGTAGTTCCAGAACCAGCGAAATAGTCAAAAACATATGAGTCAGGCTTAACCCAATACCTAATTGCGTCCTGAGTTAAATGAATTGATTTAGGGTAGCTAAATGTAGCTTTTGGTCCAAATAATTTAATAAGAAGCTTTGTACCATGTGATGTTCCAGAGTATTTAGAGTCATACCACATCGTCTTCGGTTTTTTACCTTCTGGTATTCTTGATTTTTTTGATATTACAAGCCGGTTAGCTTTCTCGATGACATCGATTTCTCCTAGATTAATATCTCTTCTAGCCCCATCAGGGTTAGTTCTCCATATTCTTTTTTCACCTTTAGGGTCAATAGGGTATATTTCTTTTTCATTGTCTTTAACCTCTTCCAAAATCTTCCATTGCTTATTCTTTTCATTCCAATCCATCTTTGGAACCCTTAAACCGCCTCCTTCGGAGTAATATATTGGAAACCATTGTTTCGGCCTATCTGTAGGTCGCGAATTTCCTCCCCTTCTTCTTAAATTATCCCAATTGAATCGGCTTTTATTATCTACCAGTTTAAATGCCGCTACCTCTTCCTTGGTCAAACCTCTGAGTTGCATCTTTATTTTATCTATATCTTTAGAAAAAATATGAAAGTAATCATGACTTCTAGATGGGGCATTAGACCGAATATTTTGTCCCGCTGGATTAATTTCTGCTGCTATTGTTCCAAGGAAATTATTGCTACCAAATATATCTTCTAATAAAAATCTTAATCTTGCTGTTTCTGTATCGTCAATAGCTGTTATCAAAGCGCCATTCTCACTAAGCATAGTTGGAGCAAGTCTAATTCCATTTGACATAAGTGATAGCCAAGAAGAGTGTTTGTAATTATTCTTGTAAAGAAAAGCATTCTCTGTTGTATTATACGGAGGGTCTAAATAAATGCAATCAACATTGTTTTTAAATTTTTCTAATAAAAGTTGATTAGCTTGAAAGTTTTCAGAGTTAATTAATACACCATTCGTTTGTTTATCTAAATCATCAAATTCTGCCAATAACGTATCTTTAAATTCTTGTGAGAAGAATTTGGTGTCTAAAACCAAAAATGACTGACTTTTAAGAAATTCAATAGAAAGTGGTTCAGAGTATTTAATTGTTAATAAATCACTTTGTATTTCGTTTATTTTGAATAATTCCTTCCATTCTTCAAGTTGTGCTCGATTCTCAGAAATTTCCTTATAATACTTCTCAGGTATTCTATCTAGAGTAATACAGTAATCACAGCTAATAACAAACTTCTTTTTAAGCCACAGTTTTTTCTGGAAATTCTCTAATTGTGCTAAAAAGGTGATAATCTTACCTGCTACTTGTTTTAAGGCTCGTATTTTAGACAATTGAGTAGTGAAAGCCTGCTCGTTATCTGTATTGATATCGTCTATAAATAAGACTTCGTTTTTAATATAAAAATCTAGCTCTCGAGTTAAAAAGCCTCCTAAATCCTTGTGTATAAAATAATCGAATGTGTTACGTGCGCTAAAGTCGTTTAAATGCTTTTCTAATAGCGTACGCTTTTTGTTTTTCTCTGTAGGTGCTAGTGAGAATATTTGAGTAAAAGCAGCGGGTACTATTTCTGTAAGTTGCGCTACAGCCCTTTCTAGTAAATTATCTTGTTTTACACTTTTTTTGTGAGGCTCATAGGTAAAGTTAAGGTGTATGGTTTTACCATCTATGGTTACTGGCTCCTCCTCATACAAAGCAAAACGACGTTCTTGGTCGTTTTGTGTTTTGTTATTGTTTTGCTCTGTATTGGCTTCTTTTAGGGTAAACTTTACTGTTTTATCACCGTCTATTTTAAAGGCGTAGTTTTTTAAGTTTTCACTGGTTTTAATGTAGTACTGGTCATGATTTGCCCAATGCAACTTTACTTCTTCACCTTCATAGGGTATAGCGTATACGTCTTTTTTATAACGACGCAAAGAGATGAAATCTCCTCCTTCATAATAGCGTTTAAAGAAACTGGCTAGATGCGAGAATACTTCTTGTTCTAATCCATCTATACTACCCGCACTTTCATATGCTGCTCTCGCTGCCTTTACTCCATCAGTGTTTTCTGGATCTGGCGCCCCAAACTCCTTTGCTGTTTTAATGGCATTATCTAGTTCCTTTTTAAGTGAAATAGCATCACCTTGTTTTTGGCCTTCAAGAATTGTACGTACTTCTTTGGGTAATGTATTTTTTAAAAAATCAAGTACATCGTCTCGTTTTTGATTCATTATGCGGTAAATACCAAAGTCTAGCTCGGCTTTATCTAATTGAAACAGCTCGGTAAGTACTTTTTCTAATTTTTCGTAATTTGTCATACTCTTATATTAGTTCCCACTCAATGGTGAAAATTTCTTGTTCGTTTGTTGTTCTGTTTAGTTTTTCTTCGGCACCATCGATCATTTCATCGCGCTCTATTAAAATAGCATCTTCTACATCAAAAATTTCGCGGCGTAGCTTTGCTTTTTTACGGTCTAATGTGCGTATTTTTTTTTGAATGTCCAGTAATTGGTCTGCGTTTATATTTTCTTCACGCGTTCCACGCTCTAACTCTTGTATTTTCTTTTTTACATCTTTAAGTTCCTGCTCACTACCAGTGATTCGATCATTGGCCCATTTTTCGAATTTTTGAATCTCGTTTTTAAGTAAATTGGTATCAGTTAATTTTACAAAATCAAGGTGCTTTTGTTTTTGAACTGCGTAATATTTATCTATTTGATTTTCATTTAAACTATGTATTTCTTCTTTTATTGTACTAGGAAGTGTAAGTAAAAATTGACAGATTTCATCTTTAAGAACTTCATTAGCATCAGTAGCGCCAGCAAAAACTATGAGGTCTAAATCTTCAACTTCACTATGCATCTCAAGATTAACGACTTTAAGAACCCCTTTTTTTGATTTTAATTTATCAAGCTCAGCATAATTGAGATTGCTAGATGAATAGTCGAAACTAATTTTTGCAATAGGTGTTTCCAGTTGCTTTGCCTTTTCCATAAGTCCTTGAGCCAAAACATGTCCTATTCTATAATGGATAGCGTCCTCTCTTTTTTTATCTAAAGAGTAAGTTCCCATATCAGCATTATATATATTTTCATTTAAACCAAACGATACTGATTCATCGTTAAAATCAGCTTTATCCTTCAATAAATGTTTAGTTATCTTCCAAAGCCATTGCTCATATTTTGTGATATATAACTTGATGGCTTCTTCAGTGGTTTTCAGTTTTTGAACTACCTGAGCATCAAAATTTTGAAATAGTTTTTCTTGTGTTTTTTTTACTTTAGAGTCAATTTTATCTTTAAATTCTTCTTGTAAGCTGTCAAAAGCTTTTGTGATTTGCTCTTTTGTTCTACACTTCTTATAAATTTCGGTCAGCTGTTTTTCAAAATCGATACCACTACTAATACTACCCAAAACTTCGTCTGAGGCCCCAAAAACACCGCTAAACAAATGAAATTTCTGATCCAAGAGTTGAAAAACCCTTTGGTCTGTTTCATTTCTAGAGTTTAAAAAATTAATAACAACAACATCATGCTCTTGCCCATAACGATGACAACGACCTATTCGCTGTTCGATACGCTGTGGGTTCCATGGTAAATCGTAGTTTACTACCATGGAGCAAAATTGTAAGTTAATACCCTCTGCTGCTGCCTCTGTAGCAATCATTATTTGATGATTTTTGTCTTTAAAGGTGTCAACAATGGCTGCTCTAATATCTACAGCTCTTGATCCAGAAACTTTTTCTCTGTTTTTTTCATCATTCACCCAATTATGATAGAGCTCCTTAGACTTTTCATCATTATTTGAGCCATTAAATAATACTATTTTGTTTTTGAAATTTGTTTTTTGAAGTTCTTCATAAAGATATTTCTGTGTACGCACAGATTCTGTGAAAATAATAGCTTTAGGTTTTGCACCCAATTCATTCAGCTTTACAAATCCTTTATCCAAAGCAATTTTGAGTTTTTCTCCTTTTACATTATGCTGAATGGAATTTGCTAACACTAGAAAAGATTCTAGATCTTTAATTTCATTTTGAATACTTAAAATATCTTCTTTTGATAATTCATCCTCTAAAAGTTCTTCCTCTTCTTCATCATCCCACTCTTCAATATCTTCATCGAACAACTCATAATCTTCATCTATCTCCTCAATAAATTCATCAGAAATTAAATCTTTACCATCAATGAGCTTTTTCAATCTTCTTATCAGACTTTCTAAAGTTCCAGAAATAGCATGTGATGATGAAGCTAAAAGTTTTCTCAATACAGAAGTCATCAAATGCTTTTGTGCAGCAGGTAGCGCAAAATTTGTTTCTCTTTGTAAATATTCAGTGACTTTCTCATAAAGCTCTTGCTCCTTTTCAGATGGTGTGAAGGTTTCAGTTATAGGAATACGTTTTTTGTAATTAATATATTCCGTGACTTGGCGCCTTAATGTTCTGTGGCATACTTGCTGGATTCTAGTTTTTAGATCATCAAAATCGATACCGCCTTCTGTTCTTAAAAATTGCCTTCTAAATGATTTTATATCTCCAAATATAGAATCATCAATAAAACTCACTAAACCATATAATTCTTCAATTCTGTTTTGTAGAGGGGTTGCGGTTAGTAGTATTTTTTTATAAGGTAGTATTGCCTCTCTAATTTCATTTGCAATTTTACTACTGCCGCGATACACATTACGCAAATAATGTGCTTCGTCAATGACTATTAAATCCCAAGAAACAAGTTGCAAATACTCAGCTTTATTACGCGCAAAATGATAAGAGCAAATTTGTATGTTATCTTTACTTTCGAATGGATTTTTAACTCCTGCCTTAATTTTTTTATTGAAGTTTCTAGTCTCCATTACTTCAGATGGTAGGTAGAATTTATCAGCAAGTTCCTGCATCCATTGTTTACGCAAACTGGATGGACATATTATAAGAATCCTTCTTGATCCTTCAGCCCATTTTTGAGATAATAATATCCCTGCCTCGATAGTTTTGCCTAACCCAACTTCATCAGCTAAGATTGCTCCATTACTTAGTGGCGATTTAAATGCAAATAGTGCCGCTTCAACTTGATGTGGGTTTAAATCAACTTTAGCATCCATTAAGGTAGCCCCAAATTTCTCTGAACTATCTGACTTACATTTTTTACTAAGTTCGTAAGCAAAGTATTTTGCTTGATGATTTGTTAATTGCATTTACTTATTTGATATGATTAGGGATTTAAAATCTACATCAAGAATATCCGCTATTTCATTCAGCACCTCAAGTCTTGGTTGTTGTCGGTTTTGCACATAACTGTTCACAGTATTATAACTTTTTCCAAGTTTATCTGCAAGCCATGTTTGACTAACACTATTATTATCAAGTTCTGAGAAGAAAGTTTTCATAGCTATAATAATGAAGTTACAAGGTATTTAAAATATCCCAAAAATTTAAGAATTTAAGTTACAAGTATTCAAATTATTTTTGAGTAAACATTTTTTATTGATACCCTTTCCAATATCTTTCAATTTCCCATAAAGGTGCGCCATTAATACAAGCTTTTATCTCAGATATTACATTTTCATATTGCTCTGAATTAAATTTAGACCAAGCGATGTTCTCATATTCTTTCCAAAACTTTTTCTTATTGTTAAAATTTACGCTGTAAAGTTCTTTTAATAAGACTCTGTCTATAGGGGGGTGTATGAATTTAGCATTTTTATGTTGATGAAAACCACCACATATAATTGTAGACTTTAAATACATGTTAATTAATTTGGCACTTATACCATGTGTTAAATGAAGTTCTTCATCTTTAGCCAAATCTATTATTTGTTGCCTCCATATTTTATGAGAAAGAGTAAACTCTTGTTCATTATTTGGCAGTGCATCTGGATTTAAAATAAAACTTTTAATTACAGATTTACATAGTATTTTTTGTGCAATTTCAACCTTAAATCTATTGTTTTTTACACTAGATGCTCTTCCAGCTGCCCAACTAGCATATAGGTGGATATGATCATGTATTTGATATTCGTTCAT
>Ga0206125_10005064_pt1 | contig 11315 bp, 7 predicted proteins | sample Helgoland_Spring_4_FD_148598 | JGI IMG/M metagenome (GOLD analysis project Ga0206125, IMG submission 148598) | Pelagic subsurface seawater microbial communities from Kabeltonne, Helgoland, North Sea - Helgoland_Spring_Bloom_20160331_1 | ecosystem: Environmental > Aquatic > Marine > Epipelagic ...
TTCGGTCGGCCCCGACTTTCCACGCTGTTGCTCGCGGTCAATCTTATTCTGCTGATGGCTCCGCTAAGCGGGATCTTTGCTATGCGGCTCTATGAGTCTGCTTTGATCCGTCAGACTGAGACCGGTTTGCAGTCGCAGGCAGCCTTTGTCGCGGCGTCATTCCGTGCTGCTTTGCAACGGAACAAAGAGCCGGTGTTGGCGTTTGAAGAGCTGTCCCATCCGGTCGCGGAAGAGTTCCTTGTCGAGATCGACCCTGAGAAGCCCTGGCAACCCCGCCCGCCGACGCTGGACTTGGCGCGCGACCCACTGCTGGCGCCTCCCGGCGCTCCGCAAGCCACCAAAGTCAAACCGCACTGGCTTGCTGAAGCAGCAGGTTTAGACATTGGGTCGGTGCTAATGGAAGCGCATTACGTGACGCTGTCCTCGGTCCGTGTTGTTGACCACAAAGGTATAATTGTCGCCTCGACCATCGCCAACGAGGGCATGAGCTTGCGTCATCTGCCTGAAGTGGCGCAGTCGCTGCGAGGTGACAGCATTTCGATCCTCCGCCAGAAGGCGGAAGTGGCCGAGGGTAACCGTCGGTTCAATGCCTTTGAGCGGGCCAGTGGTATTCGTGTCTATGTTGCTGCTCCCATTATCATGGAAAACCGTGTCGTTGGGGCGGTCTTGCTGGGCCGAACCCCAGCAACTTTGCGCGAAGCGCTTCGGGGGAAAACCCGTGTGCTGTTCATGGCGTCGGCCTTTCTGATCTTTGTTGCCGCGCTGGTTTCCCTGTTCATGGGGGCTACCATCTCTGGTCCGGTGTCGCGTTTGGTGCATCAGTCCAAGCAGGTTGTGCAGGGGCGCCGCGGCATCGTAGAGCCCCTTCAACACCCGGTAACCGCCGAAATTGCTGAGCTGTCTGAGTCGGTCTCAGCCATGGCCACGGCCCTGTCTGCGCGGGCTGAGTACATCAGTGATTTTGCAGCCAAGGTCAGTCACGAGTTCAAGACGCCCCTTACATCCATTCAAGGCGCTGTGGAGCTGCTGCGTGATCATGCCAGTTCAATGGACGATGATCGTCGAGAACGGTTCCTGGCCAACATTGCCGACGACAGCGAGCGGTTGTCTCGTCTGGTCACGCGACTGCTCGAGCTTGCCCGCGCCGACGTGATGCAGCCCGAACCTGGTGGACAAAGTGATCTGGTTGGTTTCCTGCGGGCTTTGGTTGATGTGTATGAGGATCACGGCCAGGCTATCGACGTTACGGGGCTTGAAGCAATGGACGAGCTGAAAGTGGTGATAGTGGCCGACAACCTCGCGTCAATCGTCCGCAATCTGATCGACAATGCCGTCCAGCACGCCAGAGCAACCCCGCGACTGTCCATCCATGGGACGCCAGACTCGGCAGTTCTGGTTTTTTCCGACGACGGACCAGGGATCTCCACGGCCAATGCGGGTCGGATCTTCGATCCCTTCTTCACCACCGACCGTGAAACTGGCGGAACCGGCCTGGGGCTGTCGCTGGTCAAGACGCTGGTAGAAGTCCACGGCGGCACCATCCAGCTGAGCCAACACACTGGCGGGTGCGAGTTTGTCGTAACCCTGCCGCGCGCCTTTGATTGAGCGCAAACCCAATCATCGGCTTGATCGGGTAACGACTTTTCGGGTATTTAGTCGGCTGTAATCGGTGGCCAACCCCGATTATAGAGTCAAAGTGTGCTGGTATAGCTCAGTTGGTAGAGCAACGCATTCGTAATGCGTGGGTCGGGTGTTCGAGTCACCTTACCAGCACCATTTTTATCAATAAAATCATATACTTAATTTTAAAGCGCCAGCTCGTTCAACTTTGTTCTCGAGTTATAAAGTGTTATAAACACGTGAGATGAGCAAAAATAAGCAAACCCATTTAGAGAAAATCTCAAAAGGTATCGCTATCTACAAGGTCGGAGCGAGCCCATATTGGTACGCTAGAATCTGGATTAGTCGGTCCAAGGGTTACGCAGTTCGGAGTACCAAATGCAGGGTAAAGGCAGATGCAATAGAGGAATCATTTGTCATCAGACAGCAAATCGGTGGCGATCTGCAATCTCGGAAGGTGCCTAAGGAATATACCTTTGAGAGCATTGCCAGACAGCTAATGATTAACCAGCAGCGTCAGGTCCAAAGAGAAAAGAAAAGCCCCCGTTATGTCAGCGATGATGTGAAACTGCTGGAAAGGGAACAAGATGGCATTCTTGCGGTTTTTGGGAACAAAGATGTACGGGAAATTACAACTGGCGATTTACGGGAGTATCTCGATCTACTGAATCGGTACCGATCCAGCCAGTTGGCTTCTGATACCCTGAACAGACATTTGTATGTCATCAATAAAGTGCTGAAACTTGCCTTTGAGCAAAAGCTGATCAGCGCCCTTCCAATCATGCCTCGTGAAAAGAATGATGATCAGCCACGTGCTTCATTTAGTTCTAATGAGATTTCAATAATTCTCAGGGAATTAGAGTCGTTAGTGATCCAAGGTGATCAGATTATATCTGGATGCCCCATTTCATATGACCTGCTTTCGCTCATAGGTTTGCTTGCTTATTCAGGTTTGCGTCCAACCGAAAAAGAGCTTTACGCACTTCGGCACGCAGACGTGGATGTTGTTTCAAACAAAAAACACCCGCATTTGGTTCTGACGATCAGGCAAAGTAAAACTATTCCACGCTCGGTTATAACGCAGGCGGAAGCGAAAAATTCCTACGAAAAATTGATCAAAGCACGGCCGTACCAGTCCGAAGAAGAGTTTGTTTTTTTTCCGGATTTCCCAGACAGGAAAAGAGCAGCGGATGTTGCTCGCCGACAATTTAAGTGGTTGTTGCGGCGATTGGACCTTGAGCGTGATAAATGGGGCAATGGGCGGGTGCTTTACTCGTTAAGGCATTTTTACGTTCAGCAGCGCTTAGCTAAAGAGGTAAATATCTATCAATTAGCAAGCAACATCGGTTCCTCAATTAATACCATTGAGAGGTTCTATGGCCGTTTTCCTTCACCAACAGACAAAAGGGCTGCTGCGCTAAATTCAGGAGATAAGAGTAGTCCAAAGAACCGGAACGCAAATCCTCCAATGTATAATGATCGTGAAATTCTGGCGCTTCACGCTGAAGGAAGAAGTGTACAAGAAATTTGCGATTTAACCGGTCAATCAAAATTAAAAATTGAACTGCTTATAATCAATGTTGGTTAGGCTAGTGTTCTCCGTTCACTCAGTGATTTGAAAAAGTTCGCCTCCAGTAAAAACACACTCTCGGTCTTCAGTAGGAGCAATCAAATGACACGCATTTTCGGCATACTTATAGCGGTGATTTTCTTATCGGTTGGTCAAACAGCATCAGCGCAAGACGGCGAACTATTGAAGAGAGCCCAGGCGGACACCTGCCCTGTACCGTTTCGTGCGTCGAACCTTGAAACTTTTGGTGTACCTGTGTGCGGAATGAGCAACGTCAGAGACCGGGCGCTTGGTCACGCGGCGGCAGTGATGCAAAGGCAACTCGATTACGATCAAGACGGAACCCCAGACAACCCAGCGGTGGTCAATGAATTGCTGGACTCTGGCGCTTTCTTTGCCGTGTTCCGTCGAGAGAGCGATATTGATCGGTTCTTTGATAGTCTACCAAATGATGCGCACGAAACGTACGAAACCTCGACCGTCGTCATGGAGGATGAAATGGACATCTCTGGGCGGGAAGGCTGGGATCCGACGGTAGAAGAAGCGCTGCACCTCGTGACTCAGTTTGGCTATGCCGAGGTTTACCCCACCGTCTTTGGGGAGAGGAAAGGTAGTGAGATTGCTGTGTTGATGGACCAAGCTCGAGGCGGTTACTTTCAGCGCGTCCCTCGCCAATATCCCGCTGGTGCCTATTATACCTACGATGACCGCAGCTGCGACTACAGCTGCCAAGTGACCGAATTTACCTTTTGGGCAATTACCTCAATGCGCGGCTATCACCAGAAGCGTCGTGGTGACATTGATGAAGAATGGCGCCTGAATACTCCCTCGCGCATGCAACAAAATGCCCGCGAACTGGTGGCTATGCTGAGCCGCCCTGAGTTTGGCATTGCATTCTAATCGACCCAGAGCGGTGCTGCGCTAGGATGCAATGATTGGTGGTTTTCAGTGGACGCTAAACAGCGAGTTTCCGGCGATGGCGATCAGCAACACACCGCACTCTTATCAATAAACCTTGGTCTTGGAAGACATTTTAGACGCTCACACAAACTCACTGAACACTCAGAAATATTTTATCAATAGACTCGTCATATAGTTTTGATTTATTTTTATCAAAGAGTCCCCACTTTGATAGAGATGAAATTAGATGTTCGTTGGTTTTGCCCGCACAAGCACCACTCACCAAACACACTCTTTAGAAGCACAGATTGAAAGTCTGAGTCAGGTAGGATGTGAGAAGATCTTCAAAGAACAGGTGTCAGCAGTAGCATCACAAAGACCTGAGTTTGACGCAGCTATAGAGTTTGTTCGTGATGGAGACACACTGGTTGTCTCAAGTCTCTCAAGGTTTGCTCGCAGTATTAGAGATTTGACCCAGCAGGTAGATATTCTTGAAGCAAAGAATGTCTCTTTGAAGGTGCTAGATATTGCCTTGGACACAAACACCCCAACTGGGAAACTGATGTTGAACTTGCTTGGCTCTATCAATCAGTTTGAACGTGAGTTGATGTTGGAACGACAGAAGATTGGGATTGAGAAGGCAAAGGCTGAAGGAAAGTTCAAAGGACGCAAGGCAACAGCAAGAGCCAAGAGTGACAAGATTCAGGAGTTGCTTGATTCAGGGATGAAACCTGCTGCTGTAGCAAAGGAACTCAATATCGGTGTTGCGTCTGTCTATCGGTATCGCAATTAGCTTCAACACAATCGCCTCCCATTGCCCTCCAAGATACAGCAGGAAAGCCTATTCCATAAGAGCAGGTTAGCCTTGCGCAAATTGGCTAGATTACTTCGTATAAATACTAATGAGGGTCCCAATCAGCGGACCAAACTAGATTAGACATAAGGTTGGCGTGCCAGTTGAGATAGCGCCGAGATGCTCGAACACAGGACGGGGTCTCAAACGGGTCTTCTAATCATCCGCTTCTGTAGACTAAACTCGGTGCTGCCGAGAAGCCTTAACGGGGGACTGGAACCCAGACCTACCTTCTGCAGTCGTAATGGTGGAACAAAGTGGAGACCCTTGAAGTCAATCTTTAGGGGGCAAAGAAAATCTCAAGCGATCCCAATGTCGGAGCATTGGCAGGGATCGTGTCCGTCAGTTTGAAAGAAGACCAGTAACAGGAGACCGCTGACCTGCCTGACCACAATCCAAATTGTGGTGGTCTAATGCTCTAACGTCTCGTCTCGGCGCTATACTGAGAACTTGATGTCGTACTTTCTCCGGTACAGGGGAAAGTACGTCTATCTAACACTACCTGAGTAACAGTATTCCTGAGTCAAATCCTAATAAGATAATTTAGATCCTGATCAGATAAATCCATTAGATATTGTACCAAAATGACACCTTAAAAGACCTTAAATCTAATCTAGAAATTAATCCTATCAGACATCTAATGGATCATTAATTCTTATTATATATCAGATATTTAAATCCTGATTTTATGATTAATAAGACCCAAGAAAATATTACCTATAAATACATTTAGATAAATCTTATTTTAGGAGTTTAAACATATGAATAAGACTACATTCCATCATGACCGAATGACTTCATTGAGATTACCCAAGGGTATCTATGAGAGACTTCAATTGATTGCTGATGAAAACTGGACCAATGTCTCTTCAGTTATCAGACAAGGTATCAGACGTGAACTAGAAGCTCATCCAGAGGTTTATGGTCATGATTCATTGATGATCCATCAGGATAAAAACAGAGTTATCTGATGGATGTATCACAAAGCAAAATTCATCAATCTCCTGATGAGTCAGACACCATGAAATCCTTCATTGAATTCCATCAATCAGAAGATGGCTCATCTGATGGTGAACAGCAGATCAATGAGTCCAGATCTTTCTTAAGGAAAGGAGCAGCCACCCTGTTTGCTGCTCAATCCAGAAATCATTCCAAGCAAGCTTTGCAGTCATTTAAACAGGCACAGACTGCCCTTAATGGGATTGGAGGTAAGTCATCAGATGAGAAGCTAGATGCTGTTGCTGAAGCTTTAGACGGGCTTCTGACAGGTCTTGAGCAGATGACTAAGCAGGCCAATCAATCTTCAGCCATCTCTCTGACAAATGCACTGCTGAATGAGCGGAGTGATCGTCAGATTTTGAAGCTGGTTCAATCTCAGAAAACTAGAAAGTCTCGGTGACTTGATCTTCTTCAATCTCGGTTGAGCTTCCTTGGAAATCTTTGGACCACGTGTAAGACAAACTCTACACATCAGCTTTAAGACGGCAGAGCAAGGCGATACTCTCTTCGCCCTTCAGGCCATCATGTACGATCCGGGTATTCTCTTTGGCTGAGTACTGTTTGCATATCCTACGGCGTATGTCTTTGACTATCTTCTCACCATGACCGCCAACACTTCGGTATTTCTGTCTCATCTTCACTCCATGATAGTTGCGATGAGCCAGAAATCCTCCCTTATCAATTAACCCAAATCTGTCCCATGAGTGCTGACGTCAGAAGGCCATCCAGAGAGTGCTAAAGCCTCTGCACCATCAAAATCTTAAACCAACGGAAACGGCCGCCGATCGGTTATTGAACTGTGGGTTCAAGTCGGTTGAGTAGTCTAGATCCAGATAGAAGGTCTCATTGGGCTGGAACAGGGAAAGGCCAAGCTCGAAATTGTGCCGGACTTTGTCCAATTCAGCATAATGGCGGAAGAATCCGTCTACAGGATCAGACCCGTTGACTTTGGCATTAATAAATATGTCACTGGGCAAAGACGCGTAACTTAGGCCTTTGACGAACCCCTTGATCCCGATGTTGGGTGTAAAGACCCGCTGGGCGCTGATTTTGTAGCTTGGGATCGCGTTGAGGAAGGCCTGATTCGTTCCGAGCAGATCAACGCCGTATGCGACCCCCGTTTCCTCAGCGCCAAAGGACCGTAGCAGGGCACCATCCAGCGCAAAGCCGATCTCAGCCTCGATGCCAAACAGCGGCACGTCCTGTCGATATTGCGTACCTATCTGCGTGGACAGTTGCGCGATCGACTGTGTAGCTTCGGCCATCTCCGTTTCGAACACGCTGCCGTTGGACAGGGTGCCGGAAATATCGATAATGCGTTCTGTGCCGAAGATGCTGTTCGAAGCCGTTAGAGTCGAGAACGTCGTCAGTCCGCCCCAGCGCTGTGTCAGATTGGCACCGCCTTCATAACGCACGCCCTGTGCGGTAAAATCTTCGCCGCTGTTGAGGCTGATGTACTCCACGCCGCCGACCAGACCGAGCTGAAGACGGTCCCGGACTTCGCCGATCCGACCCATGGCCAGACCAGCAGCAGACCGAGTCAGTGCAGGGTTTTCGCCGGCTAGACGTTCATATGTATCCTCTTGCCCACCCATCCAATAACATGTCTTTTCGAAGGTGACAAAGGAGGTGCTAGATGCGTTACACTCGCGCGCTCGGTCGGCGTTGCGAAGGCTGGCATACAGAACTTCAGCCTGTGTCTCAGCAAAGCCTCCGACGTTGAATTCATCCATCAATGACGCAAATTCGTCGCCGTCTGTCATGCCACCCAAAAGAGCCAGAACGTCGCCCCACTCGGTCGAACCGGTACCCTCCAGCATGTCATTTAGATAATCACCCAGATTGGTTGCATTCCGGTTGGACAGACCACGCTCGAACCGCGGATCAAAGACTAGGTTAAGAACCTCGTTACCATCTGCATCGACACCAGTTTCAAGCTCATAATCCAAGGCCCACGTATCATCGACATAGGCACCGGTCGCGTTCAGATCGCCGCCGGCCGAGAGTAGGGAAAATGGACGGGCTTGTCCCAAATGGACTAAATTCGGATCAACCTCGCCACTAAATGAAAAGTCGCCGGACACATTCATTATCATCGGAGGTTCCGTCCAGGCGTTCTCCCGGTCAAAATAGATGTCTCTGGAAAATGTTGACGTAGATTGAAAGTTGACGCTGCCGACAATCGTCAGGTCAGGCCCATCGGCCAGACCGACCACATTCAAATCATCTGGGCTCAGGTTTTCAAGATCAACGGAATTAAACACCGGATCTTGCTTTTGGATGAGACCGCTGCCTTCGAACAGGGGCTCACCGGCTAGCAGAACTTCACCGCCAAGCGTGAATTTTCCGGCAATATCCAGCACACCATCTTCACCCAGATCGATGAGTTCCAGCGCAATCAGTTCACCCGATTGGCCAACGATCAAAGAGTTTGTTCCGCCCCCGAGATCCACATTCCCAATACCAACACCGTCAAGAAGCAGCCGGTCGTCACCCTCACCACCGCGCAGCAGTTCCATGTTCCGCGACAGGACAAAGCTATCGCTGGAAATCGAAACCTCGTTGATGGTGCCACCACGGATGTCAATGGCACCGGCTTGTGGCCCTGTGCCACCGATCACAACACCGTCGATTGAAATCGTGATCGTATCCTGCCCATCGATACCCTCGGACTGGGCCATCACCGCGATCCCTCCAGGCGAGGCCGCAGAGATATTGCCAGATTGGTCAAGGGAGATGGCCACCCCCCATTCCTGCGCCCCCCGTGCTTCCAAAATACGCATCATCGACAAAACCGCCGCCCCCGCCCAGGCTCTGCAGGAGCACGCCAAAACCTCCTTCGCCGCTAACATAAATATCGCCAACATTGGTGAAGGAAATTGGGCCGCCATTACCGCCGTTATTGTCCGATGGGTTTACAGTCACTGCGTCGAGGTCTGTCAGTGTCAGACCACCCCCACCACCTATTGATTGCAGGACGAAACCATGAGACATGTCACCAGCGGTCCGCATGTCGCCTTGGTTGATCAGCTGGATACTGCCGCCGTTACCGGTCGACCCATCGGTCGCCCCCAGAGTGATGTTGAGCGTTGGATTGCCACCACCGATCACATAATTAGCGCCCCCTCCGGCACCGATGCTCTGGATCAGTTCGCCAATGGCGTAATCCCCGGAAGTGCTGACATCGTTGAGCAGGTTGCGGGTGATGTCGCCTCCATGATTGTTGAAGCTCGGATCAGCACCTACGATCAGGTTGATCTCTGCGTCGCCAGCCACATCATCGGTAAGCAGGACGAGACGACCGCCTCCGCCGCCGATGGATTGGGTCTCACCACCTGAACTCAAATCGCCCTGGCTGGACACTGCACCATCTCGAGTAGAGTCAATGCTGCCGCCATTGGAGTCATGGGTGTCAATGGCGCCCAAGACGATATCAACCTGAACATCTACGTTTTCAGGTACGGCAACCTCGACCGTATTATTTCCACCGCCACCGCCAATTGCCTGATTGAGCATGGCGGCGGAATTATTTGCCTCGGTGATCAGATTGCCGGTGTGTTCAGACACAAGGCTTGAGGCATCAGCAAAAGCCTGCTCCACGCCACCCAAACCCAAAACACCAAGAATGGTGGACGTTTCATCGACCTCTTCCTGAGGTAAATCAGTCGCAAATTCCGCAAAAATATCGACATCACCTCCGCCGCCGTTGATCGACTGAGCCATAAAAGCGGTGCTGTTTACACCCGTAACGGTGATGGTACCGGTACTGCGAATGGTGACATTTCCCGCCACGCCAGCAGTTCCTTGCTTTGCCCCCGTGAGACTTGTGAAGGAATAATCGACCAGAGAAGCAACAGGATTTGAAAGGGACAGTGATGCGGTGCCTCCACCGCCGCTCACGGATTGAGCAAATATACCGTAGGCGTTGGCTCCGTTGACCGTGATTGAGCCGTTGTTAATGACTGTGACATCGCCAGAATCACCGCCATCCCCTGCCGACCCCCCGACCGCGATTTGAGTCAGAGTTTGGACGGAAGGCCGGCCCAAGCCATTCATTGCAGCGGCGAAGCCACCGTTGCCACCGCCGCCGCCGACAGACTGGGCCAGAATGCCATAAGCGGAGTCGCCACTCACAACGATGGAACCATTGTTAGTGATGTTGACACCACTGCTGCTGTTTCCAGCCCCGCCGGAACCACCGACATTGATGGTCATTGCCTTGTTACTGGCATTGGAGTTCGAAAGCCCAATACTGCCTGAAACGGCGTACCCACCAGTCCCTCCACCGCCACCGACCGACTGCGCAATAATTCCGTGTGACAAAGGGCCTTCGGTTGTGATTTGACCATCATTGCTGACCGTCACCAGACCACCGGTGCCACCGTCCCCGCCGTCACCACCTATCGCGATTTCTCCAGAATACGATGCCTGGGCCGAATCGCCGCTTGGTCTGGATACGGTATAGATATCGCCTCCAACGCCACCGCCGCCGCCAACAGACTGGGCGAAGATACCTGGTGAAGAGTTGCCCATCGTCTGAATCTGTCCGTCCAGCAGATTGATCACCGTGACCGACGCCCCGGCTGCGCCGGCCCCACCCGTTCCGCCCATGGAGAAACTTGCCTGTTTGGAGCCCGATGCCTGCGGCCCGAGGGAGAGGTTTTCAACACCGCCCGCTTCGCCGCCGCCGCCACCGACCGACTGCGCAAAGACTGCAATGGATCTCTCACCAGAGGTCTGGATTATCCCGGCGTTTGTCACGTCAACACTGGCCGCGACGGCGCCATCGCCACCATTTCCACCAAGCGAGACCTGTAATTGGTCATCGACCGTCGCAAACGGGTCGGTGTTGTGGTTCTCAACAACACTTCCGCTGCCACCGCCGCCGCCGATTGATTGTGCAATGATCCCGTGTGCTCTGTCGCCAGAGGTGGTTATGGATCCTGATGCCGCTAAGCTAACGCTGCCACCCGCCATGCCTTGGCCGCCATCGCCGCCCAGCAGGACGCTCGCTGAACCACCTATATTTTTGCGCTTGATCTTGTCTGTAGCCTTCTGAGACCCGCTGATCGCGCCCCCTGATCCGCCGCCGCCGCCGATCGACTGAAGGAAAATGCCCATAGAGGAATCACCGACCGTCGAGATATCGGCAGTCGATGCAGCCGTGACACTTCCACCCAGACCACCGGTCCCGCCTTGACCGCCCATGGCAAAGCCGAGAGACTTGGACTCGCTGTCCGCCGCACTGACGTCCCCGCCGTTGCCGCCACCGCCGCCGATAGACTGAGCGAACACACCATGTGAGGTGGCGCCCAGGGTGTCGATCCGTCCTGCGATATCCACCGACACAGGACCGCCGATGCCGCCAGAACC
>Ga0206125_10005071_pt1 | contig 11309 bp, 9 predicted proteins | sample Helgoland_Spring_4_FD_148598 | JGI IMG/M metagenome (GOLD analysis project Ga0206125, IMG submission 148598) | Pelagic subsurface seawater microbial communities from Kabeltonne, Helgoland, North Sea - Helgoland_Spring_Bloom_20160331_1 | ecosystem: Environmental > Aquatic > Marine > Epipelagic ...
CTGGATAGAGCGCTGCCCTCCGAAGGCAGAGGCCAGAGGTTCGAATCCTCTATGGTCCGCCAATCTACCGAATATAAAATGATATATATCAGTAGTTTAGAGCAGATCGACTGGTTACGAGATACGTTTTGAGGTACACTGCAAGCTTGGTTTCTAGCGGAAGATTGTGAACCCTCTTGGACAAATCCTCATTTTTATCTCGTTAATTTTCGCACATATCTCTAGCCAAATTTTTCCACGGACAAGGAAAAAGTACGAGACTAACAGTCTCGCCCTCAATCCAGCATCTACCAGATATTAAATGTGTTCACAGGGGTTTTGCGCTAAAAGAAAGATACATGATGAATTATTATCTTATTGAATTTCTTATGTTATAAGGCGATATTTAAAATTTACTTCAATTCAGCTATGCCTATTTTGAGGTGGTGGGCACCACTTTTTCACTTATCTTTGCACCTAGGCTTTAGGGCTCAGAAATTACGTGAAAGGCAAAGAAATGACCCGAATCTTACGTTTAAAGCAGGTAACTGAACTCACAGGTCTGTCTCGATCATCAATTTATCAAAAGGTATCGGAAGGGCTCTTTCCTAGGCAGGTACAATTAAGTGGTCGAGCCGTTGGGTGGTACTCAAACGAGATTGAGGATTGGATGCAAAGCTTGCATCGATTTCGTGTTTCATAATTTGGTGCCGTTTATTTCGTAACCACAACACCTGAAATCCGTCTCGGTATAAATAAACCTGAGATCATAAACTTGATGGTCGGCGCTGGGGTAAGCCCAGACAACATAACTTTGGACTTTGATGCAGATTTTGAGAATGCACTGAAGGTGAGCAAAGAGGTAGGTCGTAGGATCCCCTCCGTTTTGAGAAGTCCAAATCCTCTAGGTAAAGCTACTTGGCCAGAATTCTATCTGAGCCAAGTGGTATCTATTGGTTGAAAAATAATTCAATGAATAATTTTTGAAGTGAATATATTGGATAAAGGATCAGTATGAAATGGGATATCAACAGTCATTAAGAGCTAAAATCACAGCCCAGATAACAAAGAAAAAATCAGAGGCTAAGAATGTCTTTAAGACTGAACCTAGCTGTTATTTCGTAACAACTATGATGGATAAAGGATCCTACAAATCTGCCGGAGGCAGATTGTCCATTGCAGATGCTGAAGACCTTCATTTTGATTACATGCTTCACATCCAAAAACATCTAATACCAAGAGCAAAATCAGATCGGGCTAAGGGCATGAAGCCAATGTTTTTGTTCATTACTGAGACTGTCACCAAGTATGGGTCTGAGCTTATGCCTCATTGCCATGGTTATCTTTGGATTAACCCCAATATTCCCAGACTTGGTTCAAATCCTTTAGGGAAGCTGCAGGAGCTTACTGAGAGCTATAACGAGCTAAAGGGACGTCAGTATCAGTGGTCTCACACAGTGGCAGATCTTAAGCCAGCTGATAACAGTTCACGATTGCTTAGTTACTCTACCAAAGGGCTATCTAGATTTCATTTAAGTCAGAACGAAGAGGTTGCTTTCTTTGATGAAAACTCTTTGGAACCCTTCATTGAGAAAAGGAAAACGAGTGGAATTTATCATCCCGAAGGCATTTACCATCAGCTTCGAAGTAATGCATTAAGGGTAAAATAAGAAAATATATTTGCCCAATTATTAGGCTTTAATTAGGGTGAATGCTCAGTTCTAATTTGTATCCCCCACTCATTTAGTGGGTGTTAGAAGTTAATATTAGTTAAATAAATTATTGCCTGACCCTACTAGTGTTCATTGATCAGTAATTATCCAGCTATTTTGTTAACATGTTATGTATTTAGCACTTAAACTGGGTTAGCCGCTCAGCGAACAAAATTCTGTACTTTATATGCAAGAAAGATTGGTTACATTTTTTGGGTTAACGAAAGTTACTCAAAATAGGTTCGCCAATGCCGATTATTTTATATCGATTGAAGATAGCTGTAATTTGTCTCGGACTTATTTTCCTAGGTGCACCATCAGTCCAGGCTGAAAGCAAAGCCCAGTTGCCCCTTAATTCCCAGGGCTACGTGCATGTTTCTCCTGAAACAATGATTTCATGGGTTGAGAAAGAAATTTCATTACGAAAACCTATTCAACCACTTGGCGTTGCAGTCTCAGAGAGTGAAATCCGGCATCATTATAGCTTGGGACTAAAGCACTACGACACAGAAATTACGTTCGCTAATTGTGATTTCGGTCATGAACTCGGCGTTGAATGTAGGAACGTGATCTTGGTGGTTGATACAGGCCTGTGTAACTCGTTTTCCAAAAGCGGCCCTAGGCGTTTTGTAGGAGTTCCCTTTGGGTTCGCTTATCACCATTCTCCATCCTTAGAACGCTGTCACATGGCCTTATATGGATATCTAACGGCTGAAGGCCCCCTGATCTTTTTTGACGGTTTAGATTGGTTTCTCGAAGCTGTGGATAGAGTACGATCAGGTCAAGATGTAACGGAAATACCGAGCACGGTCTATTTACGCCCGGATAAAACCAGAACTCAGCGACAATTCGACTTATTTCGCGAAACAGCAGACCGATATCTTAAGTATTTACCTGTGCCGTCAGATCTGATCCCGATTGGTAAACACTATCACCAAGCCTCTGATAAGCGATTACAATTGATAGAGCGTTTAGAGCTCGGACTGGTGGATATTCCAGGGTCACCCCACAACCTGACAGGAAAAATAAACCTACCAAAATCCGGGACGTTATATGTTGAGCACAGCACTTTTTGTGGTCGGTTAGCCATTTTAGGAGATCAATGCTCAATTTTCCGGCTAACAAAAAATCTGGAGGGTCTGGATCGATTACCCCCGTCCAAACATCGCTTGGATGATTTCCCTTTTATTTTTGAAACACACGTCGACTTTTATACTTCGATACCGAGCTTGAGAGTCAGTTCTGAATTTACCCTGAACAATAAAGGCATCAGCCTTGCCTTATTGACTGAGATCCTGACAATCTTCGACGCTTATTTCCAAGAACTTCAGACACAATAGCAAGCACCTCAAATCTAACCAGTCAAAGCGGTTATCAGATCATGTTGGGCAGCAATAATTCTGATCATTCTTCAGGAACAGAGAAGGCTTAGATATCATTGGAGGTTATAATTGCGGCAATCACTGCGGCATTTGTGGCTGGACTCTCAGCTGGGCATGATGGGGAAATCAAAGATATCAGACCGCTCACCGAAGCAGCTGTGATGAGTTCCCTATTGGAAGTCCGTGCAGAGGTCTACGGCGAACGATCAGGACTCGAAAACTACGAAGCTATACTCCAATCGATCAGTGAGGAAGCTAACAGTTTGCTCGAGAGCATTCATTCCGGGTCACTTAATCTTGTTCACCTGGCGAATTTAGCACCGAACGTTATACCTTTAGGGCCTCTAGAGCTTTCCCCGGTTGGAGAAGACCCGGACCGGTTTTTCTCTCACCTCAATTCGATAAAAGATCAGCTCTCTCATCGGGATTGGGTTGAACAACTCGTATTAGTGGATGACTCTTCCATTGAGGAGGCAAAGGGCTTGACTTTAATACTGCTAGACAACTTGGACGTGCTTTTGAACATCAACAAATAATTAGCAGAATTACCAGAATGCTAAACAATTGATACAATCATAGATTGAAAGAACTTAGGGTCTACAGATATCTTTTTTACAGATTAATCGGTCCTATTAGGGACCTCAAATTCTGACAAATTTTTTCTGCTACTTCTGACTTTGCTGCCGAGTAAAATTGCCTAGTTCCAGATGCCAACTGGCTTTAAGTTATTACACGTGTGCCAGAGGAAGGTTCTATGCGTGCAGAAGCAGGAGAGTGAAACCATAACAGCCCAAAGATCAATCGTGTCTATCCTTTATGGAATTCTGTCCAAGTCCTTAATGAGACTGCTTTTGGTGATGCTATGGGCGCTTTGCTCCATATTCTCTCTGGTCGTGTTGGCCAGCCCCCTGAATCTATCTTGGATGTGGGTTGCCGCTGGGGGCAAGGGTGAAATTAACGTTGTGGCCATCCTTGCATTTGTTGGTTTAGCCCTTTGGGTGAATTGGTGGATAATTTTCAGGCTTCCCAGCAAGGTTTTGGCGGCTTTTAAAAGTCCGAAAGAATTAGCGTCGAAATCTCGATCATTGGTGTCCAAACTCTATGGGATAGTGTCCCGTCCCTTATTGAGCTTACTTCTGCTCTTGCTGTGGGCACTTTGCTCGATCTTTTGTTTGATCGTGTTGGATAGCACTTTCAATCTGTCTTGGATGTGGCCGGCCGCCGAAGGCAAAAAGGGATTGTATGTTTTGGCAAGCTTCTCCTGCATTGGTCTAGTTTTTGGGGTAAATTGGTGGGTGATATTCAGGCTTCCCAGCAACGTCTTAACAGGCTTCAAAAGCTTAAAAACTTCTGTTGAAAGAGAACAGCAAGCCGACGAAACTTCCTCACGTGAAAAACCTGATTATGCCGACATCATCAGAAATTCCATCGACCTTCATGATGGCAGAGTTTTTGAGCAGGACAGTCCCCATAGCCAAAAGATTAACGATTAAAGCTTCGTTCAGTCAGCAATTTGCCTTCTGCAACTAGTCGTATAAAGTTTGCAGCAATGCCGATAACTGGAGAGCCAATAAATGCATTTTCTCAGAGACTGTTTGTTATTGGTCAAAATGAAATTTGCTCTCGTTGGTTTGGCTCTGGGGATCTCGTTATCGGGTCATTTAGCTTGGCCTCAAACTCAGGTGCCACAAAAACCAAAACCAGATGACGTGACTCAATTTATTCATGTTGAACCAGAGGCTCTTGGGGAATGGGTACAGCAAGAATTTGAGGATCTGGGGCATGCCTTAGAGGTTTCTTACTTGGAGCCACCAAATCAGGAAGGTTTTGCGTTCTCGTATGACGTGAAACGACAGGACGCTGGTGCACTGAGTGGCTCTGAGACTGTAGACCTGATTTTTCAGGACTGTAAGGCTTCCAGACGTGCTGCTCGGTCTGAACCATTGCTGTGTAAGACTGTGAAACTTCGAGCCGTTTTAGATGACCACAAATTCTGTGATTCAGATCGGCTATTTTCGAGCGGCTATCCACCACTCGGGTTTCAAATTTACGAAGCAGCTAATTGGTGTGTCATAGCAATTGGAACTATCCTGATTGCGGAGGGGCCTCTGTTCTTGATTGAGAACATCGAGTGGCTTTTGGAAGTTGCAAAGAGACTGAAACAAAACCCGGATACTCCAGATCCTATCATCAAAGGATACCATAGACCTCAAAATTCTTTTGAAATAGAGAAACGTTGGGAGCAGCTCAGAGACTACTCAACTATCCGCCGAGGTGACATTCCTGAAGTTTCCGAACTTGTCTCATTCCAGAGAGCCGATCATGACTTCATCAAGGCTGTAGACAGATTTGCTCACTATCGTTTGGACCCAAAAGACTTGAAGTATGACTCTTACTTTTGGAGCCATATCGTTCTTGGTGACTTAATTTTTTACATGGAAGTAAACGACTGCTTGACCGAGTCCTGTAAGGAGGTGGGGCTGGGTGCACGCCGGAATTACCATCATTCTCTGCCGTACCAGACAACGGAGTTAAACTCCTTAGTCTATCATTTAGATGAGCACGAAGTCTTGATGGTGTTTTTGGCACCCCAGCGTGGAATAAGCCCAGCATTCTTAAAAGCCTTGCTTAGAGAATATCATGATGTTGTTGAGCCTTTGGCTGGTAACTTTCCTGCTAATCAAAGGGATAGGACTGATGATGACTGGAGGGTGGAGTCCACGAACATTACTGAAGTCGAGTTAGAATGTTGGAATCATGAAGAGCAAATCCCCCAAATGGGATTTGTGAAAAGTCCTCAAGGTAATTGGACATATGCGTCGTCTAGCTGTCCGACTTTCGAGCTCCGAGAAGGGGCGGTGCCTTTTGATATTTCTCAGCATCTCTTATTAAATTACGTTAAGGCACTAGACCGTACTTTTCAGAGTGAAGAATGGAACGAAATAAGGTCCATTCTTTTCATTTCAGATCCCAATCTCCGTTCGGCAGGGACGTATTTTCCGCCTGAGGGAGAGTACAACGGGATTTATTATCCATCGGTGGAAGACCGTTACCCCGGCATTATGTTTAATTTGACCCTTGAGAACAATGAGCTTGAGTCACCTCTCTTTTTTCAAGTGTTGGTCCACGAATTCGCTCACCAAATCTTTTATTCGGGCATTTATTCCAACGTGGGAGACGAAGACAAATTTGAGTACCACCCTTGTGTCGAAAAGCCGAATGCCAAAACCTGTGAAGACTTTGAAGGTCCTATTGCGGATTACCTGAGGCAATTCTGGTGGGAGCATAAAAGAGGTTTCAGCTCACCGTTCTATTCTGGACTATACCGGATCATTGATGACTCAGGTGCTTTCGTATCCGAGTATGCAGCAACCAATGCCCATGAGGATTTTGCCGAAACTTTCACAGCAGCTGTCTTTGATGAATATCCAATCTTCAACAGAGAGGGCAAAATCGTTTCTGAAAAGCTCGACTTTTTTCTCAAAGATGGCGGTCCCTATACGGAGTTAGTGCAGCAGATACGATCAAATTTTTACGATACATTTGAAATCTGGAGTGGCAAAGATTTATACACCAATATGACCTTCACAAATCGTCTTGTGAAAGAAGCAAAAGAAAAACTTAGATTGGAATGAAACTGCAATCGGTAAATGACCGGCCGTTATTGTTAAAAAGGCTTCTAAGTCTGCTGATCTTCATGGCGCTGGGTACATGGATAGCTCCCGAAGCCTCAGCCTATGACACGATGAAAAGTGTGATGACGTCAGCTTGGGAAAACCGAGACATGGATACCATCAACAAAGCCAGATCACTGGGATGGGACTTTGGTAGTTTTGTTCAGGGAAAAATCGAAAGCGATCTTGAAACGTGCCATTCTGAAGCACTCTCTACCGGCGACATGAGGGGCTGTGAAAACACAGCTACAGAAGCTTGGGACGAAGTTTTGACTTTCGAGTATCAGTTTTTGATGACTCAGGTTGAAGACAAGGAAGGGCTCAGAGAACTTCAAAGAGCATGGATAAAATACCGAGATCTTCAGTGCTCATGGACGGGACACTGGCTCGGCTCAGCAGGTTCGATAGCTACTGCAGCCTGCTTCGGCGACATGACTAGCCAAAGGTCACTGGAGATAATCTCTGCGAACAGCTGCTTCATGGTTGAGGGATGTTTGTGGTGATGGGAAGAAATTATCTTCTTATTGAGTGCAACAATTGATACCCGCCCATCGTGTGAAAAGATACAAAATCGTGCCCAAAACAGATACCAACAATTCTAAAAGTTGCCCCCGCTCTTTTTACTTGAAACTGCTCAAAAGATTGAAGACGGATACTGCTGGAACAAGTGTTTATGCGTGTTACAAAAGAACTCGGTTTTAGATTACAAGCTTGTTCAAATATTTCTTCAACAAAAATTAGAGTTTTTCCCTTAGTCAAATCCAATACGCATTCTGCTAAACTGGCTGTAGTTTGAGCTACTGGCTGGTCTGTCTGTGATACTGAGTATAGCCTCTGCGATTCTGAGTATAGACTCTGAAGCCTATTTATTTGATTTTGGTTGGCCCGTTGATTCCGACCTATTTCATCTATTGCGCCATCCAAAACAATCTCCAGCTTGGCTAACTGCGATACGGCAATCTCCATCTTCATTTTGAGCTCATCAGAAGGACCATTGTCGAGAGACTCGAGCAGCTCTATCCGATCCATGAGTTCACCAAACTTTCCTTTCGCCAACTCCTCCAAAGTAGCATCAACCTGAGCAGCCTTTTGTTTCTCGTTATGAGCATTAGCAACTTCTGTCGGTTCGTACGTTAACTTCCATTTGCCAGTTGGCCTGCTTTGTTGGTCACTAATCTCAAAGTCACATCGCATGGTGTTCCGTAAGGTGGTTCGGTCCAGGACGGTTATATCTAGATCAAGCCCCCCTGCGGCCTTCAATCGTTCAATGTCATTGGCTTCCAAATCCACCATACCGATTTGCTCTTGGAACTCGCGGATTGTGAGAACAGCTTTATTTTGATCATTTAACTCTAGCCTAACAGGTATGTAATCCAACGCTCGTTCTCGAGCCTCACGGCAAACCTCGATTAGATCGGCAGCTTCGGACGGAGAGAAATTCACTGATTCGAAGGTAAACCCTGACCGGGAATCAAGACCAAAAGACGTTAGGTAGTCTCGGCTTAGTATACGCCCGCCACTTACGCTTTGGGTAAGGCGGTTCGTGATGCTGTTGTAGATGTCAGATTTGCTCTTTGACGTAGAATTATCTCTCTCAGAGCCACTTCCCGTCCTTGAGACTTCTCCGCCCAAACTGAAAGAGCCAATCGGGATGCTGGCTCCCGCAGAATATGAGGCTCCAGTCCGCATATCTCTTTGAGTTTGGCTGAAGGAAGATGAACCTTCTTTTTGTTCACTTCCACCCCGATTTTCATCAAAACCGATGGAATAGTCGGCTGACCCAAAGATTTGATTTTCGATCTTGTCCAGAACGTCTAAGTTAAATTTAATATCAATTGTTTTTGGCACATTATTTTCGGAAGACCATACAAAGACGTTGGCTTCGAAACGTTCAACACCTCTTTCTAGAAACTTTTTCAAAAGATACCAATCGCCGCATGTCCGACCGTTCACAGCTTCGGATATCAAGGTTCGTAGAGGCCCTGCAGGCAAAAGGTCTTCAGAGATGTCTTGATATATGAGACCTTCCTCAAAAATATCTTTAAAGCGTATCTCTAGCCCCAAGTTTGCAACACCAAGTACGTCAGTAGCACGGATTTTACGATCATCTTCTGAGGCAATTTCAATCGCTTGAGCCAGAGGAACACTCAAGTTGGGAAAAACGAAGTCGAGGACAAAATCCTGCGGTTCAAATCTCTTTTCTGCACCCTCACAGACTGCGAGTTCAGCATTGAATTTCTCGATATCGAGGTAAAACAGTGGCCGGTAGAAATACTTTTCGGGATTATTTAAATCCCTCCTAACTTCGACCTTAATAGGACCAGCGTGGCCTTCTACCAAGAGTTCAGGCTGCAGAGGGGTCTCTTTTCCCAGCGTTGACAGAGAGGGAATCACGGATCCTTTTGGACTTGTTTCAGCAAAGCTGACGGGTGCAATCCAAATACACACCAAGAGAAGTAGAGATGCTCGTATTTTAGCCACTGACTCAGCCTGCCTGTTGATTGGGTAGTGAAGGTAAGTTCGGAATGATTTACCTTGGCAATTCTTAGTGATTGAATCAAAGATAAAAAGTTACAACGTAAAAGTACTGTTACAGGGAAAACACGTTAAGCGGATTAACCGATTTGCCAATAAGGAGGAGATTTTGCCCAGAATCAAAACTGTGTGTTTTTGTCTGTTTCTGATGCTTTACAGTTCAACGGTTCAAGCCACAAAGTTCATGCGGGTCGACCACGCTCATCAGGCTAACTACGAGGTGTTTATAGTTGATCACGCTCACCAAGCCGACTGCAAGATTTTCCTTGTCGATTACGCCCATCAAGCTCGAAGGGGGTCAGGTAATTGGTTTCAAGTCAACTATTCTCATGAAGCCGACATCAAAGTGAAAATAGTCGAACATAGGCATCAGGCTGACTTCACCATCTACCTTGTTAAGCACAGGCATGAAGCAAAGCCCTGTTTGGTTTGATCTAGCAGGGCCGTGGCAGTCAATTATGGAACCCACTGACTAATCGGGTTTTTTGTCGATCCCTAAAACAAAAGAAGTCAGCTTTTTGGTCACTTCGTACCGGGCTTCGAGGGTGTCTTCTCGACGATAGGACTTGTCCAAGCCCTTCAGTCCGTGCTGGCAGTAAGCATCCATAAGGTCTCTATCGAAGCCATTGTTCTTGCCCCAAATTTTGATGGCATTTCTAAAGCCGTGAAAGGTCAGATTATATCCAGTAGCCTTTAAGCATTTATTTATTGATGTGTCGGTAACGGGGACAGTTGGCTTAATCGGACTCTTAAAAACCCAGTCATTGGGGCCAAAATCTTGTTCCAACTCAGGCAGCAATTCCTTAACTACCGCCAATAGCTGCTGTGGAAGCCACAGATCAAATTTTTCGCCTGACTTGATACGGTACTCCGTATTGGGACCTTCAATCTCATTAATGCCCCACTCTCCCGTCTCTAAGTTAAGGTCTTTGTGCCTTACCTTATTAATCACACTGAAACGAAGGGCCGTTGTCATTCCCACCAATATGACCGCTTTAACCACGTTAGAACTGGTTGATTGCCTTACAGACTGCCAGAGTGATGGCAAATAAAAGTGCTCGATGGTTTTGTGAGGTCGAGGTTTGGTTAGCCTCTTCGGCAGGCTACGGGAGCTAGGCATAGGATTAAACTCGAGCCACTCGAGATCACATGCCATATCAAGAGCGCCGTTTAAAACTCCCCTCAGCTTCTTTCCCGTGTCGAATTTGGCCTCGTAGACTTTTGACAAATGACGAAAGAGGTCACCTCTACCGACGTCAACTAATCGACGTGAACCGAATTCCTCTTTGAAGTGATAATTGTACAGTGATCGGGGACGTCTACGGCTTGGGCCTTGAACCAAGGTAGGTTCGTGTTTCTCGAGATAGAGCTGCATCAAGTCATCAATAGTTACTTCTGAGGCCCCAGATCCTTGCGCTGGGTGTATAGACATATCGAAGGTGGAAATGAATTGGTTCTTATCTCCGAGTGACTTCCTTAGAGCTTGATCTATCCTGTCCTTATCGTCTTTCTCGGTCCATTTAGCTGAGACTAAAGCAGCCAGGTCCCGAGCCTGTTTGAGGCTCATGGCAGGACAGGATCCAAGAGTTGCCCACTTATTGTATTTACGCAAAACATAGGATTTGTGACCGGTCAATTGCCCCTTCAGGTACAATCCCGTCGTACCAGATATCCTGACTATTTCACCCTTGCGTGAGGCACTCCAATTTTGGACCTCTTTACTTGTGCTAAGAACTTTCTTGGCCATCTAGAGATACACCTGAGATACGTTTTGTATGCAGGTTACAGGAGAAATACGATAGACACCAGTAGACAAAAGAAGATGTATTTTCAGCCAAATATATGAAATAAAGCCATTTTTTTGGATCATGGAGGAAGATTGCAGATATAGGTTACGAGGATCTATGGTCCGCCAATCTACCGAATATAAAATCATATATTTCAGTAGTTTATTGAAGCCGTAAGGCGCTCATCCCCACAATTGTCCCCACAGAAATTTTGACTCCATGAGCCCAATACCCCCCCGT
>Ga0206125_10005073_pt1 | contig 11305 bp, 9 predicted proteins | sample Helgoland_Spring_4_FD_148598 | JGI IMG/M metagenome (GOLD analysis project Ga0206125, IMG submission 148598) | Pelagic subsurface seawater microbial communities from Kabeltonne, Helgoland, North Sea - Helgoland_Spring_Bloom_20160331_1 | ecosystem: Environmental > Aquatic > Marine > Epipelagic ...
GGCAGAGGGGTCAGAGAATGGGTTGCCGCGCGCAACCAGTTCGCTATCCTATATCCAGAACGGTTCAACAAATGACCCGTGAAACTCGCATGGGCCAACCCTCATACACAGAGTTTCGGATACTCCCCTAATATGGTGTTTAGACAAAGCTCATATCATCCATACCAAAATCAGCCAAATTGTCCTGACTTTCGACTAAGAACGCCGTAGCCCCACTGATGCTTACCGTCACCTGTTCTGTGCTGCTGTTATACAGATACGACACATCCTCTTTAGTAGCTCCACGGATCTCTAGGGTGTCGGTGCCGCGCTCAAAGTCTTGCACGATATCTTGGCCAGTGCCGGTATCCGCAGCCTCGAAGACAAAGGTATCCGCGCCCTCGCCACCGTTCAGCGTGTCGTTGCCTGCGCCTCCCTCAAGCGTGTCTGCACCGAGTCGGGCAAAGATCAGGTCATCACCAGCCTCGCCAAAGAAGAGATCATCGCCATTGCCGCCTTCGACAGTGTCATTGCCCAAACCGGTATAGACCGTGTCGCGCCCCAACTCTCCGCCTTGGCCATTATCGTAATATATGTCGTCGCCTTGGTTAAGGAAGATCAGGTCACGACCATTGCCACCGTGCACTTCATCATTACCAGCACCCGCGCTGATGGTGTCAAAGTTGTTGCCACCATAGATCGTGTCGTTGCCCAGTCGCGCATTTATGACGTCGTTGCCATCTTCGCCGAAGAAGACATCGTCGCCGTTGCCGCCCTCGACAGTGTCATTGCCCAAACCGGTAAAGACCGTGTCGCGCCCCAACTCTCCGCCTTGGCCATTGTCGATAAACAGATCGTCGCCTTGGTTAAGGAAGATCAGGTCACGACCATTGCCGCCGTGCACTTCATCGTTGCCCTCACCTGCGCTGATGGTGTCAAAGTTGTTGCCGCCATAGATCGTGTCGTTGCCCAGTCGTGCATTTATGAAGTCGTTGCCATCTTCGCCAAAGAAGACATCGTCGCCGTTGCCGCCCTCGACAGTGTCATTGCCCAAACCGGTAAAGACCGTGTCGCGGCCCAACTCTCCGCCTTGGCTATTGTCGATAAACAGATCGTCGCCTATCCCCAGAAAGGCGACGTCGCGCCCATTGCCGCCCCAAATCGTATCATTGCCAGAACGGCCTGCGATCCAGTCAAAATTAATACCGCCGTAAATCTTATCATTGCCAGCGCCACCGATCAGGCTGTCGTTGCCCGCGCCGCCGTGCAATTCGTCATTGCCCAACTGGCTGGTGATGGTGTCATCGCCACTCTGGCCAAACACCAGGTCATCATGTCCCGCCCCCGGGGTGCCGGTATCAAGATACACATCGCCCCCCTCGCCCAGATATATTGTGTCGGACCCGGGGCCGCCCTCGACCGTATCATTGCCTGTGCCAGCAAAAACCGTATCTGACTGCATACCGCCATCAATCTGGTCGTTGCCGCCGCCGCCATAGATCAGATCATCGCCATCACCACCGACGATCACATCATCCACCTCGCTCCCTTCGAGCGTGTCAGCGTCAGCCCCTCCACGAACCTCGTTTTGCACAACCAGTGGCGGTCGGTCGACTGACCACACAACACTGCGTTCAAGGTCATCGATCAACAGGCGGCCACCGTGGTTGTGCACCTTAAGCTCTTGACCGCGAAAGCCAAGCATGCCCCCCCATGAATAGCTTGTGAAGGTGACTTGCGACAAACTGTAAACCATAGGGATATGAGACAGGTCGATCTGGTCTTCGCGATGGTTGAAATCGCTGATCGTATCGTGGCCCCCGTCAAAGGCGATCACAAACCGGTCCGCCCCAGCGCCCCCAACAAAAACGTCCGCACCGCCACCACTGTAGATGATGTCATCACCGGCGCCTCCTGACAGGGTGTCAGAGCCGCGACCACCAACCAGCATGTCGTTTTGCATGCCACCCTCAAGCGCCTCGCCCCCATCTCCGGTGTGCAGCATCTGTCCCTGATTGGACAAATCAACGCTGAGCGTGGTGATCTGATCATCCAAGTGGCTGGTTGCCAGTACCGTCAGCTTATTCCCTACTACCATAGCGGCCACATCTGTCAGACTGTCCAAATGAGCCCCAGGATGGGTGGTTATGGTATCCAGCAACACCAGTTTGCCGTTCGGCATAAGCGCAAATAGGTCCACCCCTTGGTCGGCACCTGCGGCAGCTACATACTGAAACTCGTTGTGCTCAACCACCGAAATACCCGACACAGCCCCGAACCGCGTCGTCAGATTGTCGATAATGTGATCGGTGATAAACAATGCTCCATCGGCAGTCAGTTCCAATACAGACAAAGCCGCAGCACCGGTTGTCTCGCCGCGTGAGGCGACAATCACATAGGTCCGCCCGCCGATCTCTGCAGTTACAAGATCGTTGGGGGTCTCATAAAGCCCCAACCCCAGCCGCGCGCCCATCGAGGCAGTTTCAGACAGCGCACCCGTGGCATTATTCACCGCAAAAACTGAGAGAACCGCATCATTGGCACTCAGACTCAAAAGATAGCTTTGGCCTGCAATAGAAACTGAGGTGAGCGCTGTGGGCAAACCTTGAAAAACGGTCGGCATGTTCGACGGGACATCGCCCACCACCAAGTTGTTGGTTTGATCCAGGTGAAAATACCGCAGGCTGCCATCGGTGCTGGCGCAGAAAATGAATCCGTTGTCAGTCTGGCTAATCAAAGTGCCAGGGCGACCCGCGGCCTCTACCCCCTCAAGTGTTATACGCCTGCCCAGACCGTTCGTGGACATTTGGTAGCCCACCAAAGTGTCGCCGCCCTGTCCGCCGACCAGTACGACCGTCTCGCCGGCAGCCTGCACAACGGCCAGCCTGCCATCTACTGCGTTCAGTGTGGTATTGTCAAAATAGCGTTGATCCAGAATGCGCAGGTCACCGGCTGTGTCAAAACCGATGCACACAACACCGCCCTCACGTCCCGAGACACCCAGCACAATTGGACCAGCATTAGTCTGCACCACTTCGAGCGAGCCCAGACCAACCCCCATACTTTCCCACAGCCCGCCAACGCCCCCGTCATAGTGCATTTCCAACATAATCTACCCCACTCTTTCTGTGCGGAATAGAGTGGGTTCAGGCGACGGCAGCAGATGTCAGTTTCTGTGGCAAAATTGCGAAGATTATCAGTGATTTTGCTCAAGAATTGCAAAACTTTAAGTTGAATATCTATATTTAAAATGGGTCGAAAATCTAAACGTCCATCAACACATTGTGATAGCGGATGGCTTCGTCTAGGTCGGTAAAGTGAGTAATCTTGCCCTCTTCCAGAACCAAACCCTCGTCACATAATTCGCGTACTTCAGGCATGTTATGGGTAACCAAAATAGCGCTAGCATCGACCATACGTTCGCGGAATACCTGACGACTTTTACGGCGGAATTCCTGGTCACCCACGGCAGTTACCTCGTCCACCAGATAGATATCAAACCGGATGCCCATCGAGGTACCAAAGGCCAGCCGCGAGCGCATACCAGATGAATAATTGCGCACGGGCGCATGGAAATGCTCTCCGATTTCGGCGAAGTGTTCGACGAAGTTAACCAGTTCGTCAGTATCGACCCCGTAGACCCGCGCTATAAACCGCACGTTTTGTGCACCGGTCAGATCGTGGTGGAAGGACCCGGAAAACCCTACCGGCCAAGAGATCGACCCGGTCGAAACCACGCGCCCAGCATCGGGTTTGATCGTGCCGGAAATCAACCGCAAAAGGGTCGATTTTCCCGCCCCATTGCGCCCCAACAGGGCGATAGATTTACCCTGCGGCAGGGTCAAGTTCAGGTTGTCGATCACCACCTTGCGGACGTTGTTGGTCCAGAATCCTTTGGTCAGGTTTTCAAAACGGATCATGATACACCCACAGTCCCGCGACGCCCCTATTGTCTGTCACGGATCGAATAAAATATCAGCGCCATAAGCGAAAAAGCCATGAACAAAAACATCGTCACTAACCCGAGTATGATAAGCCGCTTGGGGTATTCGGAGCTTTCGGCCAATGTAGGGTCTATGTAAGTGGCTAAGTAGCGCGACTGGCGCACTGCTGTGGCGCGCGCCACGTCCAGCGCTGTCAGAGCCGCGCGATAGGATTCCTCGGCATATTGGCGGTCTACGCTCAGCCGCTCGAATTCGGCAATCAGGGTCGGGTAGTCCTTACCCACAGCACCGTTGCTGGTATCGTCAGAAGTAAAGCTTTCACGCTCGGAAGAAACACGTTCCTGGATCACAGCAATGCGCCGCTGGGCCTGAAGCATACGAGGGTGATCATCATTAACTACGGACAACAACAGGTCATAGTCGATAAAGGCCTGTGCCAGTTGTTGTTGCAGATTGCTCATCACGCCTAGACGGCTTTGCAGATCAGCGGCAGGATCGACAATCTGGGTACGAGTGCGAAAATCAGTCAGCGCCTCGCGCGCAATTTTCAGCCGCTCCAATGCAGCGTTCAGGTCATCGCGGGCATAGCGGGTCGCATCATCGCGCGCCGTGTCAGACAGATCGTTGATCATGATCTGGCTTTGCGCCACAACCTCGGCGGCGACAGCTTGTGCGTATTCGGGATCAAAGGCCAGCACCTGCACTTCGATCAGGCCCGAACTCTGGTCGTAAGAAATCCGAACAACCCTTTTCCAAAACCACAACAGATCTTCGGCATCGGCATCAGGCCACAAAGAAAACACCTTGTCTGCAGTCCAAAATGATCCTTCCCAATAGGCTTTGTAATGAGCCCTTAGATCCAGTTTTTTATCTACCAGATTGACGATTCGTTGGCTTTGAATGAACTCATATAGAATGTCCGTATCAGAGGCTCCTCCGCCCACACTCAAGCCCGGAATGATGCCCAGAAAATCGCTGGCTGCGGGCCCCTCTTCGCGCTGAACCGAAAAGCCGGTGGTTGAGGCATATTGATCCTCGGCAATCGCGAATAAGTAAAAAGCCGTCACCATCACCGGCAAAATCACCAACAGCACAAAAGACATGACCTTCCCCCAGTGGCGCGCTTTCATTTCGGCTGGCGAGGCGATGTCAGGCGTGGCAGTCATCAGCTCTCCTTTTGTGGAAATCGCGAGGGGTGGTATCTCATCCGGACGCAAAACGCGTTCTTCCAGTACCGGCGAACCTGGTCTTGGGCCTGGTTGCATTGGACCTTGCAAGGCGTCCTGCACAGAAGACGAGACTAGAGGCTTAAGGCTCATTGTATTTTCTTTTTTGCTCATCAGTGCCACGTGGCACAAAGTATTATTTGATGTCTAACCCAATACGGCCACCTGTTGAATTGAAATCCGAAACAATATGAGATACGCATCCTGCAATGGATATGCACAGCAACCGCTCAAACCTTTTTGCTGTGATTTGCCTCGCATGTGTGTCCCGAGTTCATATTCCGAGCACACTAGTGGTTCCTTATGCTTGCAAATTTGTAACAGGGCTGGGTTGAATTTTCATATGTTGCCTCATTCTTCTCCTCTGCATCCTAATATCGACGAACTGGACCTTGTTCCAGTGATCGAGCGCTCAGAGATGCAAGCCGGTGCACAAATCCAAGGTACAAAGCGGTCCTTTGCCAGCTTACGCAGCATAAGCGCGTTGATGCTGCGCGAGATGTCGACCCGCTATGGCCGCACAATCGGTGGCTACTTCTGGGCCGTTCTAGAACCCATTGCAGCTGTATTAATCATGGCGGTTGGCTTTTCCCTGCTGTTGCGCAATCCGCCGTTAGGGTCGAATTTCTTTCTGTTTTATGCCTCTGGCTTTATGCCATTCTTTCTATACCAACAAATTGCAAATTTAGTCGCTCGCTCCATCAGCTTTTCGCGGCCATTACTATTTTATCCCGCTGTGACGTGGATTGATGCCGTATTAGCCCGTTTCATCCTAAATGCACTAACGGGCATTATGGTCAGTTTGATAACAATAGGGACCATCATAGTCATGTTGGAAACGCGCACAACGCTGGATGCAGGCCCACTGGTGATGGCCATCGTGCTGACCCTGCTTTTCGGTTTTGGGGTGGGAGCTGTGAATTGCGCTATATCTGGCCTGTATCCCACTTGGGAAATCATCTGGTCGATCATCACGCGCCCTTTATTTTTGGCATCGGGCGTTTTGTTCATCTACGAAGACATGCCCAGCACGATTCAAAATATCTTGTGGTTCAACCCGTTATTGCACATTGTGGGAATATTCCGCGAAGGTATTTACCCATTGTATGATGCGGAATACGTGTCGTTCGCTTTTGTGATGGCTGTGGCCTTGTGGCTTAGCGTATTGGGGCTGCTGTTGCTACGGCGCTTTTACCTGCAAATCCTTGAAAACGGTTAGTGTTTTTGTTCCCTGGACCAGCGCAAAACTGCTTCATGGTGAACACCCTTCCGCGACAAAACTCCGTCACGTAACGCGCGTAAAACTAGCATTGCATATCGCAAGCGCTGGCCTTTGTAATGTCGTGCCTTCAGCAACCACTTGATTGCTGCTGTGGGTAAAACCAGAACAAACCAGACGCCTGCACATAGACGATAGACCATCAACAAGTTGCGGTGGTGGTAATAGCTTTTCCACAAGGGATTAAAACGCTGCACGTCTTTGCTGTGAGACGAGAAGTTGTGTTCAAACCGCAAGGCGGGATCGAACAGGATGCGTCCCCCCAGCGCACGCATCTTCAGCGTGTAAAGCACATCATCACCATAGATAAACAATTCGCCATCGGGATAGCCCGCTAGCGCAATTCCCGCGCGCGAAATGAAGAGCCCTACGAAAGAGGCCCCGTCGATATCGCGCACCTCTTTGCTTGCATAGGCCTCTGCACCCAAATGAAAGCCGTTGCGTCCCTCACCCAGCAAAGTCCGGCGCAAGGCGGAACGGTTCCAAAATGGATTGATCGACGGGCGGTTTATATCGCAGATTTCACCATTGTTCGGATAATAACACGCAGCCCCCCAGCCATGGGCACCGCTGCGGTCCCGCTCATGAAAGCGTGACAGCGTGCCCGTATCGGGACGCCCATCGTCATCCATCACCACCAGCCAGTCGGGTTCATACGTGGTCACCGCATGTCGCATACCCTGCTCGAACCCGCCTGCCCCGCCAACATTCACCTTTGAACGCAGTACATCCACGCGCGCATCCTGTGTCTCCAGTGCGCTTAAATAGGATTCCGTTCCATCTGTACTGGCGTTTTCGAACACCACAACAGCCGCCAGTTCATCCGGCGGGCTATCCAGCAATCGGGAGAGCGTCGTTTGCACCTCCAGCAGCCGATTGTGGGTCACTACAACGGCCACAAGACGGCAAGGCGCGGCATCAGGAGCGGCTTTGTTCATGGGCGATGCTTTGACCACTTCTGAGCTCATTGTCAAACGTTTGCCATGATCTTGGGCTATCAGTAGATGGATCTACGCAGTAAGTTAAATATAGTACTATAGACAGGTTAGCGCTATGCAAATTGAAGAGGTCCCGCTTCCCGGACTAAAAGTCATAACCCCTGCTCGCTTTGGCGATGCACGGGGTTTTTTTAGCGAAAGCTGGAACAGTGCTCGCATGGCTGATGCAGGAATGGCGTATAATTTTGTGCAAGACAATCATTCCATGTCTGCACGTGTTGGTACATTGCGCGGCTTGCACTACCAATCGCCCCCCCATGCGCAGGCTAAACTTGTGCGCTGCGGGCGTGGGCGGCTGTGGGATGTGGCCGTGGACGTGCGTGCTGAATCATCCACCTATGGCCAGTGGTACGGCACTGAGCTCAGCTTTGAAAACGGACGCCAAATGATGATCCCCGCGGGTTTTTTGCACGGCTTTGTTACCCTGACTGATGACGTAGAAATCGTGTACAAATGCACCGATTTTTATGCCCCCGAATGTGATGGCTCAGTGGCATGGGACAGCTGTGGCATTGATTGGCCTTTGGAAAACGCACCCATTCTGTCCGACAAAGACGCCGATGCCCCGCCCCTGTCCGCCTTTGACACCCCCTTTAGTGAGAGCCGGTTATGAAACTACTGATCACCGGTGGCGCCGGTTTCATCGGGTCCGCTGTAGTCCGTCTGGCGATAGCGCGCGGATATGAAGTGGTAAACCTTGATGCACTGACCTATGCTGGCTGCCAGAACAATGTATCAAGTGTCGCACACAAACCCACTTATGCTTTCGAATGGGTCAACATCTGCGATGGCCCTGCGTTAAAGATTATTTTTGCCTGCCACCAGCCCGATGCAGTGCTACATCTGGCTGCCGAAAGCCATGTTGACCGATCCATAGATGGGCCGGGAGCATTTATCGAGACGAATGTCACGGGCACATACACGCTGCTTGAGGCCGCACGCCATTATTGGGAGGAGCGCGGACGGCCAGAAGATTTCCGCTTTCTGCATGTGTCTACTGATGAGGTCTTCGGCTCATTGGGCGCCACGGGCATGTTCACAGAAATGACACCTTATGATCCAAGAAGCCCGTATTCGGCGTCCAAGGCTGCCTCCGACCATCTTGCGCGCGCCTGGCATCACACCTACGGGCTGCCTGTGCTGCTAAGCAATTGTTCCAACAATTATGGCCCCTACCATTTCCCTGAAAAGCTGATCCCCGTGGTCATCCTGCGTGCCATAGCAGGAGAGGATATTCCCGTCTACAGCGCGGGCGAAAACGTACGCGACTGGCTGTACGTCGAGGACCACGCCGATGCGCTACTCACCGTGGTGGACAAGGGCGCGCTTGGCGAGAGCTATAACATCGGCGGCGAGAATGAGGTGCGCAACATTGATCTGGTGCACATGATCTGCGGATTACTGGATAAGATGCGCCCAGCCACTGCCTCTTACGCCAATCAAATCACATTTGTTACAGACCGCCCCGGCCATGACCTGCGCTATGCAATTGATCCCACACGCATCCGCAAGGATCTGGGCTGGCGACCGTCGGTGACGCTGGAACAGGGTCTGGAAAAAACCGTGCGCTGGTATCTCGACAACGAAAGCTGGTGGCGTGCCTTGCAAAACCGTGACGGAGTGGGCGACCGCCTAGGCAAAACATCTACAGGCAAACCAACATGATCTTGGTCTTTGGAAGCACCGGCCAAGTTGCGCGCGAACTGTTGCTGCATTCAGGGCCACGCCGCGTGATATGTCTGAACCGCGCGCAGGTGGATCTGTCTAATCCAGCCCTTTGTGCCGCAGCCATTGCACGGCATCGCCCCGATGCGGTGATCAATGCCGCCGCCTATACAGCCGTGGACCGCGCCGAAAAAGAAGAAACACTGGCCCATGTGATCAACGCACAGGCCCCCACCGCCATGGCGCGTATTTGCGCCGATGAGGGGCTGCCGTTTGTTCATCTGTCGACCGATTATGTTTTTGACGGATCAGACGATACCGCACGCACTCCGGACGCCCCCACCGGGCCACAAAATGCCTATGGGCGCACCAAACTGGCGGGTGAACAGGCAATCCGTGCCGCAGAAGGTGCCCACACCATTCTGCGCACATCTTGGGTGTTTTCAGCCCATGGGGCGAACTTTGTGAAAACCATGCTGAAACTGGCAGAAACACGCGATGCACTGAACGTGGTAGATGACCAGATCGGCGGGCCAACGCCTGCCTGCGGCGTTGCCCAAGCGTTGCTTCAGATTACCGATGCCATGCTTGACGGCCAGACAGGTGGCACGCATCATTACACGGGCAAACCTGAAACCTCATGGGCGGATTTTGCGCGCGCAATATTTGCGCATGCAAGTAAAACAGTCTCTGTAACTGGGATTCCTACATCTGAATATCCAACTCCCGCAGCGCGCCCGCTGAACTCGCGGTTGGATTGCACATCGCTCAGACGTACCTTTAGCATCGAACAACCACAATGGCGCACGGCGCTAGTCCGAATTGTAAAGGAACTCACGTGATCCAACGCAAAGGCATTATTCTAGCTGGTGGTACCGGGTCTAGGCTGCACCCAATCACGATTGGCGTGTCAAAACAGCTGTTGCCGATCTACGACAAGCCGATGATCTTTTATCCACTGTCGGTACTGATGCTTGCGGGCATTCAAGAGATCGCTGTCATCACTACGCCGGAAGACCGGAATCAATTCCAACGCACGCTGGGCGATGGCAGCCAGTGGGGGCTGTCGCTAACCTATATTGAGCAACCCTCGCCCGATGGGTTGGCGCAAGCCTATTTGCTGGCCGAAGATTTTCTTCATGGTGCACCATCTGCCATGGTGCTGGGAGACAACATCTTTTTTGGACACGGGTTGCCCGACCAATTGGCTGCAGCTGATGCGCTCACCACAGGAGGCACGGTGTTTGGATACCGCGTAAACGATCCCGAACGCTATGGCGTGGTCGATTTTGCACCTGACGGCACGGTCCGTTCGATTGTGGAAAAACCCGAAGTGGCACCATCGCCCTATGCCGTTACGGGTCTGTATTTTCTAGATAGCACTGCACCTACCCGTGCGCGCGCCATTAAACCGTCAGAGAGAGGAGAAATGGAGATCACATCGCTTCTGGAAAGTTACCTGAATGATGGCCAACTAAACGTGCAACAAATGGGCCGTGGCTATGCTTGGTTGGATACCGGCACCCATGCATCTCTGCTGAATGCCGCCAATTTTGTGCGTACCCTGTCAGAGCGTCAGAGCCAGCAAGTCGGCTGCCCCGAAGAGATCGCCTTCGCGCAAAACTGGATCACCCCCTCAGAGCTTGAGGCTCGTGCGGACCTGTTTGCCAAGACCGATTACGGCACCTATTTGCGCGGGCTTCTTTAGAATCTACCCTGTGGTACCTTGACCTCGGGCATAGACATCATGGCAGCAGACGATGTCATCCTAACCCAGATAGCTGCCAGCCTGCACATCGATCAGTTTCACCGGCAATTTTTCGGCGTTTTCCATCTGACGTTTGGCACCTCACCGTCAATGCTCACTTGGCGAGGCATATGACGTCATAGGTTCAGGAACAAGCCGAGGTTCACTTTGATGCGTTTGATATGAAAGCGCGGAACCAGTTTCAGAGTCTCTAATCACTCCCAAGGACCGTGATCTTTGAGTAGCGTCGCCTACAGCACCGCATCAAGGCACAATTATTTGACTGCCTCAACGGATCAATAAAGCATCATGCAAAATACTTGAAACATTGCGCATCACCGTAAGCGGTGCGCCGGTCACACGGGTGTGACGTAATTCCAAGGCAGCAGTTCGTTGATTTGGGTTTGTTTGTGCCCGCTTACAATGGCTTTCAGGACGGTGGACAAGTAGCCGTGAGGCTCGATCCC
>Ga0206125_10005078_pt1 | contig 11297 bp, 12 predicted proteins | sample Helgoland_Spring_4_FD_148598 | JGI IMG/M metagenome (GOLD analysis project Ga0206125, IMG submission 148598) | Pelagic subsurface seawater microbial communities from Kabeltonne, Helgoland, North Sea - Helgoland_Spring_Bloom_20160331_1 | ecosystem: Environmental > Aquatic > Marine > Epipelagic ...
ATCGCATTAACACTGTTAAGACTTGTTGACAAGAATATACGTCTTTTAATCGCACCCCTTTCTCAGTATGTTCTACCGTAATAATCTGGTTGTGGGCATCGTGCTCTAAAAATAAATAATGGTTATTATCTGCGGCAGCGTTCAAAAATTTAATTTTTTCAGGCATAGTTAATAAGGGCCTCGTATCGTATCCCATCACGTACGCCACGGGTATGTGCCCGGCTGTAGCCAATAAATCAGCGCAGAAAACAATCGTTTTATCCTTGTATTGAATATGAGGAATCATTTGCTTTTCGGTATGGCCATCAGCAAAGAAAATTCCAAAACCTAGTTCTGACTGTTCCAGAAAGTCACCCTCAGGGCGCTTAATAAAGTTCAGTTGTCCGCTTTCCTGCATGGGTAAAATATTCTCCGATAAAAAAGAAGCTTTTTCCCTCGGGTTGGGTTTTGTAGCCCATTCCCAGTGGTTTTCATTACTCCAAAATTTTGCGTTTTTGAAAGCCGGTTCGTATCCTGTTTTGTCATTATTCCATTGCACGCTCCCTCCGCAATGATCAAAATGCAAATGCGTCATAAAAACATCTGTTATATCATCTCGGTGAAAACCATGTGCTGCTAATGATTTGTCTAATGAATGTGAACCCCAAAGTGAATAGTAACCATAGAATTTTTCTGACTGCTTATTTCCCATTCCGGTATCAATCAAAATTAAGCGGTTACCCTCTTCGATTAATAAGCAACGCGCAGCAATATCAATTAAGTTATTGGCATCAGCAGGATTTGTTTTGTTCCAAATTGTTTTTGGCACCACGCCAAACATTGCGCCTCCGTCTAGTTTAAAATTCCCGGTTTCGATAGGATATAATTTCATTGTTGTAGCATTTAAAATTTAAAAAATCTGCAAATCTAACAAGCATTCATCTGGGCAAAGGATTGATTACACCTCCCAAAAACAACTGTACTTTTTTCAGTTGTTGCAAATTATTGGCAATTTATGAAAATTGATCCGCATTAGATAAATTCAAATAGACTTTTTCTATTTGTACATTAGTTATAAAAATGTTATCTATTATGGAAAAAGGTTTTTATATAGTATCTTTGCAGTTAATTTAGACAAAATCAATTTAACGATGATACAAGTTTCTGATACTGCCAAAAAGAAAATTATCGACTTGATGCAAGAAGATGGTTTTGATGCTGCCACTGACTATGTTAGAGTAGGAGTGAAAAGCGGCGGATGCTCTGGTTTATCATATGATTTAAAATTTGATAAGACCAAAGACGAAAACGATAAAATATTTATAGACAACGAGATAACTATTGCCGTAGAAAAAAAATCATTCCTTTATTTAGCTGGGACTATTTTAGAATTCTCTGGTGGAATAAACGGAAAAGGATTTGTTTTTAACAATCCAAATGCAACAAGAACTTGTGGTTGTGGGGAGAGTTTCTCTCTTTAATTTAAAGATTGAAAAATTTAAAAATTAAAAGAATAGCGATAGTATGACAAAATCATTTGAAGAATTTGATGTCCACAAAAAAGGTATTGTCTTAACTAAACTAGTTTTTGAATTATTAAATAACAAATCCTTGGAAAAAGAATTTGGTTTTAAAGACCAAATAAAAAGAGCAGTAGTTTCAATTACAAATAACATTGCCGAAGGTTCAGAATACAATAGTAATAGACAATTCACAAGATATTTAAAAATCTCAAAAGGCAGTTGTGCTGAGGTTCGAAATATGTTGATATTATCCAGAGAGTTAGGTTTTTGCAATCACGAAGAAATTCAGAAAAGTTATAATTTAACTCTTGAAATTTCTCAAAACCTTTCAAATTTTATTAAATATTTAGATACAAATAATAAAGTTTAATATTCAAATTTTGAATCTTTAAATCTTTAAATCTTTAAATAAGAATGAGCAAATACACAGAAGACGACTTAAAAATCGAACTCGAAACCAAAGAATACGAGTACGGATTTTACACCGAATTGGAAGCGGATACCTTTCCTATTGGACTAAACGAAGATATCGTTCGTGCGATTTCTTTACGAAAAGAAGAACCGCAATGGATGACCGATTGGCGTATCGAAGCTTTTCGTGCTTGGCAAGAAATGACTGAGCCTGAATGGGCAAACGTACATTATGCTAAACCTGATTTTCAAGCGATATCTTACTATTCGGCACCAAAAGCAGTTGACCCTAATAAAACATTAGACGATGTAGATCCTGAGCTTTTAGAAATGTACAAAAAGTTAGGTATCTCTGTTGATGAGCAAAAAATGATGAACAATGTAGCAATGGATATCGTAGTTGACTCGGTTTCTGTAGCGACTACATTCAAGAAAACATTAGGCGAAAAAGGAATAATATTTATGAGTATCTCTGAGGCTATTAAAGAGCATCCAGAATTAGTTCGTAAATACCTAGGAACTGTAGTACCTCAAAAAGATAATTTTTATGCTGCATTAAACTCGGCTGTATTCTCTGATGGATCTTTTTGTTATATCCCAAAAGGAGTGCGTTGCCCTATGGAACTTTCTACTTATTTCCGTATCAACCAAGCTGGAACAGGACAGTTTGAAAGAACTTTATTAGTTGCTGATGCTGGTAGTTATGTAAGTTACCTTGAAGGATGTACGGCGCCAAGTCGTGACGAAAACCAATTACACGCAGCGGTAGTTGAGTTGATTGCACTTGAAGATGCCGAAATCAAATATTCGACAGTACAAAACTGGTATCCTGGAAACAAAGAAGGTAAAGGTGGAGTATACAATTTTGTGACAAAAAGAGGGATTTGTGAAAATAATGCAAAAATCTCTTGGACACAGGTAGAGACTGGTTCTGCAGTTACTTGGAAATACCCATCGGTGATATTAAAAGGAGACAATTCAGTAGGTGAATTTTATTCGATTGCTGTTACCAATAATTTCCAACAAGCCGATACAGGAACTAAGATGATCCATTTAGGTAAAAACACTAAATCGACTATTATTTCTAAAGGAATTTCTGCTGGACGTTCTCAAAATAGCTATAGAGGTCTCGTGCAAATAAGTCCACGCGCTGAGAATGCCCGTAACTTTTCACAATGTGACTCTTTATTAATGGGTAACAATTGTGGCGCACATACTTTCCCGTATATCGAAAGTAAAAATCCATCTGCCAAAATTGAACACGAAGCAACAACAAGTAAAATTGGTGAAGACCAAGTTTTCTATTGTAACCAACGTGGAATCCCTACCGAAAAAGCAATTGCGCTAATCGTAAACGGTTTCAGTAAAGATGTTCTAAACAAACTACCAATGGAATTTGCTGTTGAAGCGCAAAAATTGTTAGAAATATCTCTTGAAGGATCAGTAGGATAAACTATTACTTTGAGTACACCTCTAAATGAATCTTAATACCTTAATGGTTTAAAATAAAAACTAATGTTAAGCATAAAAAATTTACACGCCTCAATAGGCGACAAAGAAATATTAAAAGGAATCAACCTTGAAGTAAAAGCAGGAGAAGTTCATGCTATAATGGGACCTAACGGTGCTGGAAAAAGTACGTTAGCGTCTATCGTTGCAGGAAACGAAAACTATGATGTCACAAGTGGTGAGATTATTTTGGATGGTGAAGACCTTTCAGAATTAGCTCCTGAGGAAAGAGCACACAAAGGTGTTTTCCTTTCTTTTCAGTACCCAGTAGAAATTCCGGGAGTATCTGTAACTAACTTCATCAGAACAGCAATCAACGAAACACGTAAAGCAAACGGACAGGACGAAATGCCTGCAAACGAAATGCTAAAAGTGATTCGTGAGAAATCAGAATTACTAGAAATCGACCGTAAATTCCTGTCTCGTTCATTAAACGAAGGATTTTCAGGTGGAGAGAAAAAACGTAATGAAATTTTTCAAATGGCCATGCTTGAGCCAAAAATCGCCATTCTTGATGAAACCGATTCTGGATTAGATATCGATGCATTGCGTATCGTAGCGAACGGAGTTAACAAATTAAAAAGCGATAAAAATGCAGTTGTAGTGATCACACATTACCAGCGTTTACTAGATTATATCGTTCCGGACTACGTACACGTTTTATTGAATGGTAAAATTGTAAAATCTGGAGACGCATCTTTAGCTTTAGAGCTAGAAGAAAAAGGATACGACTGGATCAAACAAGAACAAGAAGCATAAAAGTCAAAAGTCTAAGGTCATAAAGTCTAAGGTCATAAAGTCAAAAGAAAAAGTGAATGGGAAAATTTAATTCTTCGAAGAAATTAATTCTTGGCAAAAAGCAAGAGTTTTTAATAAAAGAATTTACCTTATCACTGAAAATACAAATTTCAAAAAAGACCTTGATTTCACTAGACAAATTAGACGGGCTTCAATTTCTATATCGTCAAATATTGCTGAAGGATTTGAGAGAAATACTGATAAAGAGTTTATCTACTTTTTATATGTTGCAAAAGCTTCCGCTGGAGAAGTTCGTTCTCAATTATATTTAGCGTTTGACTTGAATTACATTACTCAAGAAGAATTTGAAAAACTTTTAGAATCAGTAACAGAAATATCAAAATTGTTAAGTGGTTTTATTAAATACTTATCTAAGGTCTGAAAGTCTAAAGTCTGAAAGGTTTCCCAACTTTGACTTTATGAGTTTCGACTTTAAGACTTAAATAACATTAAGTTGACAATCCAAAGTCTTTCGACTTTTGACTTTCGACTTTAAGACTTAAATAAAATGGAATTGAAAGAAAAATTAATCTCGTCTTTTATGGCTTTTGAAGAGCGCATCGATGTTCACGCTGAACTTCATGATGTACGCACAGCTGCACTAAAAAACTTTGAAAATAAAGGTTTCCCAACTAAAAAAGAGGAAGCTTGGAAATACACTTCGTTAAACAGCATTTTAAAAAATGACTTTACCGTTTTTCCTAAGCAAGAAAACAACATTCAATATTCTGATGTAAAAAAATACTTTTTACACGAGATTGATAGCCACAAAGTGGTGTTCATCGATGGTGTTTTTAGCTCTCATCTTTCTTCAACAACTCATGAAGGAATCGATGTTTGCTTACTGTCATCAGCATTAACAAAACCAAAATACAAAACGGTAATTGACACTTACTTCAACCAGATAGCTAATAAAGAGGAGAGCTTAACCTCTTTGAATACTGCTTTCGCAAATGAAGGAGCCTACATCAATATCCCAAAAAGCAAAGTAGCTGATAAGCCTATCGAAATCATGTATTTCTCTACAGGTACCGAGGCTGCTTTGATGGTTCAACCAAGAAACTTGGTTATTGTAGGTGAGAATGCACATGTACAAATCATCGAGCGTCACCAAAGTTTGAACGAGAATCCAGTACTTACCAATTCGGTTACAGAGATCTTTGCTCAAAAACGTGCCATGGTCGATTTTTACAAAATCCAAAACGACAATCTTACCGCTAACTTAATCGATAACACCTACGTTTCTCAACAAGAGGAAAGTAGTGTGGCTGTTAATACTTTTAGCTTTGGTGGAAACCTGACTAGAAACAACCTGAATTTTTACCATTTTGGAGAACGAATTGTAAGTTACTTGAACGGAATTACAATCATTGGCGAAAAGCAACACGTAGATCACTATACCTTAGTGCAGCATGCTTCCCCTAATTGTGAAAGCCACCAAGATTACAAAGGAATATTCTCTGATCGCTCTACAGGCGTTTTCAACGGAAAAATTTTCGTAGAAAGAGAAGCACAAAAAACAAATGCATTTCAAAAAAGCAACAATATTTTATTGAGCGAAAAAGCGACAATCAACGCAAAGCCGCAACTAGAAATTTTTGCTGATGACGTAAAATGTTCTCACGGTTGTACCATCGGACAACTTGATGAAACAGCGATGTTTTACATGCAACAACGCGGAATCCCTAAAAAAGAAGCAAAAGCATTACTAATGTACGCCTTCTCTAATGCCGTTATCGAAAGCATCAAAATACCAGAATTAAAACAACGAATCACTAAACTTATTGCTACTAAACTAGGAGTAAAAATAGGATTCGACTTGTAATAATTACGGACTATAAATAAACAACCCTTTCAGAGCATTGTACTTTGAAAGGGTTTTTTTATGAGCTTCTTCCCGCTATACGTTGCAATCTTTTATTGTTTTTAAAGAAAAACAATAAAAGGATTTCCACTGCTATCGGGGCTAATTAATACCAACACTATTCATGAGAACTGATTATCAGTACGAGCGCAATCGAGAACCATTATTGTGCTCGACTACAATCGATCTTAAATAAGTTAGGTTGGATAATAGCGTACATTATCTGGATTCAACAGCCTTTTGTTTAACATATATGCACTTATTTTCTATTCTCTATTTTTTAATACTCCCAACGATCCCTTTCAACATCGCATTAAAATCAAAATCAGGATGTTCTTTCAACCCCATTCGAACAATTACGATATCCATTGAAGGAATAATAGCCACCATTTGCCCTTGAAAACCACCACAGTAATACATGTCTTTGGGAGCGTCTGGAAAATATCCGCCAGCATTAAGCCAAAAATGTCCACCGTATCGACCGTTTGAACTATTGGTAGCAGTAGCTACATATTTCGCCCAATCTGGATTAAAAACTTGTTCACCATTCCAGTTACCGTTGTGCAAATACAACAATCCAAATTTTCCCCAATCCCTTGGAGTAGCCCAACTGTATGACGAACCTACATAATTCCCTGCCATATCCGTTTCTACCACCATAGAGTTCATACCTATTTTATCGATTAAGGCTGAGTACCAATAATCCAGATATTCTTGATGCGTTTTAAACTGATTTCTTAAAATATAAGACAGTAAGTTGGTTGTTCCTGACGAATAGTTCCAATGTGTGTTAGGTTTATAAGCTGCTTCTTTTTCGAGTTGCACGCGCCCCATATTCTCGCTCTGAAAAAGCATTTGAGTCGCATCGCAAATCGTACTATAATTTTCTTCCCAGGCCAAGCCAGAATTCATGTGCAACAAATCACTTGTTGTAATCGCTTTACGACCATCGCTTTTCCACTCCGCAATAGGAGCCGGACTGTTGATGTCATATTTTCCCTCTTGAGTTAGAATTCCAAATAGGGTGGCAGTAATACTTTTGGTCATAGACCAGCCCAAAATCTTGCTGTTTTTATCAAAACCAGTATCATATTTTTCGGCTATAATTTTATCTTTATAAATCACTAACAAAGAACGTGTTCGCTTATTCAGTTCTCCGTCCGTATCGAAGGCATTGGCCACAGCTTTATTTAGTTTAGCATAATCTACATTAGCAAAAACAGTGTCTTGTGCTTCTTTATTTCCATATGGATACACCATGTTGTTATTTGCAACTGTTCTCTTTGGTACTTCATACGGTTTACTTACATCAAAATCATCATTTATCAAAGTTACACCTAGTCCTTCTCTGTAAATGGCTTTACGCTCCTTTAAACCAAAAACAGATGCTGTTGCAAATTTTTCCGCTTCGTTAATTGTATTGGTAGCCAAATCAAGTAAATCAATATCATTATCTCCCTTCTCGATCACTTCCTGCGAACGATGATCTATAAAATGACCCGAAGCGATACTTTTAGCAGAGAACCCCGAAATTAAATCTAATTTAGGATAAGTCGTAAATCCGAGGTAAAAAATGAAACCAAGCAGTGCAAAACCAAAAAATTTAACGAATTTTTTCATATCAATATTTTTTACTGCAATTTATCAAAAAACATTTGATTTGGATAAGGTCCTACCAAAAATCATTTTACCTATAAAAGCATAGGAAGAATCTATTAAAAACTTAGTTTTCTTAATTTCAAAATGGTATATTTTAAGTACTTTTGTGTTAAGAATTTATTCTAAATAATTATGCTAGATATTCAAAAAATAAGAGCCGATTTTCCTATCCTTTCTCAAAAAATAAACGGAAAACCATTAGTTTATTTCGATAATGGCGCCACTTCGCAAAAACCACAAATTGTGATCGATGCCATCTCTAAATATTATCAAGAAATCAATGCCAATATACATCGTGGTGTTCATACCTTGAGTCAATTAGCCACTGATGCCTATGAAATATCAAGAGGTAAAATTCAAAACCATATTAATGCTAAACATTTGCACGAAGTACTTTTTACATCGGGGACTACATTTGGCATTAACCTTGTCACTAATGGCTTTACCGCTATTTTAAAACCCGGTGACGAAGTTTTAGTTTCTGCCTTAGAGCATCATAGCAACATTGTGCCATGGCAAATGCTGTGCGAACGAACAGGAGCGACATTAAAAGTAATCCCAATGAATGATGAGGGAGAACTGATCATGGCAGAATATGACAAATTGCTGACAGACAATACAAAAATCGTTACAGTAAACCACATTTCTAATGCATTAGGGACAGTAAACCCAATAAAATACATGATCGATAAAGCACATGCCGTTGGCGCTGCTGTTTTAATCGATGGTGCACAAGCAGTTCCACATTTAAAACCAGATGTACAAGAATTAGACTGTGATTTTTATGTGTTTTCTGGGCATAAAATATGTGGGCCAACTGGAGTCGGAATTTTATACGGTAAAGAGGAATGGTTGAATAAATTACCTCCATACCAAGGTGGTGGTGAAATGATCAAAGAAGTGAGTTTCGAAAAAACAACTTATGCCGAATTGCCTCATAAATTTGAAGCTGGAACGCCAAACATTGCGGGCGGCATCGTTTTAGGAACCGCCATTGATTATATGAACTCAGTAGGTTTTGATAACATACAACAGCAAGAACTAGAACTGCTGGAATACGGCACAAAACGCTTATTGGAAATTGAAGGATTACGCATTTATGGTACTTCAAAAGAAAAAACATCGGTTATCTCCTTTAACATCGAAGGAATTCATCCTTACGACATTGGTACGATAATTGACAAATTAGGAATAGCTGTTCGTACAGGACACCACTGTGCTCAGCCAATTATGACTTATTTTAATATTCCAGGCACCATTCGAGCTTCCTTTTCTTTCTACAATACCAAAGAAGAAATTGATAGTCTAGTTGATGCCTTGAAAAAAGCACAAATGATGCTATCCTAAAACTTAAATTATGAAAATACTTTCTCTATTGTTTCTGACGCTCTTCCTAGGTAAAGGTTGTGATAGCAACGCCGATCAAGATATTAATACCGCTGTCATTGAATACGCAGCTAATACAAGAGGCTTTTATCAAAAAATAAGCATTGAGAAACAATCAGTTACTGTGTCGAAAGATCGTACTGGAAAGGAAAAAGTGCAACCAACAAAAATTTCTGATAGAGATTGGAAAGAACTAATCAAGCTGTTTGAAGAGGTAAATTTGGAGGAGCTCAAAGATTTGAAGTCGCCTACCGAAAAACGTTTTTATGACGGTGCGGCAATTGCCAATTTAAAAATCACCTATAAAGGAACAACCTACGAAACACCTAGCTTTGACCATGGCTTTCCTCCCTTTGAAGTAAAAAAAATAGTGACAAAAATAAACTCATTTGTAAAGCAAGATGATGAAGATTAAAGAAATACAAGAAGAAATTGTAGACGAGTTCAGCATGTTTGATGATTGGATGCAACGCTATGAATACATTATAGACCTAGGTAAAAACCTGCCTTTAATTAAAGAAGAATTTAAAACTGATAACAATTTAATTAAAGGTTGTCAGTCTAAAGTATGGCTTCAAGGCGAGCAAAGTACTGATAAAGTAGTATTTACTGCGGATAGTGATGCTATTTTGACTAAAGGAATAATTGCGATACTAATTCGCGTTTTTTCTAATCAAAGTCCTAGCGATATCATTGCAGCCGACATGGCATTTATTGACCAAATAGGATTGAAGGAACATTTATCGCCAACTCGTGCTAACGGATTAGTATCGATGATTAAGAATATAAAAATGTATGCTTTGGCATTTGATGCTAAAAACTAAGTCAAAAAATAAAAAATAATATAATGGAGCAAGAAATAGACACTAACGCATTAGGCGAGGCAATCGTAAAAACATTAAAAACGATATACGACCCAGAGATTCCAGTAGACATATATGAATTAGGGCTAATTTATGACGTAATGGTAAATACTGATTACGAAGTAAAAATACTAATGACACTTACATCACCTAATTGCCCAGTAGCCGAAAGTTTACCTAGAGAGGTCGAAGACAAAGTAAAATCGATTAAAAATGTTAAGGATGCTGAAGTTGAAATTACTTTTGATCCCCCTTGGAGTAAAGATCTAATGAGCGAAGAAGCAAAACTAGAACTAGGAATGCTTTAATTTAGTCATAAAATTAAAAGTCATAAAGTCGCAAGCTCGCCACTTTATGACTTTTCACTTTAAAACTTTAAGACTTACAACTATGGAAGAAATAATAAATAAAGTTGCAGCAAGTACCTTAGAGGTTTTTGATCTTGAAGATTATTATCCTAATGGCGTTCGAACTCAAATCGATATTGCTCAATGGTTAATTGAAGGTTTCCTTTTAAAAGAAAAAGACTTTAGAGAACACCTAAAAAACCATGATTGGTCCCAATACCAGGACCATTATGTCGCTATCAATTGCAGCACTGATGCTATAGTGCCCGCTTGGGCATCTATTTTAGTTGCGGTTCAACTCGCTCCGTTTGCGCAAAAAATAGTGAATGGTACTATTGAAGACCTTAATGCTTCCTTATACGAAGCTATTCTTCCAAAACTAGATTATACTCAATATCAAAATAAAGCCACAATTATAAAAGGGTGTTCAAAAAAACCAGTACCTACACGTGCTTACATTCTAGCCGCTCACCATTTACAGCCTTATGCCAGAAGCATTATGTATGGCGAGGCATGCTCGGCAGTACCCTTGTACAAAGCAAAAAAATAGAATAACCTTTAAACCTAAACGATGAAAAAATCACTGTTTATCTTTTTATTAGCACTAACTATTCTTAACGTACAAGCCCAAGAGGTTGCAAAGGACAGCGTTAAAATTTGGACTGCAAAGGAACGATTTCTTTGCTTTTTAACCAATCCAGTTACAACAAGCAATGGCTTGGTGGTGGCACCTCAAATATTGCTGGAAATTTTGGTCTGAATTATGATTTGAATTATAAAAAAGACGATGTAGTTTGGGATAATAAATTCATACTTGCTTATGGTTTGAGTAAAATAAAAGGCGATGAAAAAACAGCCAAAACAGATGACCGCTTAGAACTAAACTCTATTTGGGGTAAAAAATCAAAGGCACCTAACTGGTATTATTCTGCTTATTTTAATTTTAAAAGTCAATTAG
>Ga0206125_10005084_pt1 | contig 11291 bp, 10 predicted proteins | sample Helgoland_Spring_4_FD_148598 | JGI IMG/M metagenome (GOLD analysis project Ga0206125, IMG submission 148598) | Pelagic subsurface seawater microbial communities from Kabeltonne, Helgoland, North Sea - Helgoland_Spring_Bloom_20160331_1 | ecosystem: Environmental > Aquatic > Marine > Epipelagic ...
ATGCGATCAATCCATCCACGCCACATGATCCGCCTTGGCCACACTCGCGGGAACCCGGTGGTTTTGAAATCGCATTCGCAATGACACCACCGACTGGATAATAAGTATAGGCTGTGCCGCCAGTACCTATTGTGAAAAAGTTGAGTTCTTGGGCAGATGCGTTTGCCGAAAATCCCAAAGCAACCACAGCGCTCAGTGCTGCCGTTTTAAGTGTTTTGATCATTATGATTCTCCCTTTTATCAGTCCAGCATAGGGTTTTATTCTCAGTTGACCATGATCAAAGGTCGAGTTTCTGGCACCGTGATAATTTTATTTTCACAGCCAACTTTTCAACTGAATAGGCACTGTCAGATTAAACGTAGTTTAAGCGGCCAAGGTTGGTTTGTAGCTGGCCTGAATGAAAAAACAATCTCCATTCAGGTACTTTAAAACCAGCCTAGACATTATTCGGCTTGCTGTAATGCTATATGTTCGGTTCCAACTTTCGCTTCGTAATATTGAGGAACAGCTTGATCAATACGAGTGAGTAAGGCCCACCCAGCCTATAATTCTCAGCGTCGACACTCTGAACATTTCAAAATCTGGATCAGGGTTGAAGTTTCATAGCCAAACTACATAAATCAACGGACAAGAACAGCAGCTACACAAACTTATCACAGGACACGACTTCGCGTGCAAAAGTATTGCTATAATGTTCCCCCTGAGTTTCCCCAGCAGGCACCATTGCTAGCTAATTGTATGTAAGTTATTGATTTAATAGTGCCCCCACACGGACTTCAGGTCAAGCCCTTTTTCAAAGGGTTCGCTTCGCTCAACCTTCCGCCGCGTTACACACGGCTTGAACCGCGGAGTTTACTGATGTTGTGCCGTTGGCGGCGCCAGCAACAGAGCTAATCCGACCTAACCCCAGCACCATCCATCGCAATGTCAGAATTACCCGTGTAAACGATCTGATACGTGTTGTTACCCTTTGCCACAGTTATGACATCTGGCTCTCTGACGTACCTCGTGGGCTGTCGTATCGCCCCCTACAACAGCAATCAGGTTTGCTATCCCTAGCAACGTATGGTGGAATTTAGTCCACAACAGATTTTTTTAACGCTTCGTTTAGAAGGGGCCAGGTACACCGCTTAGATGTATTCAACTTTTGACACTGTTTCAGGTAGCAGAAACAACGCTAGCATCACCGAAGTATACACTTGCCATCTATATTCTTGCTATGTCTGCTCGCATCACAATTCTTGGCATCAACAGGCTCGCATATATCCATAAGTCCGTGCGCCCGATTTTCATCAAAATGCAGAGAAAAACAGGCCGAGCTTGCTTTGAGGCCTCCATGAGGTGTTTCGCAATGAGTTACAATCTTCTGTATGCAACTTTGTTGTGCGTGCTTTGTATAGGAATGAGCATACACTCCTGTCACTGATAACGCAGCTATAACCGTCACGAAAGATAACATCAGTTTCATATTCTTACTCCTAGTGTTGTTTCATTAGTTTTTAATACAACGAACCGTAGATACCACCATAGTAACAAGCCTGAGGCGATTTGCAAATCGGGGACAGCCAAACACAATCTACGCCCAACTGTGCAATATGGTTCAGTCGCCGCGTTATCCCCACCAAACCACCTCAAACCGATGCCTGTCCTAGCTTTCTGGAGGGTCCCATCGGAGGCTCACGCAGAGGCCCGTACAGCGTGTTTGACGTCTGAATCATCGTGTGACGAACCAAAGGCTATCACGCTTGTACGGAGCTAATACGCGCGCTGAGAGGGTTGTCATTGTAAGCTCTTATTTATCAAACAATCTGATACGTGTTCTTGCCCTTCACGCCACAGTTATTGCATCTGGCTCTCTGACGTACCTCATGGGCTGTGGTGTCGCCTCCAACGACAGCTATCAGGTTTGCTACCTTTCAGTACATCTTTCCACCTCGACATAGGTAGCCATCTCTAATAGCCACATCTAATGAAAAGCTACTTCGTTGACACCGCAGCAACTGTTATTTTCTTCACGGTAGTAGCCGCTCTGAGCGAGTTGTTGATTGCAGGCATGGGTCCCACACAGGTTTTGATTGCGAGGCTGATCATGATACCGGTTATGATGGTTACGGCGCGGCCGTATGGCCTATGGCGGGATTGGTTTTTTTCAAAGACTCGGCCCCAACGGTGGCTCACGAACCTCGTTGGTGACATCATTGCTTTCATTACATTCCAAGTACCTGTCTATGTGGCAACGTTAGCCTTGGCGGGCGCAAACGCTTCAGAAATAGTGGCGGCGGTGAGTGCATCTATAGTGTTTATGATCCTGCTAAGCCGACCATTTGGCATATATCTTCAAGCTGTGCGAAATTGGGCAAGGATGCTGTCAGACGAATGAGAAGTCGCATCAGATTGCTGGCGCAGCCTGAACCTATGCGCTCAATAGTTGGCGCCACTCCGTGAGGGCAGCTGCACGGTTTAGCTTGATTTTGATGCGTGAATAGAGATGGCGTTACCAAACAAAATTACTCCCGAATGAACCTACAACACTAATACTAAAGGCCCGATGTCAGAGACGCGGGGCCCTAGGATTGGGAGGGCCACTGGCGCCGATTGCAGCTGAACCATAATGGTTTGAAACAGTAACCCCTACTTTTCGGCGGCCAAATATCTTCACATTAGGTGCTGCTCCATAGGTGCGGAACTTAACATGGCTATAGTTTTAGATAAGATATGAGTTTTAATTCGTCTAAGCGCACCGAATAGAGCCGGATTTACCATCAAACGGTGGTTTTTGGAACCCATATGGAACCCGAAAGGGTAATGCACTCAGTTAGTTATCAGCTAATTCATTGAAAAATATGGTGCCCCCACACGGACGCTGGTTCCCTAGCAAGGCATCAGTCAACACACCGACACAAGCGATAACAAAAGCTTAACTTCAGCCACCTGTGTCTGTCTAGGGCACCTTTGGTGGCCTCAGTGGTGGCCTAAGACAAATAGGGTCCCATCGATAGCGAATGAGGCCCCGGGTGCCTTTGGTTATCTTTGGTTTCAACAAAAGGGGACTAAAGGGCTGTTGGTGTTCTTGTTGTTGACCATTGGTTAACGATTGCGTCTGTGCGCATGTTGCGCATGAGTGTTCTATAGACTTCTTTGGTGGACTTACGCTGACTTAGAGTTACTGAAAGTACATGCGCAACGGACGCACAGACGCATTACTTGGGGTCCGACCCCTCCTAACCTATAGCATACTTGCAAAACATACCGCTGCATGAACGCCGTCTATTAGCTTGAACGAAGTGTCATCACGGTCGTCTGTGATATGCACCATCCCCGCACATCCAAGCACGACGCTGTTGATAGAGTCTTCACGTATCGCAGTTTGTATTTCCGCTTTTACTACCTGCGTAGCACGCTCACGGTCATCATCCAAGGCAAGGACAGGCACACCGCTTGCCCTAACGCGCGCGAGGTTGCCATCTAATCCATAGGTCTTGATATTCGCTTCAAGTATTGGAATTGAAACATCCAAAGTCGTGACAACAGAAAATCGCGATCCATATAGCGAAGCGAGGTGATAAGCCGCTTGGCCGATGCCTAAAACAGGACATGATGCTAAGGAGCGCGCCTCAGCAAGACCTGTGTCGTCAAAACAGCCGATAATAATCGCCTTTGCCCTTGCTGAGTCTGCCTTCCTTACCAATTTCATTAAGGGCGGTATGGCGGCATCGCCGTCTTGCGCACCTTGAATGGCCGGGGGGCCGTCTATTGAAGTCCATCCCACTATGTTTGAATTTGGTGCCACTTTTCTAGCTGTTTCAACCATCGCATCCGTCATCGTTACTGTGGAATTTGGGTTTATAATAACGATCATCAAACGCCCTTTCCAGCATCAGAGCCTTTTAGTGCGCGGCGTCTATTCATCACCAATGCAATACACAGGAAGATGCCGATTATAATCAAAGAGAAGACAGTAGTCAGGGTCCCCAATGCATACAAAACGGGTGAAGTGACGTTTGTTGTCATACCGTAGATTTCGAGAGGTAGCGTATTATAGCTACCAGCTGTTAATAGCGTGCGGGCAAATTCGTCGTAGCTGAGGGTGAAGCCAAACAAGGCAACTCCGATCAAGGACGGCGCTATAATCGGTAGAACGACATGGCGCAGAGTTTGCCATGGCGTAGCACCTAGGTCGCGAGCCGCTTCCTCATAACTTTTGTCAAACCTGTTGAATACGGCGAACATGATTAGCAATCCGAAGGGCAACGTCCAAGTGAGTTGTGCACCAAAGCCGGACGTTGACCAATGCACGTTCAGGCCAGATTGGGAAAACAAGAGGCCCACTCCTAGTGAGATTAAAATCGACGGGATTACAAGGGATGTAATGATAAGATAAAATAGGATATTTGAACCTGGGAATTTTCGGCGAAACGCTAGCCCGCCCATCACTGACACTACAACTGTGACCACCATGACCATCAGGCCCAAAGCAAAACTGCGCCGGAAGCTGCCCCAAATGTCGCCTACAGCCTGTTGCTCAAACAGGTCATAAAACCAATATAGCGATACGCCACGCATCGGAAAAGTCAGCCCGCCGCCCTCACCCTGAAACGACAAGATGCCTATGGTGATTGTAGGCCCATAAAGAAACAGTATGAACAATGCGAAAAAGATGCTGAGGATGTAGAAGGAACGGGGACGCGGCTCCATTATAGTTCCTTTCGAATGTCGACGAAGCGCAGTAATATTCCAATAGTGATGAGCACGGTCAACAGCAGAATAATTGCCGTGGCCGAAGCGCTGGGGTATTGCAGCAAGGCGATGTCGTTGGAAATTAGGCGCCCCACATTGGCCGATTGGCTTCCACTCATAAAACGCACAGTTATGAAATCGCCCATGACCAAAGTAATTACGAAAATGGTGCCTATCATAATACCAGGTTTGGTCAGAGGAATAATCACGTTCCAAAGAATTTGCGCGCCATTGGCCCCGGCGTCACGTGCAGCTTCAATAAGAGATTTGTCAATCCGCATCATTGTGTTGAATATCGGCACAACCATGAACAGTGTGTACAGATGCACGAAGGCGAGGATTACGGCGAAATCTGAGAATAGAAGCCACTCGATAGGTTCGTCAATCACGCCCCACGATATGAGTGAAGAGTTGGCTATCCCGTTTCGGCCCAGAAACGGGATCCATGATATCATCCGGATTATATTGCTAGTCCAGAACGGGATTGTACAGAGCAGGAATAACGCGACTTGCCAGGTCAGCGTTCGGATGTGAAACGCCAGATAATAAGCGACGGTGAAACCCAGCAGAAGAGTGCAGGCCCAGGTAATCAAGGCGTATTTGAAGGTGTTAAAGAATACTGTATAGGTAACAGGCGACCCGAAAAGGAATTCGTAGTTATCAAATTCAAATGCGGGAATGATCGAAAATTCAGTGGCTCGCCAAAAACTTACGACCACAATCAAAACAATGGGCAACACGAGAAATATCAGCAAAACGGCCGCCAAGGGTGACACCATCCACAAGCTGGATACAGCAAAATTATTACGTAGCTTTTTCATAAGGCATTCTTAAGTAAAGTGATGGGTGCGCCATCTGACAGCGCACCCGGTAATCTTTTTACGCAGCGATGAACTCGTTCCACTTGCGGACCATGTATTGGTTCTCGTCCATGACAGAATTCCAACAAACAACCGATCCCATCCGGTCGAAGAATGAACCACCATCTCGAACCTCGCCAGCGCCGGCCAGCTTGTTACCAGTTGGGGACAGAATATCACCCTCTGCAGCTTTACCTTCGTACCAAAAACCCCATTCGTCAGCGGACATGAACTCTTTAGATGTTTCAGGAACAGCGGAGTAATAACCTTGACGCATCAGATAGCCACCTACCCAACCAGACAGGTACCAGTTGATGTACTCATAGGCTGCATCCAGCTCGATACCAGAAAGTGCCGCCGAAATACCCAATCCGCCACCCCAAGAACGATAACCTTCTTCAAGTGGCTGATAAACGCATGGGATACCTTGGGATTTAACGGCTGTGATCGCAGGGGACCACATAGATTGGATCACAACCTCTCCAGATGCCATCAAGTTAACGCTTTCATCAAATGATTTCCAGAAGGCGCGGAACTGACCATTTTTCTTCGCTTCGGTGAAAATCCCGATCGTCAGATCAATCTCCTCTTTTGTCATGTTGCCTTTGTCTGGGTAGGTGTATTCGCCCATAGACTCGACAACCATCGCCATATCCATGATTCCGATAGAGGATATATCAAGGATCGATGCCTTACCCTTAAATTCTGGGTTCAGCAGCTCTGACCAGTTGGAGATTGGGCGACCAATCAAGTCGGGACGGATGCCCAGCGTATCGGCGTTATAGATCGTCGGGATTAAGGTCATCCAGCCGGATTCTTCCTGAACAAATTCAGTACCATTCTGGCCGGAAGTAAAACCAACGGTATGAGGCGCGGTGCCTTGAGCGATTGTACTTTCTGGCGTCAAAAGGCCGCTGCGAAAGGTTCCAGCTATTTTATCATAGTTGGCAATCTTGGAGGTATCCATTGCCTGTAAATTGCCCGCACCCCAAACTTTTTTCGCAATAAAGTATTCGATGTCGGCAATGTCAAAGCTGTTGGGCTGCGTGGCTGCTCGCTGTGTGACGCTATCGGTGTCCAATGCAGTCATTTCAAGCGTGAAGCCCAGATCCTCTTTTACTTTTGTTGCAACGTCGTTGAGGTTGGACACTCCTGTGCCAAACTGACGAATTGTCACGTCTTTGATATTTTGAGCCCAAAGCATTGGTGCGCCAAGCGTTGCTGCGCCAGCAGCTACGGCTGTTGAGGCTGCGCCCTTCAATAGGCTTCTGCGGCTCAGGCCATTACGGTGAGTAAATTTAGTCATTAGTTGCTCTCCTTTTTAAGCAGGTTATGGTGAAGTTCATTCGGTCAATCTGTGTTGATCGTTGGCATCCCAATGCAAGCCAATCCGGTCACCAGGGTGATGCGGGTCGGCGAAAAAAATTGTATCGGGGATTAAAGCCACGACCTCCTGGTCGCCATTAATTCGCGCGGACAAAGACACATGGGTGCCCTGATATTCGACAGCGGTAACATTTCCTTCCACTGAACCCAGTTTAAGATCTGTGATTGAGACCGCGTCGGTGCGTATTGCGAAATATCCACCTGTCAGGGCTATGACGTTGTGGCCCCCCATAAATTGCGCCACAAACCTTGTTTTTGGGACGTTGAAAACATCGCGCGCGGGACCCGCCTGTTCGATCACGGCGTTGTTCATCACGATAATATCATCGGCCAATGCAAGCGCTTCGTCTTGGCCGTGCGTAACATGGATAAAACTGATACCTAGCTCTTTTTGTAGTTTGCGCAGCTCTCCGCGCATTCTGATACGTAAAAAGGGGTCAAGAGCAGAGAGTGGCTCATCTAGTAGCAAAACCTGAGGGCGCGTTATCAAAGCACGGGCAAGAGCCACCCGCTGTTGCTGCCCACCTGAAAGTTGGTCCGGCATCCGGTTGGCGAGCTCAGTTAAGTCAACAAGCTCTAAGATTTCACCAGCTGACCTGTGCCGATCGGACTTTGAGGTCCCCTTCATTTTGAGGCTGAAAGCGACGTTATCCAAAACGCTAAGGTGCGGAAATAAAGCGTAGTTCTGGAACATCATGGCGGTCCCGCGCCGCGCAGGCGGTAGGTACGAAATATCTCGCCCACCCAACACGATAGACCCCTCACTGACGCTTTCGTGGCCAGCTATCATGCGAAGGGTGGAGGACTTTCCACAACCGGAAGGACCCAGAAGGCAAGTATAACTATCTGGTTGGAAATTATAACTAACTGATTGCACAGCAACTGTCGTGCCGTACTTTTTCGTTACCGAAACCATTTTTAAGTCTTGTTCGCTCACCCGTCCACCCGCTTGTTAGTGTCTCCTATAGATCGGCTTACGCCGCGGCAGAGCAAACATTTTGATATTGTTCACACGATAACTCTGCCAGTTTGGTTAAAAATTAAACACAGAATACACAATTGGTCAAATATTGCGCACAATATTGTATACGATCGTGATTGCATATAAACTTAAGCAATGTTTTACGGGGTTAAATTGGGGTTGCACCCCAGCCTCGGCTCGGACATTCACGTAGTGAGAAATAGAATGACCTTAAATATGCCCAAAAATACGATACGCCCCGTCGCATCAGATGAGATCTCTAATGCTCTGTCGCGGGCGATTCACGAACACCGGTTAACACCCGGCACCAAACTTGGCGAAGACGACTTATCAGAAATATATGGTGTATCTCGAACAGTTGTGCGCGCGGCCCTACAATCGCTTTCACATCGGCAGATAGTGGAGATTAGACGCAATCGGGGCGCATATGTTGCACAGCCAAGTCCTACCGAAGCCCACGAAGTGTTCCAAGCGCGTGAATTGTTAGAACCACGAACCGCGAGAAGTGCTGCCTTAAACGCAACGCGCGATGACCTAGAAATCTTAAATGACCACATCGTTCAGGAGCATGCTGCGCTAGCGGCTGGTGATCGGGGCCGCGCTTTGTTCTTATCTGGCCAATTCCATCTTGAAATTGCTAGGATTGCAAAACAACAAACCATTGCAGATATGATCAGTGTTTTAATAGCACGCTCGTCATTAATCATCGCTCTCTACTGGCGCCGCGAAAGCGCCTTGTGTGAAAGTCACGCACACCATGCTCTGATAGCAGCGTTTGCCAAGAACAACGGATTGCTCGCAGAAGAACTAATGCAAAGCCATCTTGTCGATCTTCATACAGCGCTGAATTTGAACAAGTTGCCCCCTGTCGAACAAAATTTGCGAGCCATCTTGTTGGGAAACCAAAAGTTTTGAATACGCTGTCGTCAGACAAATGAGAACTCGCATCGGATTACTGGCAGAGCCTAAATCTATGCGCTCAATAGTTGGCGCCATTCAGCGAGAGCAGCGGTTCGATTGAGCTTGAAATTGTCTCGTGAGTAGAAGTGGCGTTACCAAACAAAATTACCCCCAAAAGAATTTACAAAGCTAATACTACAGGCCCGTGGTCCGAGGCGCGGGGCCCTGGGATAGGGGCCCCCGGTCCATGGTCCTGCGGCTCAATTGCATGGGTTGGGCACAGTAACCCCTCTGCCGTTGCTCCACGGACCGCGGACCGAGCAAAACTAACCAACGCTGATTGAACCTGGGCAACAATCTTAAGTAGGTCGACGGTGCGAGCTCCCCTGTCCGATAGAGCCCTGGTTCTTGGTTCCCGGTCCACGGGCCAAGGCAAGATGGTGCAGGAACCCTGGGCCAGGTTTCATGTAGCGGAATGGGGAGCGGTTGGTGGTCCAAAGATAACTATCAACTAGCCCTGCACACTTCAAAGAAGTTTTCTTCTGACATAGACCTTTTGATGAAAGCAAAGATGAAGGCATTATATCTATTGCGTATGGCAACAATATCCAAAATTGCCGCAGCAATTGAAATAGCCAACTATTTAGTGCATCGAGTTAAGCGGTGCCAATAATCTGATACTCAAACTCGTTAGCAGGCCAGTGCTCTAATGAAGTGCAATCTCTGTTGAAGCGCTTTCTGCTTCATATGTGTAGATGTATACTCCTGAGTAATTGCTAACTTTAAAACTGAAAGACTTACTAATATCATTAAACGCTGATTTTGATTTAGTCTCGAAGCTTTTCAAATCCGAGCTTGTTTCAAATTTAGCAGTAATTGACATGCTTCCACATGCACCCAAAGAAACATTAATAGATTGCATATTACATATCCTTATAAATTTTGAGAGTTGCTCTGCAAAATAAGACGAAGCTATTTTAGCATCTGTTGGACTAAGGAATTTAAGATTATAAACTTTTGCATACATAATTAGCTCAACTCACTAAACATTTGATCAACTAATGCAGATGCATCAGACCCGGTCAATTTAATACGCTTCATGGGCTTTGGCGTTAAACCCATCTCTTCAATTAGCATCCTACCTGCTGACGTTAAAATGACTTTTCGGTTTTCATCAATTTTACAAAGTTTATTGTCAATTAAATTTTGTGCTTCTTCTTCATCGATTGAAGCTTCAGCGTCTAAATGCAGAAGAACGTTAAAATCGTTTAGTGTAGCAGTATCTATTCGCTTAGAGAGCATAGTGGAAGCCTGTATTATTTTTTCTGCTGTTAGGCTTCGCTGTTCTACTTGAAGGTCCAACAAGATAGCTATGTTTGCTGCAATTCTAGCTATAAGCTGGATTTGTTCTTCTGATATTTTTTTAGGTGCAGTGTTGAACAGACACAATGTTCCAAGGGCGTAGTTATCCTTATTTATTATTGGAAACCCTGCATAACCATGGGGGGCGTCTCCCGACTGAACAAATGGGTGTTTTGACCAATCTGGATCCATATAAAGATCCTCATGGATCAAAGGCTCTGTATCCAGCAAAACATAAGAACAGACGTTCCACTTAGACCGAGCAGTTCTATTACCTACTTGATAGCTATCGTCGACGCCAGCTGCGGCCATGGAGCATTGAGCCTCACCGTCAAATAGACTAAATCTCGCTTGCTCATAACCTGTTAAGTCTTTTGCTAGATCACAATAAATTTGAAAAAGAGAAGCATTCGGGGCATCAATAAGACCAGTACGCAAAACTGCATTTGCCCTCCGCTCTTCATTGAGAGGCATCGTAGCCGTTTCGGTTTCAGACGGCTTTGGAACTGTAGCTATATTCATAATAGTACTTCCACACTAAACGATCGTTTAAACCTTAACAGAATTCGAAAGTACATCAAGCCTACAGGTGTTATCAGACAAATGAGAACTCGCATCGGATTACTGGCAGAGCCTAAATCTATGCGCTCAATAGTTGGCGCCATTCAGTAAGAGCAGACTCAACATAGTCCAGATCAACTCCAACCACAGCGTTAGCTCCAACCTCGTAAGCTTCTTTCTTAAGTTCATAGAGTACCGTCTTGCGATTATCACGCATAGTCTTCTGCACAGCCTCAGAGCGACCACCAACGATGTCTCTGACACCAGCAAACAAGTCCTTGAAGATGTTCATACCGAAGGCGCACTCTGCCGTTACGATTTCAATGCGCTTGGTGATGTTTAGATTAGGTGCCGTTTCTGTGGTTAGGGTGATGCTATCGATAGCCTCTTGAGTTGCGCTTGCTGCCTGAAGATGACTTTCTCTCGAGGCTCTTGCGGTGATTTCTTCTTGTTCCTCCGCCGCATAGAAGCAGTCACTGCATTTCTTTTCGATGGCGTCCAT
>Ga0206125_10005086_pt1 | contig 11290 bp, 24 predicted proteins | sample Helgoland_Spring_4_FD_148598 | JGI IMG/M metagenome (GOLD analysis project Ga0206125, IMG submission 148598) | Pelagic subsurface seawater microbial communities from Kabeltonne, Helgoland, North Sea - Helgoland_Spring_Bloom_20160331_1 | ecosystem: Environmental > Aquatic > Marine > Epipelagic ...
TTTGAGCATCATTTTTTTTAGGAAATAATTCATATATATTTTCACTAGTATGAGCAACAAACAAATCTATGTATTTACTTAAATCATCTTGCAACTTACCTGAATCCATATCGTAAGTATATCCTGAACCATCCTTAGTTAAGTTATCAACAGGTACTTTCTTTATTTTTTTATTATAATTTTTAGTATTATATAATATTAACCATCTTTTAACAATAGTACCAAAATAAGAATAGGCTTTAGCTCCTTTTGTGGGGTCAAATAAATGTATTTTTGATAATAAAAAGGTTATTATTTCATGTTGTAAATGCTCTAAATTACTTACTTCTGTATGGTAAAATTTAAAGGTATGAATAATATTTTCTGTTAATTTAAAAAACGCATAATGAATTTCGTTTTGATAAATTGTGGATCTTAATTTAAAATCTTCTGTATTGTTGTAGAGTACTATAGCATTCTCCGTATCTTGAGTAAAATAATTTTTACTCTTCTTTCTTCTTTTTTTTGCCATTAGCTGTTTTTGAATTCTGATATTCCATTTTGTAGTACCTTTATTTGTTCAAAAAACCAACCAATTTCATCATCACTTTTAAACATTCCCTTCATGTCTATTTCATTAAGGCGTTTATCTGATGCTTCTAATTGTTTACTAAATTCTGTTATGTATTTGTCATATTTAACAATAATATCTTCTGATTTTTCAACCTTACGTAATAGATTAAACGTTGTATACCCTAAAACTAAAGTTAATAGGGATAATATTGAAATTATTATTATTGCTATTGTTGTCATATTATAAATTGTCTAACATATTTTTTAACCCTGCGCTTTTTATTGTATTTAAAGCTTTTGACTTTGGGTTAGATTTTTTATTTGACGACAATGTATAATTCTTTTTTGGCTTATCCAAGCTATTTTGTGTAAATTTTGGAAGCCATTCTATTTCAAACTCAATTCGTGCAGCCATCATATCAGCTTGATGTAAAATATATGGTAAAGATGTACGAGGTTTTTGTTCTGGCATGTAAGTTTTTAAATATTTTACATTTGCATCATCATATAAACCATCATGTGTTTGAATTGCTACCATTTCATTAAATGTATATGTAATACCATGCTCTTGAAGTAAAAATAATCCTCTATCTGGTACTGAGGCGAATGATAATTTTTTGTTAAACATATAATCTTCACCTAACTTATCTCTTCTCCATTGATCCGTTTGAGGTATATATGATTCATGTTCTGAATCGCCCATTTTACCTAAATCATGATTAATAGCAGAAAATACTAATTCTTCTTGAGTAAATGTAGTCATATCACAACCAAATCCTTTCCATACATCAGACATTGATAATGCTGCCTTAACTACTCGGTTAACATGATCAACATATCCACCTGGAAATGCTGAATGGTATTCTTTTTTATGTGATGCCGGCATTAGGATAATACGGTCTTCAAATTTTTTATAGAAGTCTAGTAATTTTTGTTTACGATCACCCGTAATATACTGTTCAATATTATTATTAAACTCAATCCAATTTGATTGTAATTGTTCTGCTGTCAATTTCATAACCTTTTAATTTTTATTGTTCGTTATCTATATAAGTTTCTATTTCTTTTACAAGTTCCTTACCTTTTTCTGTATTTTTGAAAAAATCCTCGTGTGAGTGATTCATCTTTACACACATTTCTAGTACTGTAAATTTGTCTTCGATTTGTTCTAATTTTTTAAGGATTAATTCCTTATTTCTGAGTGCCATATTAAATTATTTATTATTAATGTTTATTATTTTTCTATCCCCTGGGTGCCTTTGTTTCAATTCCCTATTTTTTACTAAACCTGTACATCTAAGGTACATAAGATATTTCGGGTATCCAAGTTATTTTGCAATTTTCTCTTGAAGCTTGTGAATGTGTGCACATCTTTCATATTCTTCGGTAGAAATGAAGTAATTTAAAAGTGTATTTAGTGACTTTTTTAGTAATTTTATGTTAAATGAATTTATAACTTTTATATGTTTTGGATCTTTAGGATCTATTTTAGATAAATAACTATATGCTCTATTATATACCGTAAATTCAGAAGCTTCTTTAGTAGACTCTACATCATAATCAGGATTTTCAGATTTTAGGAATTTTTCAAGTTTTCGATGAAATATATAATGATTTTGAATTAATTTTACACACATACCTATTTTAGTATAGGGGTCATCCATATTTAAAGTAAAAGTAGGCTTTACCTCCTCTTCCTTTTTACTAAATAATCCAAATATTTTGTCTTTATCTATCATCTTTTACCACCATGGTATGCTACAGCATGACCTTCATTAATCATTAAATCATTAACATTTTGATCACCCAAAAATATGTTACCTAAACATCTACCATATTTACCTACACCCTGAGAATGTAATATAAAATTATTTTGATGTTTATCCAAAAGATTCTTCAAAAATGATTTAGCAGCTAAACCTTTAGCTTTTTCTTCTAAATCTCTTGTTCTAGATTCTGGGGCATTCATGCCGACTAATCTAATTCTAATTTTTTTCCAGGTATCAAAACCTAAATCAATAGTAGCATCAATAGTATCACCATCTACTACTTTAACACACTTAGCATTGTAAATATACATAATCTATTTTGATTATAAATATTACTCTTTATCTAATTCCGCAAGTTCCTTTTCAATGTCCTTTTTCATTTCTTGGAGTTTAGCATATTCTACCTTAACATCCTGAGCTTCTTCATTATCAGGGTGAAACCTCCAATAGTCTTCTATTATAGTAATAGTAGCCATTAAGTCATTTACTAATTCAGATTTTTTATTATCTAATTCTTCTTTATTCATTTTATTTAATTTTAATTATTTATAATTTTTACCTATGTCTTTTACTGTTTTTTTCACTTCTTCTAACTCAATTTGAAAAAATTCCCTTTGGTTATTAACGCGATACTTTTTTAATGCATGATGTACTTCGCCCTCTAATAGTTCGCCGTTAAAACAACGGTATGCCCATGCTACTTCATATGGAAGTGGCACACCTGTTGCATTAGAAATTTGTTTAGCTCGCTCATCTGGTGTAAGTTTTGTATATCCTATTTTTAATAATCCTGGGGTAGCTTCATTTTTTAAAACATAAACCCATTGATCTCCTTTACCACGATTTGAAAATAAATTAAGTTTTTTTGCTGTATAATAAGTTACATCTTCCCAACCCTTTCTTTTAAGGGAGGGAGTTAATGTAAAATATTCTGCCGCTTCTACGGTCTTATTAGAATGATTGTCTTTAAGAGCAATATATTCTTTTGCTTGTTCTAATGTTATTCTTTCCATATTATGCTACTAATTCTAAAGCTTTACTAAACATCTTTTTATTTACATCCATATCTTGCTTAAAGTTTTTAATAACTCTAGCTTGACGTTTTTTTCCACCTTTAGTAATATATTCAAAATTTCCTTCTATGATATTCTCTTGAATTCTATTAAATACTTCCCATAATCCATTACCTTCATCTTTTTTACGTTGAATATTTAATACTTCTCCAATAGCTTCATCTGGGTATGTATTTTCTGTTCCATCAACTCTAATATTTAATAAATCTTTTGCTAAATTAAACATTTGTTCTTCTTCTAATTCAACAGCTTTCATTTTATTCATTGAATCAACAGTTAAAGGTAATTTTTCAACCATATCTTTAATAAGATCCTGTAAATCCTCAAATGTATAACCCATATGACGCATTTTAATATCTTCAAACTCTGTATCTGCAATTACTAATCCATTTTCACAAATCATTCTAAATAATCCCGCTGTAAATTGAAAAGCATTTTTACCATCATGAGAATTTGTCATTAATATTTGAGGAAAAACTGTATCCCCATCATCACCATTAATAACTACATCATTATTTCTAAAAACAATCATATGTTTTTGAACACCTTGTGTACTTTTAGTTCTTGCTTTAACTTCTTTAGCATCAACTGGTTTCCAACCTAATAATTCCATATCATCAATTACCTTTTCTGTTGGAATGTGTGTATATTTATCTGAAACTTCACTTGAAGGTGTCATTGTGAAAATACTTGGAGCGATTTCACTTAACTCTTTTTTATTTAAAAATTTACTTGATTCTAAATTTAACATAACCTTTATTGTTTTAATTTTGTTTTCCGGCTTTATTGCCTTATTTACCCCGTAAATATACGAAAGGTATCTCGGGTATCCAAGCTACCTGCGCATTACCTTTAATTACTATGTAAGCTCTAGCGAAATACCACCAGTACTTCTCATTCTTGATGTAGCTGAAGCTACAGTAACGGTTGGAGTAAATTTATATATAGTATTAGATCCTGATTTATTTGTACATACTACAGATGAAACATAAGAAGATGTAATTAAACCACCTGTTGGTATAAGAGTTAAATCAGCATAGGCACCAATGGCATTAGTAGGTTTACCGCTATATGAATTATTATCAGTAATAGTTTGCATTGTAAAATAACCAGAACCACTTAAAGTTAATGGTACAGTTAATTCAAAGGTATATTGTACTCCTGCTGTAAGTGTAGGGTTATATATTCCTTCTCCTGATAATTGATCTGCTGTATATGTTGCCATAATATAATTTTATTATAAATATGAAAAAAAGAGGATAAACTAATGTTTATCCCCTTAATAATTTAATGTAATTTACTATTATGCAATAATTAACTCGTAATTTACGTGGTAATTTACATATCCAAATACAATACAACTACTACCACCAATTGCTGCTCCACTAACTGGTGCATCAAAGTGAACTGTACGTGCTGTTGCAGAATAAAGTTCTGCTGCATCTACTGGTAAAAGTATGTTTCCAGTTGAAACTACTTTAGTAGATAAACAAGCGTCTGCTACTCTTCCAGCAGCAACCGAATTTCCTGAAGCTGCCATTATTCCTCCTGCTAAATCACCTAATCCATCAGCAGAACCAAAAGCTGCATTAACAACACATCCTGTTGCTCCTGTTAGTGCTGTTTGGAATACCATTCCAAAATTAGTTATTGTTGCGTGAGCAGGAATTGAAATTGTTCCTTTGTTACTACTAATTCCACCTGCTGGTGTTATAGTAATAAGTGCTGTTTCTGATGCCCCTACTATTCCAGAACCTTCGATAACGTAAGTTCCTTTTAATGTTTGCTGTCTTGTTAGGTCTTCTAACATAAGTGTACTATCCATCAAATCCACCGCATTAAATCTTCCTTGATCCCAAGGAGCATTACCGAGTGCATTGTTTTGGATAAAATCCTTTAATCGTGTGTAAGATTTTAATGCCATTTTTTTTAATATTTTATTTAATTAATTAATTTTAATATAAACAGCACCTTGCTATTTACATTGATTGATATATCATTTATACATATGGGAAAAAGCTCGAAAGACCTTCTCTCTTCACAATATTGCATAAGTCTATACGTATATATACAACATGTTAAAAATAATTTGGAGTCCACAATAAGGATTCGTATATTAGATGTATGACAGAAGCAAAACCTCTAGGGCTTATTACATTAATTAGTGATCATTTATCACATTATATAAGTACACCTAAATTATTAGTAGTATATGGTACATCATGGTGTAAAGCTTGTGAAAAAATTAAACCACAATTAAAAGAATTAGGTAACGACATTAATGTGGTTATTGTTGATACAGAAAAACATTTAAAATCAAATAGATTTTACCCATCAAAAATAAAATCATATCCAACTCTAGCATATTATGAAAATGGATATTATATAGATGATATTAAAGGTTTAACAAATATAAAACAAGAAATTAACGAATTAAATTAATTATGGAAATATTTTTATTTATACTATCATTTATTACTGGCGGAATTGTCTTCACCACAATATACATCACCACTCTCACCTCTAAATTAAATAAGAGGGTTACACTTATGGATGAAACAATGGAAAAGGGCTATAATCTGATAGATTTTGAAATTGAAAAGCTAGAATTAGATGCTAAGGATGTAAAATCAAATGTAAAAAGTATTCAAATAAAACTGGCTGAGGATGGATATGCAAAGATATCTGAAATTAATAAAGATATACTAGTTATAAAAGATCAAATGAAAACTATAAGCGAGGGAGTAAGTCTAGACAAAGCAACATATAATGGGGAGATAAGGAGGTTAAATGGTATGATTCAGAATACAAAGAAGATGATTAATACGGTGAGGGATGATCCTAATACATTAAGTAGATACTAAAGAAATATGAAGAAATATATAATTGAATATAAAAATATAGATGGTACGGTGGGTGAGGTTGAAATATCAACTGATGATATAACCAAAACACTTGAACAATACGCAAGGAATAGGTCAATCCTAGAATATACAAGAGTAGAGGTTATTGATAAACCTAAAACTCGTATGTTTCATAATTAAAGTTGTGCTAAACCAAAAACAACTACCATTATAGTAAAATATAATAGTGCTACTGCTGGTTCTTTGTTTTCTTTTTCCATGGTCATAGATACATAACAATATTATATTATATGCCAATTTAATATTACTGAATTATTAAGTGGTCTATATCAATATATATCTTATCGATAGCAAAAATTTTATTAAAAGAAAAAATCACACACCGGGCATTTTTATCCATAATGGGTTAAAATATAAGTATATACAATCGATGGGGTAGGTCCGTTTTCGAGTTATAAATGGCGCTACACCCTTATTTTAATATATACACGCTATATGGACACCAACGCGTGTGGGTATTATGCGATATATATGCGTACGGTATATGGTGGGTAGGTAGTAGTAATATATAATCCAGGTACCACGTGGTATTATTTACCTATGGTATATTTAATTATTACGTATGTGTTGAAGGGGTATTATTAATGTAATAAGGCGGTACCGGTAATTAACATGTTACCGTATGAGGAACAATTACCGTATAAAGCGGTACTGGCATTCACACACACATAGTCCCCTCCCCACATTTATTTAATCAAATTTCTACATAAATATACGAACAATTACTCGGGTATCCAAATAAATCCCAATTATTCGTTATGAATCGTTATGAATCGTTGCGAACCATGCGTTTAAGCGTGTTCACGTATATACTTTAAGGTAAGTCGAGAAGGGTTGGCTTGCACCGCATAAGGGTTAGCACCGCCTCCATTTCAAGTTAGATACTATACGCTCAACTTGTCACACATAACGATATTTTTATATTAAAATGTAATAATATTTAGATATTGGGACAGACGTATATTCAAAGATACACACGTTGACAAATTCATCAACCCGTACCCAATATTAAGCGATTTAAACGGTCAATTACCGTTAATTCATCATAAGCAGAGCCAAGTAATCGCTCACCATATTAATTAAATTCCAGGCTAAAACCCACGGTATTTACAGTTACTCAATTACAATCCTAAATTCATCCTCACCGTAGAACTTACGGTACAAATGTTGATCCATAACTAAACAGTGAGCACACACACATTGTTTTACTATCGTACTTAAGGCTCCATCGTATATCAATAAGGCTGCTTCATCGTCACTCGATATTCTGGAATTACTCCAATCGCCTTCATCACCCCACACTTCATCTCTCCCCCACTTATCGATTTTCCTCTCCAACCACTCTTGAATTGGAATAGCGGGTAAAGGTATTTCACCCATCATAGTAGGCCTTCCACACCAATTACAATAATTTACTTTACTCATGTTTATATATACGTATTAAATCCGTGTATGTTGTAGTAGAGAAGCTTTGCTTTTACTTACGTTATACTTGCGTTTCATCTAATATAATAGCGTCTTCAATTTGCTTTACTATTAATATCATATTATCCCTTCTTAAGACTTTATTACAATCCAAATGTGCTACCCACATTCCAATTAATTTTTGATTCATCATATTGCCTCCATCCGTTACAAAATATTCGGGTTTAAATGACTTTATTACCTCATATAACAAACCATTTGAACTTACCATATCTATCATTCTCATATTACGGCTCTACCTTTCATATCTAACCAATCCTTATTTTGCCTAACTTTATTATTCTTTTTATCTACGGCCATTAATATAGAAGGATCAACACCCATTTTAAATGCTACATCCATTAAGGCATTAATATCTTTAGGAAAACAATGACCCCCAAAACCAAAATCACCATCTGGTCCTGGAACTGACCAATGTGATTTTCCTAAACGTTCATCGTAACAAGCATACTCAATTACTTTATCCCAATCTACATCTAACCCATTACATATCTCATACATTTCATTTGCAAATGATACTTTAGTTGCTAAGAAACTATTAGTAACATACTTAACCATTTCGGCATATGTTGATGATGTTTTTATTATTGATGCTTTAGGAAATACTTTTGAATATATTTGCTTTAATACATTAGTTGCTGTTCTAGGACCCCCTAATATAATTCTTGTTTGATTATCAAAATCATTAACCGCATTAGCTTCTGTTAGAAATTCTGGGTTAAATGCAATTGATATATTTTTATATTTACGATTCCATTTTTCTGTTGTACCTGGTGATACTGTTGATTTAATTACTACTATAGCATTACTATTGTCATTTATTGTTTTAAGTTCATTATTAACAATATCTACATGGCAACTCCCATCTTTATTCATTGGTGTAGGTAAACAAACAAATATAACATCACTTTTTGTTATTACATCCATTTGATCATGTGTCCTTTTACCTATGAATAAATCATATGTTCTTACCTTATAATAACTTTTAAATTTTTGGTAAATAGCATTACCAACAAAACCCTGCCCTATAATTCCTATATTCATTATTTTCTATCTAATCTTTGTTGTAATCTTTGGATTTGTAATTTACGTCCTGGTGTTTGAGGTAATAATTTTAACCTCGCTAATTCTTTTCTAATTTCTTTTATAGTCATCTTCTATTCTTATTATGTCGTCTTCACCAAAGTAGGTTCCTGTTTGTACTTCTATAAATACGACTGGTTTATTTGTTTCGTTCCAAGCTCTATGTCTGTCTCCTTGTCTTATTCTAACTGATTGGCCTTTACCCCTAAATAATTTATCATCATCTAAAATAATAGTAAGCATACCACTTACTACTGTCCATACTTCACTTCTTTTATGATGATATTGATATGATAACCTTTGATTTGGATCAACTGTTATTCTTTTTACTTTAACGTTTTCATCATCGAGTAATACCTCATATTTACCCCATGGTCTAGTTTCAGTTAATATTCCTCTTGTGTATATTGATTGATTTTCTTTTAATTCCATTTTTAAAAAATGTATTGATTAATAAAATGCATTGTCCATGCTATTAAGCCGTTTAGTTGTAATATTACTAAATTCCATTGTTTTCTTGTTGCAACTTGTATTATTACACAAATAAATCCTATAATAAATAATACGGGCTCTAATGTCCATTGACCACATATTAAAAATCCCGTTCCCATATATCCTATTCTAGTTGATAATCTTTCAAATGGTGTTAAACGCCTATCTCTAACCATTTGTTTTAATAATTTGTAATAAGTTCCCATATTTATTTTACTTTCCAAAATACTTGAATACAAATTAGTACTAAAGCTAATACTAAGCTAACCCAAGTTTTACTGTTAATACCTTCACTAAAATGATAATTAAGCATTACAGCATAAATAACCATCCCAACACCAAAACCTATGAAACGAGCTGGCCATAATAAACCACCCATTCCTTGTACTGCATATTTAGTTCCCCAAATATAAAAGAATGATAATATAATACCAGCAGCTGCTACTATTACAATATTATTCCTAAACCAATCAGTCTTTAAAAACTGACCATTTAATTGATAAAATGTTAGTACATGAGCTACAAAAAACATTCCAACTCCTATAAGTAAATCTTTTACTAAAACCATCTCCATTTTATTTTTATTATACCTAAGTATAAATTTAACTCAGCCCAATCTTCTTCTACAACATCATCTTTACTATAGTAAGTCATTCCTACTAGGAATCCATCTCCTATACTTACAACTTCTACATCATATTTTACTCCATCCATAATTATAACATTAATTTATTATTTTCTAAATACATCCAAAATCTCTCTAACCATAATTCCACTCTAACATTTTCAATTAGGTCTTTAGCTTTATATCCATTTTCACGTTTAGAAGCTACATAACCAATTCCCATATCACAATAATCTCTTGCTTTATCTGGGTTATTATTTTTCATCATTTCTTTTGCTTGAGAATAACAATGATGTAATATATTTTTTTTAATAGTAGGGTATTTTCTATTCATATTATCCAATTAATTTTGATATATAAGCAAATAATATAATTGTAATCATTCCAACTATACAAAATGCTGTTATTTTTAAAGCTGCTGCTTCTGATCTTTTTTTCTTATCACTATCGTAATATGGGTGTTTTTCCCTTTTGTTTAATTTTTTCATTTTAATATTCAGTTTGTTTATTACTTATTTTTTTAAATAACCATGCTTCTCCTTCACTTATTTCTGATTCTGGTTTGGTTACAATTAATCTAACTCCTTCTAAATAAAATAGTAATTTATATGATTCTTGATTTGATTTTTCAATTATTATAAATTTTTCATCTATATCAAATGTACCTGAATGAACACCATCAGGTGATATTCTAACAAAATTATCTAAATCATATTTTACTAAATAATTCATATATAATTTATGTTCTCCATCTGAACTTATCCATTCTCCATAAATATCACTATTATTTGGATTACCTATTCTATTTTGGGATACAATCGCTGTTGTAAACAACATTGTTGCGAAGAATACTAAGGCGATTCTTAAAAACCATTTTATACTATCTACTTTTTTCATACTTATTTATTTTTATTACGTTTAGGTTCATCTTTATAAACTTCCATTGATGGCAATCCAGAGTAACTACACGTTGTGTTGTTTGTATCTATATTATATTGCATTCGCTTTTTAGTTGCTATGTAATTGAATCGCTCCGTTATAGACATCATTCGCATCATGTCTTTATCTAATTGTTTACCCATATTATTTATTTAATATAAAATTAATTGATGGATAGAAATATCTATCATCATCAATATCCATCTCACCATCGTTAATACCGACTACCTTAAAATCTTTACGTTTAAATATATCTTTAATCGTTTTCTTTTCCTTAGTAGTAAAATCATTTCTATCTGACTTACGAAAATACCATCCAGGAATACCATTATAATTACCTGAACCTAA
>Ga0206125_10005088_pt1 | contig 11289 bp, 14 predicted proteins | sample Helgoland_Spring_4_FD_148598 | JGI IMG/M metagenome (GOLD analysis project Ga0206125, IMG submission 148598) | Pelagic subsurface seawater microbial communities from Kabeltonne, Helgoland, North Sea - Helgoland_Spring_Bloom_20160331_1 | ecosystem: Environmental > Aquatic > Marine > Epipelagic ...
TGTCATTTATTGATAAAAAATAGAAAACTATTTATATTGTTTAATAAATGTTTTTATGCAACGTTAAGTTTGTTGTAACAGATTCTACATAATGGTATATAGTTAGAGGAACCGATTACTACTAATTCTTTTTCGTCGGTTATACGATGTGAAAATATAGCTTCGTTGCAACAAGAGTTACAGTTAGAATGTAACTTTGTAATATTATCACAGATTGGTATCAATGTTAGAAGAGTTCCGAACGATTTCCTCTTAAAATCACCATCTAAACCACAAATATATACTTTTTTATTCTTGTTTTCAACTAATATTTTTACTGATTCAAATATATCTTCGAAAAATTGTCCTTCATTAATAAGAATAATATCAGCTTCTAAAACTTCTTGAGTATTAATAATGGTAGAAAGATTCTCGGCAAATATACAAGGGATCATCTTTCTGTCGTGACTAGATAACATATTTTCATTATATCTAGTATCCTGTACATAATTAATAACAGCAACTTTTTGTGAAGAACGAATATACTTATTGTATATCTCAATTAACCGGGTAGTTTTACCTGAAAACATAGGGCCCAATATTAACTCTAAGTACCCTTGTGACATAGTGAATATAATATAACAAGTAACGTATCTATATTTTTATTCAATTTTTATATTATTATATAATCAACGAATATTAATGTTTAAATAAATAATTATATAAAAATAGAAGCTCATTATATGATAAATGCAGAAATCTGGTCAAAACAAGGATAACATACCCTGGGTTGAGAAGTATAGACCAGATGTTTTTGAAAAAATAGTATTAGATGATACGAATCGTACAATATTTCAAAATATATTAGATAAAGAATATTTTCCAAATTTATTATTTTATGGTCCCCCGGGAACAGGTAAGACCACCACCGTAATAAACGTTATAAACGAATATAATAAAAGATATACATCGAATAGCAAAGGTTCAGTAATACACTTGAATGCATCTGATGAAAGAGGAATAGACATAATAAGAAGTCAAATCTTACAATTTGTTAAGACAAATAATTTTTTCGAGAACTGTATAAAATTTGTAATATTGGATGAAGTAGATTATATGACAAAGAATGCACAACAAGCATTGAAGTATTTACTACAATCATGTAGGTATAATGTAAGATTTTGTTTAATATGTAATTATATTAGCAAAATAGACGATTCGTTAAAGAACGAATTTGTTTGCATCCGATTTAATCAGTTGCCTAAAAATGATACAAGTACATTTATTAGGGAAATATGCAATAAAGAATCCTTAGACATAACCGAAAGTCAAATCAACCATCTATTAGAAGTATATAATTCAGATATCAGAAGTATGATAAATTATATTCAGTTAAATAAAGAAGACACTGGAAAAGATAATTATATATTGTCAAACATAATATTTGATCAATTACATTTGCATCTAACTAGTGGTTCTAAAATCGATATAATTGTAACATTTATTCATAATATTAGTATAAATTATAATACAGACAAAAAAACTATTATCAAAAAATATTTGAATTATGTTATTCGGGATAAAAAATGTGAAATAAACCATGAATTTCTGACTATTTGTGAAAGTGTATTACATATTAACGATTCTGATATTCAAAACGTACTTAAATATATGATATTAAAATTGCAATATGTGTATAAGAAAAATTGATCAGTATAATAATATAAAGTTATTTATATTACTTTACAAATGACATCTATAGATGATGAATGGGAACAATATTTAGACGAGGGGGACGATACCGATATATTTAAAGAACATATTAATGAACCCGCGGATCACAAAATGATTAATGCGGATGTACCTATTTGTCAGGAATTATATATATCAACAACTACAAAAGTATTATTTTTGAATATGCCAATCGATATATCTGGTATATTTTGGAAGTTGCCTGTATTAGATTATGGAATGCCCAATAATGGTATTGTAAAAAAGCAAATGAAGATCATATCAAAAACACCCGAAGATTATGAAAAATATAAAGAACGATTAGAATGTTTGAAATATTATAAAGAACATATCATTAAACAAATACATAATCCATCTGCGAGAAGGATGAAATTTAAGGATGAAAGAAAAATAACAGTAGGCTTGTCAAAAAAAGATATAATGAACTGTCGAGGAAAGACAAAAAATGCTTTTTATAATTGTTTTGCAATAATCATCAGATTTTTATACGAAAATAAATATAAAGAAATTCATGTAAAAGTGTTCAACACAGGTAAGTTGGAAATACCGGGTGTTTTGAATCAAGGTCTATTAGATGAAGTAAAACAATTGGTATTAGATTATATGCAACCACATATTGAAGATATCCTTGCCTATACTGAAAAAGATTCTGAGGAAAATGTACTAATTAACTCTAATTTTAATTGTGGTTATTATATTAATCGTGATAAACTCTATTCACTATTAAGAAGTGATAAATATGGAATTGAGACCGCGTTTGATCCATGCAGCTATCCTGGTGTAAAATGCAAATATTATTTTAACAACAATAAGTCATTTGACATAGACGCCCAAACTGGGCTAATTGAGCACCTCGATAAAAATATGAAACTGTATGAACTAGATGGTAATAAAAAATATACAGAAGTATCTTTTATGATATTTCGTACAGGTAGCTGTTTAATTGTAGGAAACTGTACTGAGAAAATATTAAGATTCGTTTATGATTTTATTAAAAGTATTTTATATCAAGAATATTCTAGTATATGTGTTCCTGGAGATATTGAACCTATAAAAGAAAAAAAAGAAAAGCTAAGAAAAAAAATAATCAACATAACCAAATATTAGAAATTAACATAAAGGTTTGTAAATCCATTTTACTACATCTTTCATATTATTAGTTTCTAAGTTCTCATATAATATGGATTCTTCCATGCAAAATTTTAAAAAAAAATCTTCCTGGTTTATAAATGTATTATGTCTAGAATTATTATTCAAATGAAATTCGAGCAATTCTATTAATAAATCGTTATACGTATTGTAATTCATATAAACTTTTTCATGTAATATTTCTAAATATTTCATAGTATTATCCATTTCATCTACATGAATTAAATACTTTTTTAACAAAGTTTTCATTAATTGATAACGATTATCAAAAGTAAATGTTGTATTTTTCCAATGAAAGAATATATGTATCGTATTTGCTAATTGAGTTAGCCATTCATATTTTTCATTATCATTGAAACTAGTAACTTCTTCTTCAAAAGTCATTATGTTTGTTATCGTATCAAATAGTTTATTATTATCTCCAGATTGGAATTCAAAAATGGTTTTCTTGTATATAAATAAAACAGCATCACTATGATTCAAACGATGTAAGAGATTAGTTTCATATATTTGATTTATATATTCAATGTAATATATATATGTGCGTTGAGAATAGTAGAATGCTTTCTCGATATTTCTCGTTTTTATTAAAACATATTGAAAAACGCGGAGAATAGAATTCAACCCTATCATCATACAAGTATAAATATCGATATTTGAATTAGACGCGTTTAATTTTTTCAAATTGTTAAAAAAATCTTCTATTATTATACAATATTTTTCAATAATCTTAGATCTGGTCTGTGTATTTGTCCATACCATTTGTATGATAGAAATTATATACTAATTATATATATTTTGATAGAATAAATAAAATATTTACTATTTAAGTAATTTAAAGCGTTAGTCGTGATTTTACATATATATGGAAACTTCCGAAAATACACCGAATACAAATACTGGTTATAGACTACCTGACAATAAAACTCTACAGCATGCTAGCAAGCTGTCAATTGTGGAGGACAAACCGATTATGATGGACTACTGGACCAGTTCATTAGAAAAAACTGTTTTAATTGGAGTAAGAGAGAGTCAAGAGAAATTGCTTGTAAAGAGTGAAGAAGAATATACTAGTCCTATTTCTAAAATATATAAAGTGGGAACTGAGTATATTATTATGACCGAGAATTCTATTTATATCGTCGATGTAGAAATCCCTACTAAACGTATTAGTTCTTAAACATAATGTTATGTAAAATATATAACATTATTCGATTGATAAAATCTCTGATATCTTTTCTCTATCCTCTAGAGAAAGTGTTTCTGGAAATTTAATATCAAACTCCACAATAAAATTACCTACTGAGTTTTCTCTTGTAATGCCCATACCCTTAATAATTTTTTTATACCCAGGGGTTATAACAGTATAATTTTCTCTATTGTTAAGGGAAAGCTTTTTATCATTTAAATATGTAAATTCAAATACAAATCCACATAATGCTTCTTTTAATGTGATAGTCTTCTTCATTATAATATTTTGTCCTTGTCTTATGTAATCTTTATGTGGTTCCAATAATATTGTAATATTGACACTGCCAAAATGTTCATTAATAACATTACCTTTATCATGAAGGGATACCGTTTCATTGTGTAATATCCCACTAGGAATATTAATGTACATATTCTCTGTTTCTTTAGTAATTTCACTATCTTTTTCTATTGTTCGTTCTACCTCAATTTCTACTACACAACCGGTAAATGCTTGTTCCAACGTAATAGTAGAATGTTTGTTAATTATACTTGGTTTTCTTACATGGTTAGTTTGGTGTCTTACATTGAAATTTCGGCCAGGCATGCTATTATGAAATACATGTATATTCGGATGGCCTGGCATACCATTATCTCTCATATTTGGAAACCCATGACACATCATATTAAAAATACTGTTTATATCATTAAACTCATTCATATTAGGCATATTATTAAACCCGCCGCCTCCTCCTCCAAATTTAAGTTGCATATCATATTTTTTCTTTGCATCCGGATCTTTTAATACTTCATATGCTCCTGTAATGTCTTGCATCTTACTCTTTGCCTCGTTTGAAGAATTTCTATCGGGGTGATATTTTAATGATAATGTACGATAAGCCTTTTTTATTTCTATTTCACTAGAATTTTCTGAAACCCCAAGTATTTCATAATGGGTTTTTTCCGCCATAATAGATTATTAATTATTAATAGTTTATATAATATTTTCATTAAATGTTATATAAATATAATTATGTTAATTAAATAATGAAACAAAATAACACGTTTATAACTAAATACAAACCTTATTCTATAAACAACTTTACTGATGATAAAAATTTTTTAGATATTGTTAATAACCTTATTGAATTAGAGAATTTAAATATATTATTTATCGGTAACGTTTGTTGTGGTAAAACAACATTACTTAATTGTGTTGCAAGAGAATATTATAATTTAAATGAAAATGAAAGCATACCTGAAAACAATACATTAAGTATCAATAATCTTAAAGAACAAGGAATACAATATTTTCGTAACGAAATGAAAACATTTTGTCAATCTAGAAGTGCTATACGTGGTAAAAAAAAATTGGTATTAATTGATGATATGGATACAATTAACGAACAAAGCCAACAAGTTTTCCGTAATTATATAGATAAATATTCTAAAAATATTCAATTTATTTCTGTTTGTACAAACATACAAAAAGTTATAGAAAGCCTGCAATCTAGATTGCATATTATTAACATACCTAAATATAGTGAAAATTATTTACAAAAAACAATGGATAAAATTATGCAGAATGAGAATATTAATATAAACAAAGATATCCAACAATATATAAAAAATAATTCACAAGGTTCTATAAGAATATTAATCAACCATTTGGAAAAAATATACATATATGGTTCTAATTTAGAACTAAATAAATGTATGAAATTGTGTTCTACGATATCATTTCATCATTTTGATAAATATTATACAGCTATCAAAAATAAAAAATTATATGATGCAATTACTGTATTATATGAAATATATGACTATGGCTATTCAGTAATAGATATTCTTGATTATCTCTTTCATTATACTAAAACTACTAGCTTACTTGATGAATCTACTATTTATAAAATTGTAATTTTATTGTGTAAATATATAACCATACAATTCATGAGGATTCTATCGAATTAGCACTGATTACAAATAATATATATCATATAATAAATTAATTTAGCGTTTTCATCAGTATTTTATATTTAAATTATGTATATAACATGAGTTTTCTTCTAAGTCTTTTCAAATCACCGAAACGCCCCCCCGTTATTCCTACTCATGTCGATGAAGACAATAAGGCAAATGTTGATGTTGAATTCAAAGATGTAGATAGTGTTCATTCGGATGAATCAACACAGGTAAATAGTGTTCATTCGGATGAATTATCGAATACTGAACTTGACATAAAATTACATAACGAGGATTTAATCAAACGTAAAGAACAAGCTATAAAATTATCCATTCAAACCGCCTATAATAAAAAAACGGCGTATTTAAGAAAACAAGTAGAAATTAAATTAGTAAATAATATTACTGCTACAAAAGTTAAAATACAGAACAATCTAATTAAAAAAATAAATAATGAAAAACTCAATAATGATATGATAATAACTCTTAAAAAAGACACAGAACGAAAATTAGCAGCATATATAGATAGAGAACAACGAATTGCTGAAGAATCATTAAGATCACAGCTTGAAACTGAAAAAATAGCAGCAGACAACGTGTTAATGGAAAAAATAGCAGCTTTAGTTTAAACGCAATAACGGTAGATACATTTGTAAATTATTATATGATACTTTAGGAAATTAAAATATATAATTATAAAAATAAATATATATTAAGTATAGCCAATATGTCTAACCAAGTATTTAAAAATGATGTACCTCCAAAAATATTATTCAATTTGTTAGATCAGATTTGTTTAAAAACTGATAAATATTATTTGATTGATATGAATGCTTATAGAAAAATGATATTTAACGACTATAATATTGAGTTTTGTGAAACATTAAAAGATTTTTATCATTATGCCAAACATTTTTACATAAATAGACCAATGACTTATAAATCATTTACCAATATAATACGTCAAATATGCAAAAACACTTCTATTATGCATACGTCTCAGATGAAATATAACGAATCTAAATACAATATTATATATTATGTATATTATTAAATTACTATTTACTGTGTAAATATAATTTCTATAATGATACTATACTAATAAGATGTTGAATAAAAAAAATCTTCCTACATACATTGCCGCATTAGGTGTAATATTTATTGTTGGTACATTGGCAAAAAAAGCGACATCTTCTTTAGAGAAAGACGATGAGCATGAACTCATAAAAAATTATTTACTAAATGAATCTCCTCTATACGGATATAATCGTCCTAAGCTATGGATTCATTCGAAATACGAAAAAAACTCTAGACAATGGGTTAATTTTTTATCAAGAAATACATATGATTTAAATCAAGATTATTTACATCTTACTATTAAAACCATTATAAACCATTGTGGAAATGATTTTAATATATGTTTAATCGATGATGATTCTTTTGGTAAATTATTACCGAATTGGGATGTCGATATTTCAAATATGGCAGAACCTATGAAAAGTAATTTTCGTTTATTCGGTATGTGCCAACTTATATATGTATATGGTGGTATGGCTGTTCCAAATTCCATGGTATGTTTAAAAAATTTAAAAAATACATTTGATGATCTTACATCAAATAATAAAGCATTTGTATGTGAAACAATTAATAAAACCTGCAATTTGAAAGAAGGTTCTGAAAATGAAAAATTTGTTCCCTCTATTGAAATTATAGGTGCATCTAATAAAAATAATAAAACTATTGGTAATATAGTCGAATACCTGAAAGATATGAATTCTGTAGGTCATTTTAACAGTGAAACTAAATTTCTAGGCATTGTTAATTATTATTGTAATGAACTGATCAAAGATGATAACTTAAATATCCTTAGTGGTGAATATATTGGAATCAAAAATAATAAAAAAAAAACTATATTATTAGAAGATCTATGTGAAGAAGCATATCTGGATTTACACCCGCATGTAGTTGGTATCCACATTCCTGCAGATGAATTATTACGTCGTACTAAATACAACTGGATAGCTGTAATGAAATCAGAAGAATTATTAAATACTAATATGATAATATCAAAATATTTGAAAGCCTCCATCCAAGATACAACCAACGAATATTTCACTTCTACTGAAAAAACAGTTGTTTCTATCTAAAATCTTGAAAATAGCCCACCAACATGTAGTTTGAAATATTCTCTTGTATAAATTATTTGATAATAATATTATTATTATCAAATTTGCCTACTTAACAAATGGTATAAAGATATTTATAGTTATTACATAGACATGTCTTCAAATAATGATGAACATGATAAACAACTATTAACCGAAAATATACATAAATTATATGATGAATATAGAAATGATGAATATATGAAACAGAAATTTATATCATATATAAATGTTCAACTTCCTAATATTTTTACTAATATGAAACAAACACATATGCAGAGGATTGCTAGAATTGAAGATTTATCGAACGAACAAGAGTCATTTATGCAATCATTTATGAATAGCAATCAATATTTTTATGTATCTAACACAAGTAACTTTTTTACATACGACGGGATTCATTATCAAATACATAGTGAAGAAGATATTTTACATCATGTGTTATCTACAATTAGTAGAGATAGGTATTTAATGTCATGGAAGCATAAAACAAAGGTATGTATTATGAAACGCATAAAGGATAACTATTTACTAAATTCCATTCCTGAGTCAGAAACGATACAAAATGTTTTAACGGCATTAACTACTTCTTTATTCAAAAATAGGAATCAAGCGAAATATTTTTTATGTATATTAGGTGATAATTTACTAAAAAAAAATACTCAATTAATACACTTCATAAATTCTTATGCAAAACATTTTATACGACATTTAAATAATCTTTCAAATATGCTTATCGGATTGAATTTATCTCAAACATTCAAACATAAATATCATGATCATGATTATAATAATTTTCGTATTGTAAATATTAATTACAATGTTAAGCATGAACATACATGGAATACCATTTTGAATACACAAATGATAGATATATTATGCGTTGCTTGTCATTATTCAAATAGATATTCTTCGTCTGACAAATATATTGAAAACCATTGCAATAATGAAGAATTGCCCAATAATATTTTTGCGGTTAAGAATACTTCTTCAGAAGAATTAGTAAAAGAGTTTGTGGGGGAATATATAGATATTATAAGTCATCAAAATAGTCCTGTACAGTCTTTTTTAATGAATACTATGGAAACTTCTTCCCGTATAACACAAATTACTTGGAAAAACATGGAATATTTGTGGAAATTATTTTTAGATGATAAAAATATACCTTCAATTATTTTCATGAATCAACTGAAAACTATGATTATTACAAAACTCAACAACTATTATAATGAACAAACTGATATTTTTTCAGGAGTATGTAGTAAATATCTACCTAGCATTCAACGATTTTTACAGTTTTGGAATGATACCATAAGATTTGATGATAATGAAACTGATATGGAAATTGAAGAACTAATTATACTTTTCAAAAAATGGTGTGAATTAAATAATGAAATATGTGGAACTGTGAATGATAAAAAAATTTTGGATTTAATTTATTATTATTATCCTCAGCTTGAAATTGAAAAGGATAAATTTATATCAGGTATTCGTTGCACACTCTGGGATAAGCAAATGGACATCCAGGTTGCAGTTGAAAATATGAAGGATAACATTCGAATTAATTCGAATAGTAATAATAATATTGCAACTACTATATCTGCGAACGTACCTATCTATGATATGTATTTATACTACTGTAAATTTGTTTCAAACTCGTCTAACATAAATTTATCCGAATTAACTAGTTATCAAAAACAAATTGTAAGTAAAACTTATTTTGAAAAATACATATATGATAATTATTCAGAATTTATTGTAGATAATACTTTTCTGACACCAGAATGGTACTTAATTTAATTATAACCTAAATATGTATAAAAATATATTATACATATTTAATTAAATTTGCAACTTTTTATTCGGTTGCAGATCTTTCATCTCCACCTTTTTTTTTCATTGTATTTTTTTTAGTTCTACGTCTAGTTTTCTTTACATATCCGAACTTACCTTTCTTTGCATAGTAACCTGCCTTCTCCAAACGTTTTTCCTTCTTGGCGGTTTGATGCTTCTTTGCGGATACAATGCGCCCCCATTTATTCATTAGCAAATCACCCATTGTAAGATTTCCAGATGTTTTGTAAGCGGTCTTATTCATTACTTGTGCTCTAGAACCAAATAATTCAGGATATTTAGATCCTTTAATATGGTACATACCATCTTTTTCGTCACGAACTGGTCTTTTCATATATACTACCTAAACATTTTTTCTAAATAGCTTAATTAAATAAAGGAAAACTAAAAATTTGGCCTTTAGGGTAGAATTCTGTAGGAATTATTTGGGTAACTGGCTGTACCATATTATGTGTACGTACGTGTTTATATTTTTGGTTTCTAGTTATTTGAGAATAACGCATTTTACGGGTAATAGTTGGATCTACTGTGGCTGTTTTTTTCCGAGCATATTCATTTTTACAATTATTCTTATCATTGCAAAACTTATTTATATCAAACATTTTCATACTATATAATACCCGGATGAAATTGTTGAACAAAAATTAATTATAATGTTTGTTTCATGAGAGATAAAAATATGTTGTATCTATTATATCTATAATCCATTTTTACTATATAATATACCTAAATCTACTAGTATATTATATAGATAGTTCAACTACCTGTTTATTTATGCAATCACAACCTAACCCTGCTAGTGATTCACCGCATTTTTTACAGTATATGTCATAATACCGATTAGATATATTTCTTCTATTTAATTGATATAAAAGCCCGACTTCTGGGTCCCAGTAGTCTTTGGTGTAATATTCATGCACATAGGCGGTTGCCCATTCAAATGAACCATCATTATATGTTGCATATGAACTATTCTTTATAGCTGCTAAATATTTTTGTTTATTATACAACTGTTCTCGTTTTTTATACCATTCATCAAAACGATGAAATAAATAACTATTTATTTCATTTTGTATATATTTACATGGAATTAACGATTGTATTAATAATTTTTTCTTAATTATACTTGTTTCAACGTTATCTATAAAAAATCATAATATTCTTTTTCTGCCTTATTTTTCATTATGATTTTTAGTGTAATCGTACTATAATAAAATATTTTTATATTTTTGAAAATTAT
>Ga0206125_10005094_pt1 | contig 11276 bp, 11 predicted proteins | sample Helgoland_Spring_4_FD_148598 | JGI IMG/M metagenome (GOLD analysis project Ga0206125, IMG submission 148598) | Pelagic subsurface seawater microbial communities from Kabeltonne, Helgoland, North Sea - Helgoland_Spring_Bloom_20160331_1 | ecosystem: Environmental > Aquatic > Marine > Epipelagic ...
GTTTGTCGCAGGTAGTTTCTTAGTGACATAAGCACTTAATCCCGCCTGCAAGTTTTCAATGGTATCGTGAAGGTTACGAATGTTCTCTCCACCGACACCCAATTCAACATCGTTTTTATTAAGTGCTAGTTGAGTCACACTTGTACCTACTGCTGCTCTTGGATTGGGCAAATCAATAGATAATAGTTCCATCGTTTCTGGAACATATGCATATTTTCCAACTTCTGCTCTAGGAGGATTTGATCCGTGATTAAGCATAATATTGCCTGCAGCATCTCCCAACAAATCACCACCACAAGCATATAGACCAACATTCTGAAACCCTGTTATTCTCGCCTCACCAGCTGCTGCAGAAATATTCATATCACCTGATTGCGAACTTGCAAAATAAGAACCTTTAGCAGTATCTTCTATATGACCCAATCTAGTAGAACGATAAAAGTTATTCCAAGCAGTAATGTCTACGTTCTCTGCCGCAGCAACATGAATGTTACCTGGGTCACCTTCTAACAATGTCTTAACACTGATAGGTGCCTGATTAGACTGAATGGCAACACCGTATTGTTTGGGTCTTGTCTCATCACCAATAGCCTCAATCTCAACATGACCCGCCTTCATACGAATCTTAGATCGTTCTTTCTTATTTCTAGAACCAGCTCGATATTCATCTGTTTGACCAGGTGTAACGCCTGTGCCATGTAGATTGATGTGACCATCCGCCTGCATATTAATATCACCATCGGCCTTGAAGTTGATATTACGTTTTGAATGAATATCTAAATCACCACCAGACCACAACTGAAGTTTCCAGTTAGCAGATATTTCTGCACGGTCATTGTATCGTATCATTACCTCATCGTCAAAGGTGTGTACAACTTTACCTTTGACATAAACATAATCGTCATGCAATCGAATGTCGTAGTTGTCACCCTTTACATAATTTGTTCGTGTACCGTTATGGTCAATCTCGTAGTGAGTACCAGAACGATGCATCTGATGTATTCGTTCTGCCCCAGGTGTATCATCATACTCCATAATATGACCTGACTCAGATTCGTAAACATCGTTGTAAGGGTATCGTGCATTGAAGTCGCCTGTTGGTTGATTCCAATGCATTGCGTTTAATCCGGTCTCTGGATCAGGTGAACCGATATTGATTTGGCGTTCCCGCATATCGGCCTTCCAACATAGTGACCAATGTGGATAATGTGGAATAACTACACCACCGCCGAGATATTCTGAGAATGGTGGGTCGTTGACTACATCGGCAGCATCGATATCATAATCACCCAACTGATCTTTAACGTGCCACCATTTAATCATTCCGGGACCAGACCAAACCTTACCGTCCATTGTGCCTAGAACGATAGAAAACATTGTACCGTCATCAGCACAATCCATAACACGGAAAATGCGACCATTGATTTCTTGTAGACCCCGAACACCGGCAATCTGTACAATGTCACCTTTTTGCAATAGTGGTTTGGCAGGTTCGCCTTTAGATAGACCTGGGTCTGAGAAATACGTTGTAGAATCACCCCATAAAGACGATTTTGTCTCAACTACCATACCGTCTGTTTTACTAATAGGTATGCCACCCATAGCAAGTGGGTTAGTATCGGGTGTAGGTACGACTACTAGATCGGTTTCTTCAACATCGTTCCAACTAATGTCTTGACGACCTTCAGCAGGTTCACTAATATTGTAAACACCAGTACCATAATGACCTGACTGGAATAACTCCATAACGGTCTGGCGTTCTGTTGGAGTTAAATCTTCTTTCTTTATCCAACGAACTCTAGGATTAGGTACACGATAGTCCTCACCGTTGAGAGACCAGTACCCAACTTCTTCGCCAGATGCTTGGCCCCAACCAGCACGATTGTCCGGTGGGTCTATACCTAACAGTTTAGCATCTGCTGCCGGTATTGATGTTGGTGTATCTCTTGTTACTGGAAATGCAGGACCGTATGTTCCACCCATACCCGCATACTCACGGTTCTCTGACCAATATTCTGGTTCAAGATAACCTGTTGAGAAGATAACACCCGCCCGACCAAGATCATCATTCCAAAAATCACCCAATTTAGTTCTATCAGGTTTCTCACCTTCAGGTTCTTCATCTTGGCCAGGAGAATAATAAGTATTAGCATCAGGCCATCGAAATGTACCAAAGTCATCCCAACCAGGACGAAATCTTTGGTCAACGGTAAGTCGCCGAGTAGTTCTAAAAAGATAATGCAACATATCCGAATGTGTTGCTCTAATAAATGGATCCGGATCAGGTCGATCAATATATTCCCACTTGGCAACTTCATCACCATCAAGGTCTAATATCGTTGGATGATCGCCACCCTTTGCATCTGAGTAGTTTGGTACTCTAGTAATTTTCTTATCTGGATCATTAGGTGTAATGTCACCTGGTGCCTTTACTGGCGGAATAAAGGGATGGGGAATACCTGGGTTGCCATAACTTGCGGCAGATGGTGGATACGGAACATTTCTTAGGTCTATCGTGGGGTCATAAAAACCATTCTCGTAATCTATGTAAGTTTTTTCAGAACTAGGAGTTTTTGAATTATACGATTCCTGTATCTTTTTTAGATCACCTCTCGCCTTATTCCAAGCACGGCCTCCGGTTCTGTTACCACGATATGCCGTAGTGGTGTTTAATCCTGGCAGAGCACCCATCACAAACCACTCTTGCATTAGGTCTTGATCTTTTGCGAATCCAAATACCCATGTGCCTTCCATAATATTAGAAGTGCTACCAACACCCGCAATTGCGTTTCCGGTTGGGGGTAATACGACCTGAGACCAAGGTAGGTCTTTTGTTAAAATCTTTTGTTTATCTTCGGTATGTAGACCAAGCCATCGAACACGCACCCGTCCTAATTTTTCTGGGTCGTGTCTATCTTCTACTACGCCAATACCGTAAGCTGCTCCATTGTGTCCGAAAAAACTCATATAATATTCCTCTAGGAATATTTATCGTCGCAAGCAGACGTTATTTAAGTCATTGATTTCCATAAAAAAACCCCTGCCGGAGCAGGGGTTCTCTATGCCTCAGTTAGTATCGGCCGAGCAGTGTTATCTAGATCACTTTTGATGCCTGAATTTAGTCGAGGACTTTTCTAACATTGTATTGCCTAAATGTACATTATTTTTTTGCAGAAATATCATCCATCCACATATCCATCTCGACAAACTCGACATCAAGGTTGAAGTAAGCACAGAGATTCAAAAAGTATGGTTGACCATGTGTTTTCCATGTTTTTCCAGCTGCTACTGTTGGGTGATGAATAACAACAACACATTTGGTGCAAGTATCTTTCTGTGCATACAAGGTTGCAAGAACTCTCTCAAAACGCACCGCACTAGATGAAAAATACGTCGAACACTGTTTAAGGTCTGGACGATTGTACGAAGCAACTTTCGCATCCAAAACAGTTGAGTGTGGTTTTGCTTTGTAGTTGACGAAAATACGTCCAGCAGAAACGTGTGCTGCTTGAGTTTCAAGAATTTGTCTTGCCTCTGACAGGATAGTTTGCACCTGTGCTTTTGTAAACCCAAATTCTTTTAGTGCGGTCACGTTTGACTGTGAATTATAAGGAACTTTTACTTTTGCCATATCAAGGACATATTTGATACCATCAGATTTTGAGATTGCTCTTTTGATAATCTCTGGGGCTTTGTTTCGCAAGTTACCAATAAAACGCAACTCCTCATCCGTGAGCTCACAGTGAACAGCATACGGAATACGCATCACTGGAATATCAACGGCGTGTTTTGACTGTGCAGCACCCAAGACTGTGTGGTTTCCATCACCACGCAAATCTTCTCCGTTTTCACCACGACCTTCCCATACAAGCACAGGATTACAGCCATCAGTACAGCCTCTTAAATCATCAATTTTTTGTTTGATATTTTTCTGTAACTCTGGGTCATTTTGAAAACGAACTTGTAGTGCTGGCATCTCCACATGAAGTTGCAATTCTTCTTTCACTACTGAAAAGACATTATCATCAATTTGCTGGTTGATGAACACACAGTTTTCAATATCTGGCTCTGCGAATTGTGGAAACCCATTTGACAAGTTGTAATACATTGGGTTTGTTCGTGCATTTATTTTTTTCAAAATGCGGTGTTCAGCATTTTGCATTGCGGTATAATCACCATACTCAAGGACTTCAAATTTTAGTTTTGATTTTGAGTTAGCAAACACTTTTGCAAATTCTTCATTTGTTGATGAGTGGTTATAAGAATCATCCACAGAACCTTTGTGAATTCCTACATAGATTTTTCCATCATCTAGGTTAATGTACTGATAGAGATAAGCCTCATATGAAGCTGGCGGGGTTGCAATTTCTTGCTCTACGATATTTGACATTACTGTCTCCTGTGTTAAAACATTAGTTTCCAAGAGCATACAAGCCACAAGGACAACTAAGTCTAAAATTAAACTAACAAACTATTTTGCTAGTGTATGTTCCATCCTATCAGGTAAAGAACATATTGTCAAGGGTAAATAAAAAATATTATTAGAACGGAAGGTCTTCCTCGTTTACTTCATTATCGGTATCAGACTGTCCGATAGCATCGGGGTCAATACCAGCATCAATCTTGGTATAGAGGTCAAGGAAAGATTCCTTGGTTTCATCATCAAAACGATTGACCGTCAGTTCGATCGCCTTGGTCTTATCTTTGAAGATAGAGAAGGCGCCGACAATGTGAACCAATCGGCGGGTCGAGATAATTTCATCAACCCCACCTTCGTAGAATGTCTTACGAATAACGTCAGCCCATTTTACAAGGTTGCTCGAAAACTCGGCATCTTCAATACCGTGTTTGCCAAGTTCATTGTCGAGAATCTTGGTTTCCATCTTAGCAGTCGGATAAGACTGTTCGATGGTAACTGGGAATCTTTCTAGAAATGCCTCGTTCAGCACGTTGGTGCCAATGAAACGGCCATCGTCAGAACCCTGACCCTTGGTGTTAGCAGTCGCAATGACCGTAAACCCTTCGGTGGGGTGAACCCATTTGCCGATCTTCTTTAGATAGATAGATGAACCCTCGAGCACAGGTTGCAGTGCCATAATCTTATTCGACGCAAGGTCGATCTCATCAAGGAGAAGAACAGCACCACGTTTCATGGCAGTGACCACCGGACCATCGTGCCAGACGGTCTCGCCATTTACTAAACGAAACCCACCGATCAAATCATCTTCGTCGGTTTCGACCGTGATGTTAGCACGGACATATTCACGTTTAAGTTTGGCACAAACCTCTTTGACCATAAGAGTCTTGCCGTTACCGGACAGGCCCGTGATAAACATTGGGTAAAAGATATTAGATTTGATAACATCTTTGACCGTGTTGAAGTTACCCCAAGCAACATACCCTTCAAACTTCTCAGGCACATAAGAGTCCTGTTGATCCATCACACCGATAGCAGACGGTGCCATACCGATAGCAGGAATCTCAACAGCAGGGGTTGTGGGTTTGATAACTGGTGCCGGAGCAGGGGCCCCAGCAAGAACACCGTCTAAGGAAGGAAGGTAATACTCACCACGGACACCCGTTTTGAGTTCCTTCTGGACTTGCCAACCAGGATAAGACATATCTGTTTCATCTAGAACCATCTGAATATCTTTACGAGTTACCGTTTTAACTGGACCTAAGACTTTAATAGCAGCTTCAATCCAGACTTTACGGGTTTCGGTCATTTTCACTTTTGACATTTTATCTTCCTATATCTTTAATGTTTTGTTTACTGATTACTTGGTACGCACCTTTATTGTAAGCAGGTGCGATGGTGTGCTTTGTGGACTTTAACGGGTCACGTTTTGGTGCCATGGTAACACGGGTATCTAATGACGGTGCGTCAGCCATAGGACATTTTCGTTCATATTTGGCTGTGCGGAATACCACATCAACCTTACCATACGATATCATACAATCTCCTGTAGATTAGCAAAAGGTTTATGGACCCTTGGCAAAGGTCGTTTGGCACGACGCACAGCCAAGGCGTGTTTGTTGGCCTCAAGCATAAGCTCGTGGGCCTGTTGTTTTTCCCACTCGATTTCATCGAGCATTTCCTGCTGCATATTATCAGCAGCCTGCCGAAGGTATTCGATGGAATCTTCCATCGTGAACCAACGGGCCCGAACACCGTGAATAGCCTTGTGGGTGTCGGAGAGATAGCAGAGAAGGTCTCGCTTCTCATCTTCTTCCGAAATGGTTGAGATTTCTTGAAACCAGCCAGGGGCAAACATTAATTGTGTCATAATTTTTTCTCAGTAGAGTCCGAGTTCCCCATTATAATAACGGGTAAAGAGGTCATGGTCAGTCGGTGATTTGAATGTCAGGTCAAATACGATGGCCCCAGTATCGGTAATATTGAAGTCGAGCCAATCACAGGTAAAATTGAAGTGCTCGGCAATATCGAGTAAATCACAAGGAAGGTCGTGAAATACAAATGGGGTCGTATAGGTATCTGACATAATTTTTTGCTCTTTGTTACTGTCTATACTTCCATTATGACAGCTTTTTGGGGTCCTGTCAAATTCTTCTCTAAGTGTTTGATTTTGCACAGTATTTTCCTGTTGTGGTTTTGCTGGTTTCCACCAGTTTGGATACAAAAATGTCTAATAAAAACAACCACTTACAGACTTTTTGGGAGGTCGTGTAAGTGGTTGAAAACATTAAGCAATTATGTCCATCATTTTATTGACCAGAATCTTATTGCCAAACTTCTGGGTCAGATTCTTTTTAAAGGCATTTTTCATTTTGCCAACGGACATATCTTTACTGATAGCAAGATGGTCATTTGACTCCTGCAATTTGCCAACAGGCACAAGGTAGTATTCATCATGAGCGGGCCACTTGACAGAGCACACACCATTAATGCGAAGTTCATTACGAGCACGTTCCCAAGAAGCCGTGTTGTCAGAACCATTACCCCAGCGTCGAGGAGATTTCCAACCCAGATATCGTTCAAGCACATTCTTACGAATACGGCGACCATTTGAATTGCCGTCTACAAACATACCGATAACATTGATAGAATGTTTAGCCTTAATCATCTTGAGCACCATCAGTTCTTCCAGTGTGGAGTTGCTGATACGATAAAGATGACCTAACTCACTCTGAATATCTTTAGCATTAACTACCATCTTGGTCTGAGAATCAAACAATCTCATATCACCGCCCATATAAAGATAACGATTGTAATCTTCGTCACTTGCTTCAGGCGTACGACCACAAAATGATCCGTTACCTTCACCGTCGGTTAGAATAATCATATTGACTTTGTCCAGATTATTAGTCTCACGAAATTTCGGCAGTATATTGTCCATGGCACACAAGGCCTCAAGCAACGGTGTAGAGGACAGTTCAAAAGCACCCCATCGACCGACTGTACGACCGAACTGGTAATTACAGGTCATTTGAAACAGATTTTTGGTTTGTTCCAGAAACATTTTACTATTCATACGAGAGGACAATATGTTGACCAACTTGAAAGAATCACTTCCCTCTCGATCAAAATAAGCCTGACCCGGTCTTGATTCTTCCCAAGTATTTTTATTACGCTCAAATCTATCGTGAGGACATACGCTATAGTCCATAAGATTACCTTTATCATCAAAGTCACAATCATAGTCGGACATATAAGCATACACCTCAAACGGCACATTGACCTTCTGACAGAACCAAGCCAGCGCCAGAGTCTGCTTCATGGTATCGTGTAGGTGATAGGTCATACTAGCAGACCAGTCAAACAACATAACCAACCCGTGATTCTTGCCATCAGGCCGAATCGTATTCCGTAGAAACAGGTCATCATTGTATTTGTATTGATGAATCTTGGACATATCAAGCACACCGGTCTTGCTCACCGATTCTTTACGATATTCAGCAGCAGACTTCTTACGCTCAAACTCTTTTGCCATATACCCAACAATCTTGCTTGACTTACTTTTAAAAGTATTAAACTCCGAGAAGTCATCAAGCTTAATCTCTTGACGAGATATGGCATTCAAACGCTCATAATATCTTTGAGCCTTTCCTGTCTGAGATTCCATCACATATTTTAACTGCTGATGCGATTCTTTATAACTAATCAACAGACCCTTACCCATTGTAGGTATTTCAAAATAATTAATGGTTGAGTTACCACTGTTTTCTTGTTCTGTGATCTCCCCAACCATTTCATCAAATCGTTCCTGAGTAGAAACATCAAGCATATCTAAGGCTGTCTCACCCATTGCCGAGTCATTATCACCCGCACTTTCAGACCCTGAGGGTTCGGTTTCCGAGGTATCACCACCATCACCATCAGAATCGCCATCACCATCAGAGTCATTATCATCACCCATATCACCGTCATCATTCCAGTCAACATAGGTGCCGTCACCCATATCATCAAGATTCGCAACGGCCTGCTCGAAGGCTTCTTCCGAAGTCGCTAACCAGTCCATGATTAGACGAACACAATCCTCAACAGACTCCCATGTGGTCGTAGATTCAACCGCATTCACCAAATGCTGTTCTTCAGACCCGAAAGGTATTGCGGCAAGAGGACCTAATTTACAGTGAAGATTAATGCGATCGACCACATTCATGGAATCAATCTCGTCCTCATTCTCCCAATCATAGAAGAACTTCTTACCTTCCAGTATACGATAACCATTCACCATACACTTCACCAGACCAGGGTACTTAGCCTTGATCTTGCGTTCAATACGAGCATCTTCCACAATGTTAGTAATATCTTTGTGTAGACCAGACTCCAGTGCGTGGGCCCAATCAGACTCTTTAGTCCACAGAGCATGACCGACCTCATGGCCGATCAATAGATCAACAATGTCCGTATCATCAAACTGCCAGTTAGGTAAGGTTAGAATACGACCTTTAACATCAAAAGATGCCGTCTTAGCTGTAGTAGAATGACGAACGGTAATGTCCTCAGTAGCAAGCAACTTTGCTAACTGTTCTTTAGAATTATGCTTTGCTAACATTAGATGTTTCTCCTTGAAATTTTACACACAGACCCCTTGATACCAATTCGCTCGGGAAGTCCGTGGTATGCGTTCTCCATGTACCACCGATTGACAGCAAGACCGTCCACCATCTCCTTGATATTGAGGGGTGAATGCTCAGGGTCCATATACTTACCACATTCGTTTTTAAATGTTTCGATGGCCTGATAATGCTGAGTGGCCTCAACCCATGTCTGTCTCATGCTACCGGCAATGTTACGGTAGGTGATGTGGAACTGTTTAGGGGTTGCTTTAAGATTCATATTAGTGTTTCCTAATAAAGGTTATTGACTGTGCTTCTATTATCCAAGCTACACGATAAATCGGGATCTGTCAACCATCCAGTCGAAAAAAATTTCCCGAGAAAAATCAAGGGGTTACAGTATATAAAGAGAAAGAGTATTAGCAAGGGTCTCTAAGCCTCTGATTTGCCTGGGGGAATTTTTTTAAAGTTTTTATATGTTGCGACATTCGGTGGAACAAAAAAACGGCCAGGGGGCCATCCAACTGTTTACCCGTGGTCTGAGCTAGTCAACACCTAGCCCAGCACCCACGGCCAACCCAGCACCTAAGTCAATCACAGGCCGGCCGCCAGCATCACAGCCTGTACCATACTACCACGTTCTCCCATATGGGTCGGCCAATTCATATCAGCCACGCACATAAGGGTCACCACTATGGCCACGAAGGCCATCACAGGCCAGTGAAACATCATATTGCGAAATATCATTATACTCTCCTCGGCACACCGTAGCGGCCATCTAGTTCCCATATGTAGCTCTGGCCATTGACACCATAGCCATATTTCATGCGAATAGGTGTGTCAAAGCCTGAGGTCTCCTCATTAGCATTGAACATGGCCAATGCGGTCATAAGGGTAGAGGCATACACAATGGTCTTGCGGTCAAAACCATCCCTGCGATATTCGATGGCCCAGTATTCATTAGGGTCGCTTAGCGTGTCCATATATACGTTTCCAGTTGGTAAGGGGGTTATAAGGGGGGTCTATAGGGCGCCTTGTATTAAACGATCCCAGTAGGTCTCACGAAATACATGGGAGGTAATACCCTCTTCAAGCATCTCGCCGCCATCCATGTCTATCTCATATGCTGTGATGCTGTACTGAGGATCAAAGGTATTGTCCACCCAAGAACCATTGAGGTCCTTATCAAAGTGGGCCATCCGTTCAGCGTGGGTAAACTCAGCGGGGGCGCCGATCAGACGGAAGTAATGTTTGCCGTCATAGTCGGACATAAAATCAACAGTATAGAAATATTTTTTCATTTGTTTCCTTAGTGGGTAGTAGGGGTAGTAGAGAAAGGTTCCAGAGAGAATAACCAGTAACCCGTGAGGGGTTTGCAGTTGGTATCTAATATTCTCAGCAGTTAATCTAACCTTTCCCTAGTGTCTATAGGTATAGGATACACGAATTCCCGGCAGGTGTCAAATCGTTAGCTAAATGTTTGATTTTATTATGTTTTTTCTCAGGGGGTTTCCGTGGTTCGCCACCAGCTTGGGGCCGGAATACCCGTGTGTTTTCAATGGTTTAACTAGGGCCTCAGGGGGTCAGGCGTTTCTCAGTGCAGCCTGTCTCCACTTCCCCCCGACATTGTATAAGCCCCAGCGGCCGCCGAGCTCATGGCTCTTGGTCCACGGGGAATGTCTTTTAATATTTTCGCTAGGAATTCTTGTGATTTTACCACCCTTTCTCAGGTATTCTTGTATAAGTCGGTCATTTGTCATAATATTCTCCATATGTTTTAACAGTCACTATGGAATACTATAACATGGGAATTCGGCCATGTCTTCGGGTAATCAGGAGAAACGCCTCTTTACCCGAAAAACTCACGTGGTTTGGGAGAATTTTGTTGGTTTTGGGAGGTCGTGGGTCTTGAAAAAATCCGTTGACTCGTGTATAAGGTGCCACGTTAATCTCGCACTTCTTTATTATTACTCGCAATCATAGGGGAAACCTATCACTAACTACCATTTAATCGTCGGTTTAATTAACCTTTTACGCATACGACATATAGTGGTTCTTTGAGGTCGTCAGGCACTATATGTTGTACATCGTATGAGCGTAGTCCATACGATATCTAGAGCAATCACGGGGTTTTCTCTATATCTAGTATATGATGATATAGATTAAACCTAATACTATTGCCAATATGAAAGCATCTTGGATGTTTTCTTTCACCTAACAAGGCCTCGACAGCTTTCATATTTTGTATGAAT
>Ga0206125_10005097_pt1 | contig 11272 bp, 7 predicted proteins | sample Helgoland_Spring_4_FD_148598 | JGI IMG/M metagenome (GOLD analysis project Ga0206125, IMG submission 148598) | Pelagic subsurface seawater microbial communities from Kabeltonne, Helgoland, North Sea - Helgoland_Spring_Bloom_20160331_1 | ecosystem: Environmental > Aquatic > Marine > Epipelagic ...
AACCACATGGGTTTCACAGCTGGCAAAAACATCTGTCAGGATCTGCATAAATGAGTCCTCGGGAGGATCATCTGACCACAAGGCAAACACACCACCTGGATGCAGCTGCTCCGTCATTTTTCTTAGCTCATCCGCGCGGTAAAAATCGGCATGCTGCTCATTGAGTAAGTGCTCCGGCGAGTGATCAATATCGAGTAAAATTGCATGGTACTTCGAGTCAGAGTGCTCAGCGTCAAAACCGATTCCCTGATGCTTCACTGCTCGCTGAAAAAAATCTCCGTGCTCAAAGCTACACCTCTCATCATCGACGAGCTCCTGCCCCAAGGGGACCAGTCCCTTCTCATGCCACTCAATGACAGGCTTCAAGTAATCCACCACGATGAGTTTTTTTAATGCGCTGTGATCCAATGCCGTCTTGGCCGTATATCCCAGACCTAATCCGCCCACCACGACATCCAATCCCTGCTCTGGAAAGCTCTTGGCCGCGGCTGCAAGTCCCAACTCAGAAAGAGCTTCCTCTACCACAGTGAACAGACTCGACATCAAAAAGTCAGCCCCAAGCATGATTTCGTAAATCTCGAGATGATCCAAGGTCTGCATCGTGCGCCGGCGCAGAATAACCTCGCCGAGTGGTGTTTGCTGGTAATCAAGCTCTTCAAATTGTGGTCTCACAGGTGCGCTTGTAACCTGACAAAATAGGGATAAACAGAAAAACCTGAAAATAGAGCTAGGCCAATGTGGTCAGTCAATTGGCATACAACCTGCTTAACTAATTTTAGATTTTTTGTTTTTCGGTACACTTCTTGCTCTGATTTTATTGTCTTCGCAGCAAGAGGTTATTTATTGTGCTCAGAAATATGGTTTTACTCCCTATTAATGAGCGACTTAAGCAGTAAAAACTGTTTGCAACGGGGCATCTCCAATTATCCAGACAAACACCAAACAATGAACCCAACTCATTATATCCGAAAAATAATCACTTCCGCCTGCCTACTCTTTGCCTCAACGATGGCTATTTGTGCAGAGGAAGCAGAAGCCGTCATAGCAGCCACCGATTCCGGTGACACATCATGGATCCTTACCGCAACCGCTCTTGTGCTGTTCATGACCATGCCTGGTCTCGCCCTCTTCTACGGCGGCCTGGTGCGTTCCAAAAACGTATTATCCGTTATGGCGCAGTGCTCTGGCATCGCCTTCATGGCCTCCATTCTCTGGGTCGTCTGCCTCTACAGCCTCTGCTTCAAGGGAGGCAATGGTGGCTGGATTGGCAACCTTGATGCCGCTTTTCTTAAGGGTGTCACCACCGAAACCACCGTAGGAACCTTACCCGAGACGCTCTTTATCATGTTCCAGATGACCTTCGCTATTATTACTCCGGCCCTCTACGTTGGTGCCGTTGTTGAGCGCATGAAGATGAGCGCCATAGTCGTCTTTTCCGCGCTCTGGCTCGTGCTTGTCTACGCCCCCGTCTGCCACTGGGTTTGGGGAGGTGGTTGGCTTGCCGAAATGGGCATTCAAGATCTTGCCGGAGGTATCGTCGTGCACGCAACAGCCGGTGTTTCAGCACTAGTGATGGCGATCATGCTCGGGCGCCGTAAAGGTTTCCCAGAGCATCCACATCCACCACACAACCCTGGCATGGTCTACATTGGTGCCGCCATGCTGTGGGTTGGCTGGTTCGGCTTCAACGCCGGCAGCCAGGTCAGTGCCGGACAAGGTGCTGGTATGTCCATGCTTGTCACCCACCTGTCCGCTGCCACCGCCGCTGGTGTCTGGGGCATCATGGAGCGCACGCTCAACGGTAAGGCAAGTCTCGTCGGTATGGTCACAGGCTTGATTGCCGGACTTGCCACTATTACTCCCGCTTCCGGTAATGTCGGCCCGATGGGTGCCATTGCCATTGGTGCTATCGCGGCCGTGTTCTGCTACTACGCAGTGAACTTAATCCGCAACAAATTCAAAATCGATGACTCCTTGGACGTCTTTGCCGTTCACGGAGTGGGAGGAGTTCTTGGCACCATCCTACTAGCCGTCTTCGGACAAACGGCATTCGGCGGCCTCGGCAATTTGAAACCCATGGGTGAGCAGCTCGGAATACAGCTCACTGGTCTTGGCGTCACGATTGTCTGGTCAGCCGTAGCGACAGTCATTATCATGCTCATAACCAAGGCCACCATCGGCATCCGTGTAACAGAAGAAGAGGAAAACCGAGGAATGGATCTCACCGAACACGGTGAAGATGCCTACAGTGAACTGTAAACGTTCACTCGCAGGTTGGCGACATCATCACCAACCATGACTTCAACCAGCAAGCCACTCACCATCCTTTACAAGGACGAGTGGCTTGTTGCTGTAGACAAACCAGCTGGTCATTTAGTTCATCCTGCCGATCAGCCAAAGGATGACGATCTGGTCACCATGAAAATCCTGCGGGATCAGATCGGCCAGCGCGTCTACACCATCCACCGCATTGACCGCCCCACCACCGGGGTGCTGCTCTTTAGTGTAGATCGCACTGCCGCACGTGCCCTGCACCGCGCACTGGCGCGTCACCAAATGGCCAAAAGCTATTGGGCTGTCTGCCACGGCATCGCTCCGGCCGAGTCATGGGAATGTCATGAGCCCAATCAAAAAGAGGAACACTTACCAATACGAGATGCCCACACCAGCTTCCGCCGTCTAGCAGTATTGACTCCAGCCGCACTGGCTAGAGAAGACCCAGCTCAGATCTCCCTCGTTGAGGCCATACCACACACCGGGCGCTATCATCAGATACGCCGGCATCTACTGCATCATCAGCTACCGATCATTGGCGATTTCCGCTACGCTGGAATTGACACTTCACACCACCTTGGCGAGCTTCTCGGCACTGGCACTCGCATGCTTTTAGAGTCCAAATCGATCACATTTAATCATCCCATAACCGGTGAGCAGATGACGATATCCGCTCCTCCTGACCCCACCATCATCAGCCTGTTCCCTCAGTTTTCTGTATCGTAACTGACTAGCTTCAGCTTAGCTCTTCGCACCAGACGATCATGCCGCGCCCGCCATTAATATCACCTAATCGGCTCCTTGCATGGTACCAATCAGGCACCATTACACGCAAGCAGTGGCTCGGCGGCATGCGGCTTCAGTTGCTAGAAGCGCTGAGAGAAATTTCCGAAGATACCGCCAACCCCCAAGCGGCACTCATGGAAAGGTTGCGCTGCCGTAATGCGGCCCGCAAGCTAACACATAAGCACACTGAAGCCGAACTAAGGGAGGTATTCATCAGCCTCAGCCAGCTCGATGACTTCCCGCCGGCTAACTACCTCTGGAATGCCGATCAGTTAGACACTCCTCTGCAAAGCATGCTTAGGGAAAAACGAGTTCCCGTGCTGAAATTCAAGGATGTTCAAATTCAGCGCCTGAGTGCCAAGCTCACTATTGAATACGGCAGCCTGAAAGCCAAAAACCGCACACGAGAAAGAATTCAACTTCGCAGGGATTGGCGAGGCGTAATGATTGTCGAAGACCGGCAATGCCTAAACAAGCCATCATAAAATTAGGCCTGTCCCAAATACACGGTTCAGAGGTTATTTTTCAAACACCATAAAATGCTGCCATGGCAGATAATCTTCTGTCTTGAGATGCTTCAATCCAACAGCCTGCATCTCCTTGATCGCCTGAGCTTCCGTCATCTTATGCAGAGGTTTAATCGGCACTGCAGGGTCTTCTGCACGGTATTCCAACAAATAAACCCGGCCACCCGGTTTCAATGCGTAGGCGATCGACTGCATCATCTCGTTGGGATGGGAAAACTCATGATAGGCATCCACCATGATCACCGCATCCACACTTTCTTTAGGTAACTGCACAGAATCCACCTTGCCTAGATTGGCTTCTACGTTAGTCACCTCAAGGCTCTGTGCCTTCTGCACAAGATGGGCCACCATCTCGGGCTGGATATCTACACCGATGACTTTCCCTTGTGGCACCAGACTTGCGAGACGAAAGGAATAATAACCGGAACCGGAACCAACATCGACCACCACCGCATCTGGTTTGATTTCTTGCGCCAGCCCCCTCATGACTCGGCTCGTCGCCTCCTCAGCTTCTCGCTCAGGACGTTCCAACCAATCAATCGCAGTATGTCCCATCACATGTGAAATCTCACGCCCCATATACACCTTGCCCGTGCCGTCCCGGCTTGCCTGCCTCTTTTCATAGACGTGGGCCTCAGGAGCATAAGGCTCGGCCACAGGCGCCATCTCTGACTCTTGCTGCTCAATAGCCTGCTCACCAACCTGCTCACTACTCGTTACCAGGGAATCAGCCTCGTCCTTGTCTCTGACACCATTCAGATAAAGCATGCCTCCGATCACCATGAGCAAAAGAATCAGATACCAGATAAGGCGCTTACGTTCTGCAAATTCCATGCCCACATCTCTAGCATACATGAGATCATGACACAAACCTCCTCTGAGCAGTATATTGATGTCACTGCCGTACCACATCACCTTGCAGGCATGAGAAAAGCGCGTTAGCCTGCCGCCATGGATTCAATCACCCAGGCAGCGCTAGGCGGCTTGTGCGGCGAAATGACGCTGCGCAAACAACTTGGTTGGAAAGCCGTGGCCTGGGGGGTGTTTATCGGCACCCTTCCCGATCTCGATATTATCGCCTACCCATGGCTCGACAAGGTGCAGCAGCTCTCATGGCACCGCGGCATTTCCCATTCTATCCTAATGTGCTTTCTGGCCGCCCTTGTCCTTGGCTGGCTGCTAGCCAAAATTCACCGGAAAAGAGGCGTGACCCAACGGCAGGCTACTTGGTTTGTTTTCATCACCTGGGTCACCCACGTCGCCATCGACTGCTTCACCTCCTACGGCACTCAGATCTTCGAGCCCTTCAGTAACCACCGCTTTGCCTTGAACAATATGTCGATCATCGACATCTCCTTCACACTGCCCATGCTGGCAGGTCTTCTGCTGGTTCTATTTTTCAAGAAGGACTCACCCACCCGCACGATCATCGGACGCAGCGCAGCCATCTGGCTCTGCCTCTACACCACCGCGAGCTTCACGCTCCAACACCAAGCGAACGTTTACTTCAAAAAACAACTCAGCGCACACGGCATCACCCCAGCACGGATGATGACGGCCCCCACGATATCTAACATCTTTCTCTGGCGCATGCTCGCCGAGTCAGAGGGAGATTATCATATTGCCTACTGGTCGTTTTTTGATAAGCCCGACCGCCCCTGTCGGATCGATACCACGCCCAGCGGGCACACCTTACTCAAGCCCCTCAAGAACTACCCGCAGGCTCAAAAACTCACCTGGTTCGCCAAAGACTGGCACAAGGTCGTGGCTGACCCGGCAAACGGAGGCTCACTTCTGCTCATCGACATGCGCTTCACCGAGATCGTCACCCCGGAAGTAAAAAGCCCGGTATTCGTTTGGCAGCTTATCGAGCAATCCGACACACTCGACTTCCGTCAGGTCTCCTTTCGTGATCGTTCCAAAGTAGGAGAAACCCTCGATTACCTCTGGCAGCGCATTCAAGGAAATGCCCCACTTTGGATGGCCGCACCCTGGCCTTGGGAAATGCACACCATTCGCTGAAATAGGTGCCGGCAGCAGGCATGAGCTAATTTTGCGCCTCTATTTCAAAAAAAAATTACCCCTTTTTTCGTAAATCACTAAGGATCACAGCTTGGTTTTGTAGCAGAAAATGTAATGCACTTCTTTGGCTTGAGCGATTCCCTGTAAGTGATCTTTATTATCATTTGTTATTTACTATCAATGACTTGAGATATGGGATTACCAAAATTTTATTGTCTCTCAGGTTCGAGTCTATAAGTTCGTATGGTATCAATTTTTTTTTGCACTCGTTTTCGAGGGTCATTAATCTAACAAACTAACAGAAAATAAGCCTAAAAACGATGAAAGCCCCTCACCACCGATCTACCCACATCCGATCTGCCCATACCCTCGCCCTCTCGCTGGGTTTCCTCACTGCCGGAGTCGCCCACGCGCAGAATGATTCCGGTGGCACCGCCCTCTGGGATGCAACCACGTGGTCAAACACAAGCCCCGATCGCCTTGACGGAGTCTCAACCACCAATGTTGCAGACATTAACGACTATGATCCTGACGGCACCACGCGAATCGGCCAGGGACTTGAAACACTAGGCAGCGGAGAGACGGTGCAAATTGTTGGTAGTGACACGATTACCATTGATAATACAATTACCGGTATTGCCGCATCGGCCGATACCAACGGTCAGTCGACAGGAATGGGCGGCACAGGTTATGCGGAAACTTCAGGCTCCTTGAGCCTGGGCGCAAGCACCGCGGGAACCGGAACCATCACCATGACTGGTGGCCGTCTTGATGTCGGCATGGCTAATGGTGGTATTTTCCTGCAGGGCAGCGGCGACGCCAACGCGGGCACCATCGATACAAGTGTTGGAGTACTCTCAGTGGATGGAAATTACCGCGATGTTTCCGCCTACAATAGCGTTAACAACAGAAATGATTCCGACAGCAACGACGCAGACCGCCAATACTACATTTCAAACGACGTTTATGATGCCACCAATGCCGATGCGGCGGGATCCACCGGAACCCTTCTTCCTCTCCACTATGCAGGGGGATCATTAGACATCGGCAATACCGATGACGGCAACTTTACCATCAGTGGTGGTGAACTCAACGTGGTGCAATACGGCTGGGGATGGGCTTCTGAAGCAGGTGGATCAGATATATCCTGGGAGGCCGACGGATCAAACAATGACGCGGCATCGGGCAGCCCTGATTTTCAAGACGGGGGGGTGGCATCGGACGCCACCTTCGACGCCAACACCAACAGCTTTGAGGGTTACAGCCTTGATTATGCCACCGGAGCATACGTCACGGGAGGTGCGGCTGAACGCAGCGTGGATACCAATAATGCCGCCAACTACATGTATGTGGATGCAGAAAGTCTGGAAAACACCTACACACAGACGGGAGACACCAATACTCTCTCAGAGGTTGCTGGAACCGGTGAAGGTGATTTTCAGTTTATTGACCCTGATTTTAACAAATCCTGGTCGGATCGCAATGGATCTGACGGTGACTGGGGGCCCTTTGCAGATTACACCAATGAGGGTCTCGCTGTCCCCGGAGGCAGTGTTGACGGCGAACTGGTTGACCATTACCACCAGATTGTCCGCACCGGAGGCAACATCAATGTTGGTAGCTCAGGGGGCGCCACGGGCACCATGAACATTTCGGGTACTGCGCAGGTCACCACCAACAACATCGTGGTGGGCAACCTGTGGGTCGATGATGCTGGTGTCCCGGCAAATAACACCACGGGGGTTGTCAACATGAGTGGCGGTGATGTTTTCACCAGAGAATCTGTCATTGTAGGCCGGGGAGAGGCTGATAATGATAATCTGGGCTCCCAAGGAACCTTCAACCACACCGCTGGAAAGCTGGAAATGGTCAATGATCTTGTGGTCGGCAACGGTGGTGATGGCGTGGTGAACTTTGACGCAAATGCAACAGGCGGAGCTGACGCCACTACTCATATCATCATCGGTGATGACATTCTCATGGCTACTGGAAGATTCGGCGACGCAACAATCAACTACAACGGAACAGCCAACATCCTTTCCAGTGAACGCGAAGGATCGGGGACCAATAACATTGTCTTAGGAACTTCGAGCTATGGGGGCAATTCCTCTAATATCTCGACCTTCAACTACAACCAAACAGCGGGCACCATTGGTGACCAGTCCCTGGGTAACAAGTGGGATAACGTCATCGTCGGTTCCGGGTGGGGTTCCGCCGGGGAGTTTAATCACGAAAATGACAACACCATCTTTCTCGATCAAAGCATGTACACCGGGCGCTACCTGAGCTCCATGGGAGCGACTTACATCGGAGTGGAGGGTGCCAATACCAATAGTGGTGGCGTGGATGTTGAAGACAACTTTGAGGTAGGAGAATACGGGCGCGGTATCGTCATCCAGGGGGAAAGCACTACAGTCACGGTCGGATCGGATGGCACTGGCACCCTCATCATTGGCCAATATGGCAACGTTGATGCTCCCTACCAGTGGATCAATGGTGCGGGAGATCTTAACCGCAATGACCCCTACCTTGACCCGGACGCTTCTGGGCGGGCAGATCCATCGATTCCGGTTTTCGATACCGCTACCACAGAGGGTGTGACCATATCTCAAGCAGACATTGATGCCGGCCACTCTGTGGGCATCTACGAAATCAGGGATAATGCCACCCTCGATACACCGAGTGCTTACATCGGTAAGGCGGGCATAGGATATCTCAATTATGATTCCACCCAGGACCTAGAGATAGACACCTTTGTGCAAGTGGGAGGTGACTACACAGGATACGGAGAACTCAACATTACCTCGGATAGCATTGCCGTAAACTTCGATACCGATGCTGTGGGTAACAATGACTTTATCACCGGCCGGTCTGGTGAAGGGGTGACCAACATCGACGGAACTTCTGTGGCTCTGAATGTCGGAGCGAATAACAACATCGTGATCGGTAGTGCTGCCACCACGGAAACCGATATCGGTAATGAAGTGAGCTTTATCACCGATGCGGGTGACGGCACCTTCAACCTCAACGGCGCGGGCTCAAGCATCACTCAGGGGACCAACAATAACATTATCCTGGGTACGGGAGATAACGTCTCGGAGGGTATCGAATTTCGTGAGCAAGCCAACAATACCAACCTCATCGACATGAACACTTCCGGTGATCCGACCAACATCATGAACCCCTTCGCTGCTGCACAAAATTCAGCAGGAACAGCAGAGGACAGTGGCCAGGCAGACAGCACGCTGCTCTCAGGAACCTTGTTCGGGACCAAGTCCACCTCCACGGCAGAAACGCTCACCACCGGTGATCCTGCAGTTCCTGTTATTCTTCAGGAAACAGACGCATCAACCGATAACACCGTGAACTGGGTAGCTGGACCTGATGACGGCAAGGGCTCCTTGGGAGAATTTAACCACAACAATGATTGGAACCCGACCTTCGATGCCAACAGTACGCTGATCATGGCCAATGGCGACAACTCCCAAGGCCTCTACAACCAGAACGGTGTCAGCACGGTCACCCTCGGTGCCACTGGGGGTATTTCCATGAGTGCGGACGGCTTTGATACCGGTAATGCGGCCCTCGACGCACCCAATGCTGCCGCCCTGGCTGCCGCCACCGCCGGCTCGGCTGCCACCCAGTTTGAGATGGGCCAGTCCACCTACAGTGTCAACAACGCCAGCGCAGTGCTCAACCTGAACGCCAACGACATCACCGGGGACTCGGTGGATGCCAGCGGCCGTGGTGCTGAAGTCACCGACACCTATGCGAACACCCCCACCCAGGGCAACCTGCAGAACCGCAGCAACGAAGCCCAGATCAACTTGCTTGATGGTGCCATCAACAACAGCCGCAACATCAAGGCAGACGTGGTCCAATACGGCGGTAGTTTTGACATGGATGCAGCAGGGGTTGCAGGCTTTGTCACTACAGACCTGCGCATCGGCAACCATGACTTCATTCAAATGGAATCCGGCACCTCCTATACTGATCCTAGCTCAGGCTTGTCCACCACCAGCTCCACAGCCCCCACCATTGCCTTTGATACCAACAATTTCGACGGCTTACTTGATCTTGATTCAAATATATCTGCATCCACACCGAAAAACTCCGGCACCGTCAACTCCGACACCCTGATGGCCGATTACATCCGCCTCAACGGTGCCACCGGTTCGATCGATTTGGATTTCTCCGCTCTTCTCACTGGCAGCGATTACCTCGGTGCTGCCAACGGCCAGTACTGGAACCTACTCGACTGGAACAGCGGCTTCAGCTGGACACCTGACGCCGGTGGCCGCGGCCAGGCCGCCTTTGACTTCGGCCTCGGTGCCGGTGTTCTGCCAACGCTGGGCCTCGACCTCGAGACAGGAGAACAACTCGTCTGGAGCATTGATGAAAGCGCTACCAGCATGCCCGACCTCTGGTCCAGCCACGGTATTATCTACATCGCCCTGGACATCTCCTACGTGCCCGAGCCCTCCTCCACCGCCCTGCTTGGCATCGGCCTGGGTGCCATGATGCTACGCAGACGCCGGAGCTAAAGAAGTGAATAGTAAAATCAAAAACCAAACACACCTACCAATAAATAACATACAACCCCATATCATCACCATGAACACAATCCATAAACACAGCATCAAAAGCCTCTTCGGAGCCTTTACCCTTGCCAGCTTAATGGCCATCTCAACCAGTCAAACGTCCACAGCCGCAGGCGTCGTTCTGCTAGATGATTTCTCAACGGACACAACCGTTACACCCGAAGGCAGGGTCTATGAAAGCACGCTCGATGCAGGCTGGCGTGGCACCACGGGATATGGAGGTGGGGACCACACCTCACCCGAACACGACTCCCAATGGGATATCTCTACTGGAACCCTGAATAACGATGCGAACCAAACCGATAGTTATGTCAGAGGTGAAACCCCCGCCTACAACTGGTTCACCAACCCCATCGTTGGTGACACCCGAACCAAGATGACCATCAGCTTTGATTACAGCACCAGTGGATCAGACACCCTGACGGCACACTTCTGGGCAGTGCAAACGGGCGGAGCTGCGGGATCCAATTCTTGGATTACCAACAACCAAGGCTGGAGCAACGGCAATAGTAACCAAAACGAAGACACAAGTAGCGGAGGCTATGACACCTTCAACCTGCTGGATGGTGACACAACTCCGGATGCCACCGATTCCATCACCGGCCAGCTCAGTGGCACAGGCACCTTCACGCTAACCATTGATGTCAGCACCTTGGGAATTGCCGGTGTTTCCACCGTTGGTGATATCGACACCTTCTTTTTGGCCTTTGCCGGCAATGAAACAACGGGCGGCACGACTTGGGTGGATAACCTCGTCATCACCGTGCCCGAGCCCAGCTCGACCGCTCTGCTGGGCCTCGGCCTTAGCTCAATTTTGCTGCGCCGCAAGCGCAGCTGATGAGCGATGAAGGATAGCCGCGCTGCGGTAGTTGATGTTTATTTGGAAGACTCCGCCGTGACAACGGCGGGGTTTTTTATTGCTCCCGGATCAAGGTGCACCCATCTTCTCCCTGCAAACCCTCACCTATCATGTCATCGATCCAACCACGTTCCAAAGAATCCGAGGAAGCCATGGACTTTCTTGCTCTTTGTCATGAGGAACTTGGATGGGATGATCAAAAA
>Ga0206125_10005098_pt1 | contig 11272 bp, 11 predicted proteins | sample Helgoland_Spring_4_FD_148598 | JGI IMG/M metagenome (GOLD analysis project Ga0206125, IMG submission 148598) | Pelagic subsurface seawater microbial communities from Kabeltonne, Helgoland, North Sea - Helgoland_Spring_Bloom_20160331_1 | ecosystem: Environmental > Aquatic > Marine > Epipelagic ...
CCTGCATCGGCAGCTTCAAACATGAGCTCACGAGCCCGGACATAATCCCTCCCCTCAGGCGCTGACCCATCGAGCAGCATCATAGCCAGAGAGAAACTCGCCTGCGGCAACCCCAAGGTTTGCGCCCGTTCGAACAAATCGGCGGCCTCGATGAGATCCACGTCCATACCGAGCCCAGCCTGAGCCATGAGACCCAAATTGAAGGCAGCAACAGCGTCACCAGCTCGAACCTCAGCTTCCAATAGGGGTCGAGCTTGCTCGTATTCTTGAGCTTTGAGCAGAGTGAAAGCCTTGAGCAGGGATTCGCTAGGCGTCACTTGGCTCAAGGTCGGTTGGCTGATGCAAAGTGAAAGAAGCGCGGCGGCGATCAGCCGGCGCCCAAGGCTCAGGTGCATGGGTGATCTGAGAACCATGGTTAGGATCCTTTTTGCATTGGATTTTTTAGGGGTGCAGCCGAAGGCTTGAACCGGCGCGCTCTGGGTCTGTCGGAGGTGTTGGCAAACTCAGGATAGAATTGCTCGGTGACAGGCTTTGCGGTTGCTTTATTAATCTTTGGAGGGAGGCTGGACTGATGGGGTGGATCAGACAGCGGAGCGGCACCAATACCGAGCATAACCATGAGTGTGGCGGCAACCGCGTAAATTTCCAAACTGTAGTCCAGGCAGGCGTGCAGACCGACAACAATCAGCCCACCAAGGCCGACCAACCCGGCGATCCCCTGATCACGGCGCAGGGTTCGAAGCTGATGAAGCGTTAGCCAGAGAAATAAGATCAGCATGAGCGTTGAGCCTAGGCTCCCAAGTTCAAAAAGAGCTGTGACATAGGTATTGTGGGCCATATCCCAGATGGCCCAAGCCACAGCTTCGCTTTTGAAAGCACCAAAGATCGTCTCAAAACTTCCTGCGCCAAACCCTGTCATTGGCCTTTGCATCCAAAGCGACAGCCCTTCTTGATAGACAAGCAACCGGGTTTGAAAATCAGCGCCACTGTCGTCAATACGCTCCAGAAGCTCCACTGAAGCGTAACCACCAGCCAACGTGCCAAAGACGACGAGACTCAAGAACACCCCGGTTACAATCCAAGCCCGATAAACAAAACCAAAGCTCAAAATCATCAGCACAAGAGCGCTTACCGTCGAAGCTGCACCCATTCGAGATTGTGTCAGAAGCAAAGCTGTGAGGATTAGCAGTAAAACAAAACCGCTTAAAACCGCGGTTGAGAGCTGAAGTACGGGTAAAGCGCTGGTGTTTAGGACACTTAGGCTCCGCATGGTCAGAGCCAGCGCCACAACGGCGCCCAAGCCAAGATAAGTCGCAAAAGTATTGCGATTGGCAAAGCCGCCATCTGCAACTGCACCAAAGTCATCGAAATTTGGTTCAGTCAAAGGGAATTCGTAATCGACTGTAATTTCCAGAAATCCTAGGGCTGCGTGCAGACCAAATATGACGAGCAGCAAAAGCAGCAAGGTCTGCGCTCCAAGGGTTGAAGCCAGTCTTCTCGACAGGCTCCACAGCATGGCAAAACTCATCATGACTAAGCAAACCAGCAAGGAGTCACTTGGTGAAAAACTGATCAGAGGCGGACCGGTCAACAGGCTATCGAGGCTTCCGGATTGAGCATCGAAAGGCATAAGGACGAGCCCCCGAACACCGGCTGTTCCCACCCATCCCACCAAGGCAATCAGAACAACAAAACCAATCCAAGCCCGAGGCAGATGGTCCCGCTCACCATTGTTTGTCAGATGAACCAAACAAAAGAGGAACGCGACAGCCATGCCATTGAACGCCCAAAGAACGGCTCGATTACTGCCCTGATAAAGGGGTATCCAGGCGCAAAACAGGAGCAGTAGGCCGACCGAGATAAAGGTAAAAGCGCCAAGACGAGATTTTTCTGCTGAAATTTGCATCAGCTCCCCCCACCTTCCAATAGGCGTTCGATTTCACGCAGCATCGCTTCGGCCCTTCGGTCAGACAGCTGCTCAAGAAACGCGTCAAATTGATTTCTGACTTGGGGGTTTCTCAGATACAGGCTTGCGATCATCTGCCGTCCGACAATAGCGGCCGCTGAATATTCAGCATCCTGCCAAAAGCCTGATGTTGGAGATTGGGTGGGGTCACTAAGAAGCAACTGATGAAGGGATATCCGCTGCTGCGCCAGAAAGAGCTCATTGGGGTTCATTGCTTGGCTGATGGCCAGAGCCTCCTTGGCCTCCAACGGCTTACCCTCAAGTTCGGCTACCAACCCTAAGATGAGCCATGCCAAGCCCTGTGTGGGCCTGCTTTGCGTGATGTCTTCCGCCATGGCTTCACAGGCGAGAAACTCTGAACCTAGATAGCCTTGCTGCAGTAACGCGCGCTGATCCAAAAACATGAGGCTGCAATCGCGCAGATAGTAATGGCTATGTAGAGTTGAGGGTACGAGAGCCGGAACGGGCAGACGAAAAACACTCCGAGCCAACAGGTTGGGCTCAGTTCGGTGAGACTGTGTTTCCAAAGACGCAGCGACGGCAGCAAGACCCATGAAAACAATAGAGAAAATCGCTATTGAAGATTTACTCATGTAACATCCCTATTAATCTAGTAAATATGCACCCGGATTTAAGAAAGACATGCTGTTTGGAAATAAACCAAAAATAAAACGAATAGATTTTACACCTAATTTACAAACACTAATTATTGGCGACATTCATGGGTGCTTTGACCACCTAGAAAAATTGTATAACCAATTCGTATCTCAGATAGCACCAGAAAGTAACCGAAAAATAATTTCTCTGGGAGATCTCGTCGACAGAGGACCTGACTCGCAAGCCGTTATAGAATGGTTCCTTTCAGCACCTCGAGGTGAGGAAAGGCTGGCGGTGCGGGGTAACCATGAGATCATGTTTGATGAGTTCATTCGCTCTCCATCCCCGCAATCGCCTTGGTTAAGCGTTGGTGGCATGCAAACCCTCGCATCCTATTCAAAGAAGAGGCTGCCGGAAAATCCAAGCCAAAGCGAGGTGACACGAACAGTCCAAAGCATTCCAAAACGACACCTGAGTTTTTGTCGCTCGCTGCCGGATATTATCGTTTTAGGCAATGTATGCTTGGTACACGCTGCCATTGACCCTGCTAGGTCGGTTAATGCTCAGCCATTGAATCGTCTGCACTGGGGACCGTGTATCGGTCCAAACGACATGCATATGGTTCGGTTTCGAGATCAGAACATCAATAAAGTGGTCCATGGACATGAACCGCACTCAAGACAGCCTAACCTGGATCTTCCAATTCTTAATTTAGATACTGGCTGTTATAAAACAGGCGTTTTGACAGGGTTAGTTTTAAATCAAAATTCAGTAACGACTATCCAAACCCGAGCAAAAAAAAGCGCGAGTGACTCGCGCTTTTAGTGGGTCGCTTTGACGAGTGATAAGCTTAAGACGATGCAGAAGCGGTGCGACGAGGCTCTGATGAAGAACGACTGTTATTGTTGATCTGGTTCTGGACAGCAGCTGGCAGCTCCAGTTGAATTGATTCCGAACCAGCAATCACAATATCCGGGTTTTCTGCAGCACCTACAGCAACCGCTCTGAGAAGCTGGTTGATCCGGAAAACATTTAGACCAGGACACGCCTGAAGCTCGGCGAGAATTTCATCAAGTTCGGCCTGAGACGCGACTGTCTGAGCCCAAGCATTGAGATCCTGCGGCGACGCGCTACAGGCATTCCCGGAGGATACCTGCGCCTGCGCCTGCGCTACAGAAGGTATCAGCATCAGTATTGCCATAGCAGCTAATTTACGCATGATTTTGACTTCCAAAAAGTTTCCACGCCTTTGTTCTAAGGTAGGCATTTGAGAAGTTTAAGCTTGGAAAAAGGGCGTAATAATTACTAGGAACTTTCGGCGTATGACTTGTAAGCATAGTAATGGCGGTTTTTACCTGAGGTGCTCATGGTGAAGGCAATGGTTAGAGCACTCTGATCACCAACCGCAGATCTCATTTTCTCGAAAGATTGATCGATCACGCCTCGAGCCGCATAGTTTTCTCGAACGCAGTAAACCGACTGATCGCTATACTGAGCAATGAACTGGGTCTCAGCAACAGCAAGAACTGGCGCTGTATCAATGACGACATAATCGTACTCACGTCGCAGATCATTGATTAATACCTTGAGCTGTCCGGATGATATTGCTTGATCTGCATTGATACCCACTCCGGGTGCGCCTGTGATGATGTCTAGGTCACCGGAACCAAAATCGTAATCGAGACTCTGGATAGAGAACCCGTCCGACTGCCCTTGAAAATAGGCTGCCAACTCTGGGTTAGTTTCAAGGCCTGTGTAGTCGCTAAGAGACGGCCTTCGAAAATCGAAGTCCACCAAACAGGTTCTTTGGCCTGACATCGCGGATACAACAGCGAGGCCCAATGAAGTCGTGCTTTTGCCTTCCTTAGGCACTGATGAGGTGACGCAAATCACCCTCGAAGTTCTCGTCTGAACATCGGCAATTCCAGTCCTAGGATCCATTGCTGAGCCATCAAGTTTTGCACTCTTGCTGATTTCAGAACGCAGCATGCGCAAACTTTCAGCAAAGGTACCAAAAGGATCATTGAACAATTCCTGTGCCGATTTTTTACTCAGCTTCAGACGTGGGATCATTGCATAGCGTTCCGTCCCTAGTCGCTCTTCCAGCTCTTTGCCGGATGAAATCCCGCCCCAGATCAGATCTAAGAGCAGGGCTGCGCCAACAGCCAACACTAAGCCAAGAACTGCGCCGATCGCAAATATCCCACTTCGGTTGGGCCCTGACGGTCGGAGAGGAATTGTGGCACGAGCTACAATCCGTGAGTCGGCGACCTGCGTTCGGGTTTGCACGGCTAGCTCATCAGCTCGGTCAACCAGGTTGACATACTGCTCCCGAGATGAGGTTGCATCTGACTGAAGTTTAAATAAATCAGAAGCAATCTCTGGAGGGAGATCTGCCGAAAATATTTCCACCTCGAGCTCACCTCGAATAGAAGCTCGCTTTTCCTGCTGAACAGCAGCTTCTTCGATCAATTGGTCCAACCGCTCATTGGCCAAAGACGAAATTTCAGCCTCGATACCATCCAATCGAGCTCTGAGGTCTTCTGTAGCGCCTTGGGATTGGACTTTTTCCACGATGTCTCTTCGCTGGCTCTCAAGCTCAAAATAGACTTGAGCTTGCAACTCAGCCAAGATGTCATCGCCAGAAGAGACAGCGAATTCCGTTTCCAATGCTTCGAAATTTCCGCGAGCAACCAAGTCTTGGAGACGCTCTTTGCTGGCAACCGCTTGATTAACCGCTGCTTGAGTCGTTTCCAGATCATCGGCGAGTAAAGCAATATCAACGTTCCCAGATTGGAAGGATATTTCCTGCGCATTATCCAGCAAATATTGGCTCAGAGATTTCTGAGATTGCTCCAGCTGTTCACCAGCCTCTTCAACAGCAGCTCTCACCACCCGGAGAGACTCGACGGCGGAGGTAACTTTAGAATTTATTTGCGATGAAATGTAATTATCAGCAAACGAATTACTTAAGGACGCAGATAATTCTGGATAGAGAGTTTCAGCGGAGAAGCTTAGCAGAGTGGATCTATTAAGTTGCCTAACATCGACCATGCTCTCGACTTGTCGACGGATCCGCTCCAGACTTTGGATGGCATCCGATTGGCTAAGGTCCGCGGAAGTAAGCTGATCCGCTATCGTATCTAAGCTACGACCTCGCCTATCAAATCGGACATCGGCCGCTAGGTTGAGATCTCTAATAACATTGAGGATAATTTCCTCAGAACGAGCGATCTGAACTTCTGACTCCATCCGTGATAATGCGTTACCAGACTGAAAATCAGCTCCACTGGCAACGGCATAATTTGGCTCGAATAAAACTTTGGCTTCAGCTGAGTATACAGATTGAGCTAGCAGAGCGTAAATTCCGGCTGCAAGCGCTATCGGCGCCGCAACAGATAGCATCAAAAATTTGCGTCGCCATAATACGCCCACTATGCGTAGCAGGTCGATTTCATCACTTGCTTCGTTCATGCGTTAGTTGCTGCCATCTCGCTAAAATTTGTGTTTTGTACGCGTTTATTTTCAATCAACATGTAGCTTCAACCACAAATCAGGTATACCTCGCCTAAATCAAGTCAGAAAAAACAAAGAACGCCGATCAATGTTGTCAAGAGCAAGTCCAATATTGCACGTCGCACAGAGCTATCATCATTTGCTGCCCAAAATGACCCCGTTTTTTACATTTGTTTTTTAAGCCTAATTTTTGACCGTCTGCTTTCTAGTTACTGATCAACATACAAATTAGATTGTATAGATTCTCTAAAGTTAATACGGAGAGAATTGAACTGGCCCCCAATTGTATCGAACAGTTGGGCATAGATGAAAGGGCTTAAGCCTGAGCTTAAGCACAGCACTATGTCTAACGATGTCACCCACCCTGGACCGCAGGTCCAGATCATCTCCGCAGACGAGCCCTTAGGGCGAGGAAGGCGGAGATGGAATGCTAATGATAAACTTCGTATCGTCGAAGAAGCTCTTGCCAGTGGAGAGAGCTTTTCTGCCGTTGCCAGACGCAACGGTGTCGCGCCAAACTTGCTTTATCGATGGCGTCGCCTTGCTCTTGAAGGCGGCGCTGTGGCCATCACCGGGGACGATAGCTTGACCAGCGACAAGACCGTTCGAGAACTGCAAAGCCAGATCAAGGAGCTCGAGCGTCAGTTGGGACGTAAGACCATGGAGGTTGAGATCCTCCGTGAAGCTGTCGAACAGAGCCGCTTAAAAAAACAGACCTTGCGCGTGCTGTCCTTACCAAGGGAGCGTGGCCAGTGATCCGGATTGCTCAGACGCTCAAAGTGTCCCGTTCCAACCTGATCCAATCGTCTAAGCAAGCTATGGTTCCAAATCGTCGACGCGGGTACCGCCGCATCGGTGATGATGAAGCTCTGAGCTGGATCAAACGCGTAGTCGATGAATGCCCAACCTATGGCTACCGCCGGGTGACAGCCGTAGTTAACCGTCTGCGGGGAAAGGAAGGCTTGCCCCGAATTAATCACAAACGGGTCTACACGCTCATGCAGAGGCACAACATGCTCTTGACCAAGCACACAGGAACCAACGTGCCGCGGGTCCATGATGGCAAGGTTATCACCCTACATTCCAACACCCGCTGGTGCTCGGATGGCCATGAGTTCAACTGTTGGAACGGCGATATTGTTCGTGGGGCTTTCATCATCGACACGGCCGACCGCGAAATCATCTCACACTGTGCGGTCTTCAACGCCGGCGTCAGTGATAGCGATGTCCGCGACATGCTGAGCACGGCCGTTGAACAGCGCTTTGGAACCCATCAAGCGCCTCGATGTATTGAAGTGCTGACAGACAATGGTTCCCCTTATCGGGCAAAGCTCACACAGCAGTTTGTAAGCCAGTTGGGGATGGCTTCCCACTTCACGCCTTTAGCCAGCCCTGAAAGCAATGGTGCTGCAGAGGCTTTCGTGAAAACCCTCAAAAGGGACTATCTCAACATCAGTCCCGTCCCTGATGGGCCAACAGCGCTTGCACAGATCCCTGGATGGGTCGAAGACTACGACGAGTGCCATCCTCACTCCGGGCTCAAGATGCTCTCACCCCGAGAACACCGAAGAGCCTTAAAACAAACCGCCTGACTGTCCGGCCGATTGGGGGTACCTACAAGAATTATGTTTATATATTTCTCTTAAAACAAATCGCGACTATTGAAATTGAAACGAGATGAGTACTTTTTTCTAGATAACTAGAAGCCTTACACAGAACTTCTTTAAAGAATTTTGTTCGAAAAGATCTAACCTGGATTATTCATGAGGCCTTTTGATTTTGGCTGTTTTTTCACGGGCGCGAGTGTGCGTTCGCCAGACTCCGCTGGCGATAGGGGTGTGTCTAGATGTCTTGTGTTGAGCTGCCTCTAATCTTGGCAGGTTTAGGGTAGATCTTGCTTGGCTTGACGGTACGGTGTTGGTTGCCGCGCTGGTCAGGGTGAGGCTCCCATGGTTTAGCACAGCTGGCGCAGGTCGCTTTGGCTGGGACAACTGGATGGAAATGCCCCGAGACTTGAGCTCACTCACACGCAAAGCCACTTTGATCAAAGCTCGGCGGAGGCTTTCCAAGCTGACGCTCTTCAGCCTGGCTGTTTGAGCCAGCGTCTCGCGTACCTGATACAGCAGCCAGTAGGCTGCTGTATGCAGAAACAGGCGGTACTGTTTGGCTTGCCACTGGTGGCAACTGGTTCGGTCGCTGGAGAGATAGAGCTTGTGTTCTTTGATCCAGTTCTTAGCCTGCCCTCGTGCGCAGTAGATCTCATCGTTGAGCACCTGATCGCTGAGGCCTTGTATGTTCGTAACAATGAAACGCACGTCCATGGCACCATCACGGACATCCGGACGTAAAGTGGCCGCTATTCGAGCAACAACATGGCATGCCGTTGACCAGGATTTGTACTGGCAAAGTGGCGTAGCTTCTCATCGCCGCCAAAGGCACGCTCAACAGCGAGCTTGTCCACCCAGGGTTCGATGGTTTTCTTGAGCACGGCGTTGCTTGCAAGCCAAAGACGTAGCGGTGTCCCTGTTCTTCGAGCCAATCCATGGCCTGGTGGCTGGCGTAGTGTCCATCACCGCGGATGGTCAGCTGACACTGGAGCCAATGACGCGACATGCGCTGGACAAGGTGGCGGATGATCTGCGCTATGACCTCTCATTTTGGGCGTTTGCCGGGGAAGAGGATACAAGCAACGGGCTTGCCGGCGCTGCCATAGACATGGATAGGCTTAAAGCAGAGGCCGCCAGCATGGGTGTTGAAGAGGCTGAGCTGTTGGTCTTCATGAACAGTGTCAGGCGTATCATCGATGTCCAGCGTCATGAGTTTGGGCGCAACCACGTAGATGGCACAGTAAAGATCGATCATCTTAAAGCCCATGCGAGCCAAGGTGCGCCATCCGGGCGCCTCATGGGCACATTTGTTCTCGAACCGGGAGAGGGTTGGTTGTGAGGGTAGGCCGTGTCCTGTGGCAGGGCGTCGGCCTATGGCTATTTTGAGGGCAGGATCATCGCGCAGAGCATCCAGGTCGTCACAGTCCTCGTATCCTGCTGCAATGGCCATGGCTCTGGCGGCGATCATAGCAGTGTCGGATACAAGCTGGATGAGGATCATCGCCTAGGCAGTCTGCCAGTGTCTTTGAGAGACCCAGGCGCTGGCCGATTTCTCGGAGCAGAACCAAGCCGCCATCGGAGGACAGACGACCCCTGTCAAAACGAGCGAAAATCTCTCGGCCATTAAGGGCTGACAAAGGCAGATCAGAAGGGGTATTTCTCATGGTGACGCTGTGGAGGAAGTGCTGTTTGGAGCTGGCTGTGGCTTATCACCTAAAAACTTAAACTATTCCGAGACTTAAGTCACAGCCGTCACCGAACTCCTGATGCCACGTGAATAATCCGGGGCTAAAACAGCGAAAAAAATAAAAATTACACCTTAGCGTGCAAGCATAAATCAATGACACAATTTCATGAATTCTGCTTCATGTAATATGGAAAATTTTATTACTAACTAATTAAAGAGTGTTTAATATGCATTTAATCAGATTTAGTGGTCACCCCGAAATTATTTTGTTTTTGTATGGCGGATGTCACATTTTTGTCCGATGTATAATAAGATTGAAAGTCATCGTGCATTTGGAAAGCATCCGGATCGAAGGTTCCAGTCTGAAACACCCAGGAATTCGACGGTATAAATTCTTCTAAAGGTTTCAACCCTACAAAATAAACTAACTGATTTGAAAGAACTTTGATTTCAACAGAAGATTTTTTTCTACCTTGCCTACGCTCTATTATTCCTATCTGCTCTAAATCTTTTAATAGATTGGTAAAAGTAGATCTAGAAGGTTTGTTTTTTCGCCAGGCATCATAAATTGCGTCTTGAGTAGATCCACGTAGACCATATTTTGCAACGTAAACTAGCAGCAAGCACACCAGATAAGAGTGTTTTTTTACGGAAAAATGCGAGAATCTATGTATATCTATCGACATGACTGGACCGCGATACGAGAAGGCAAGCATGCCGCAGTGGATATCTCACTTGCCCTAAGCGCACATTCGTTTTTACTCACGCAGTCGGCTGTAAGCGCTTTCATATCTCCCTCAAACAACACGTTTTCAACTTAAGCCAACTGAAGGCGAAAAAACTTTTCGGATGTTTGGACGCTTTGTCTTCGCGGGCCAGATCGTGAGACGTAGTCACTGAAAAACACTTGCCACCAATGTCTGAATGGTTCAAATGAGCTGTAGCCATGGTTGATCCTTTCAGTCTGGCTCGATCGAGCGAAGTCCTTGGTCGGTCTCCGCTTTGGTTGGACCCGTCGAGCAATTCAAACTGTTCGGCGGGTTTTATTTAGGCACGGGCACTATTTCTCTAACTTATTTATTAGAGCGCTATTACGTCAACATCTTTTCACAACTGGATATCAATCCGTTTTAAACGAGGTGCGTTTAGCTCTGGATTGGATTGCTTGTAGTTTTTATTGAAACCTAGCCGGCCTCGCGAAAATAGTTCCAGCACTCTTGGGGCGTGTAGAGATCACAGATTTCGCTGAGCGTTTCGAATAGCCCGGAGAAGGGTCGCGGTCCGATGCGACGCAAATGGGCTTTCAGTTTGGAGAAAGCTATTTCGATTGGGTTCAGGTCGGGGCTGTAGGGCGGCAGGAACAAGAACCAGCAACCATGGGCGCGTAGAACAGCCTCCGCCTCTTTGTTCTTATGGGTTGCCAGATTGCCGAGGATCACGACCGTACCAGGCTGGATTTCGGGAACCAGCACGTCGCGGATGTAGACGACAAAGGCCGGTCCGTCCATGGCGCCCTTGATCACCCAAGGCGCGATCAGATCGGAGGCTCTCAGCCCGGCAATCAGGGTCTGGGTATCCCACGAGCCAAAAGGGACGGAGGCCGTCAGTCTTGTGCCGCGCAGAGACCGTCCCCGTGTTCGGATCAGGTTGGTTTTGACGGATGTTTCGTCAAGGAACACAACACGTTCAGGCTTGGCCTGTATTGCAGGGGAACGGTGGGTGACCCAATCGGCGCGGCCTCGCTTTACCCTTGCGCGCTTACGTTCATCCGCAATGAGGCTCTTTTTTTTGTACGTGTATCCCAACCGTTTGAGCGCCTGATCGATGCCGGATACGGTTGCGACAACGCCCTTTGCGTCGGCCAATGCCCCCCGCAATTCCTTGAGAGTGATCTCCGGC
>Ga0206125_10005101_pt1 | contig 11271 bp, 10 predicted proteins | sample Helgoland_Spring_4_FD_148598 | JGI IMG/M metagenome (GOLD analysis project Ga0206125, IMG submission 148598) | Pelagic subsurface seawater microbial communities from Kabeltonne, Helgoland, North Sea - Helgoland_Spring_Bloom_20160331_1 | ecosystem: Environmental > Aquatic > Marine > Epipelagic ...
TTCATTAAAATCCAAGAAGAATTTGGTTCCTTCTCCAAATATATTTGGGAATTCACAGATGGGAAACCACTCATCAACTACCCAAAAACACTGAAAGACGTCCCTGCAACTACACCACTTTCTGATAAAATTAGCAAAGATTTAAAAAAAAGAGGCTTTAAATTTGTGGGTTCAACCGTGATGTATGCCTTCATGCAAGCCACAGGAATTGTCAATGACCACGTAGAAAATTGCTGGAAAAGCAGTTAGCTTGCCCAAGATGGGAGGGGAAAGCCCGGAGGGAAAAAACTATTTTTTCTAGGAGTAAAAGAGCGACCGCAGGAAGCTCCTTTTATGACTTTAGAAAAAAAGGTTTTGAGGGAGGACTTGCAACGTACAGCTGGAATAGGCTCTACTTGCTATTTTTAAGAATAGACATAAAATCTTCCCGAGCTATCTCACGGCAACCTAGGCTTTCAAGATGCTCGTTGTAGACTTGACAATCTAATAGCTTATAATTTTCTTGCTGTAAATGGCGCACTAAGGTTATAAAAGCGACTTTAGAAGCATTAGAAACTTTAGAAAACATGCTTTCGCCACAGAAAATGTGACCTAAATCTATACCGTATAATCCGCCTACGATTTGGCCATCTTGCCACACCTCAACAGACTTTGCGATTCCTAATTCGTGTAAATTGCAATAGGCTTCGATCATGTCATTTGTAATCCAAGTTCCGTTTTGACCGTCGCGTTTTATTTGTTGACAGTTAGCCATTACTTCTCTAAAATTTTGATTGAAAGTGACCGTAAATATATTGCGATTAAGGATGTTTCGCATGCTTTTAGTCACAACTAACTCTTCCAAAAATAATACCATACGGGGATTTGGTGACCACCAGGTTATGGGTTCACCGTCTTCAAACCAAGGAAAAATGCCACTTTGATAAGCTAATTGTAACCGCTCTGAAGACAAATCGCCACCAAGGGCAATGATCCCGCTAGAATGAGCATGAGCAACGTTAGGGAAATACAACTCTTTGGACAAGTAATACATGGAGGTGTTTTTTATACTAAAACAAAAAACCAAATTACAAATGTAAGACTAGCTTCAATTGTAATTTGGTTTTTGAAATATTTTATCACTTAATTTTTAGAATGGCAAATCGTCTGGCTCATCCTCATTAAGATTTGTAGCTGGAGCAAATGCTGGAGCAGCTGGCATAGGCGGTGCTTGTCCTGCTGCAGAAGCTTCAGCTTGTAATTTTGCAATTCTCCAACCTTGAATAGTATTGAAATAAACGGTTTCTCCTTGAGCGTTTGTCCACTCTCTACCTCTTAAATTAATATCAATTTTTACTGCTTCTCCTACTTGAAAACTATTTAGCAAGTCACATTTATCTTGAACAAATTGTACAGAAATATGTTGCGGATATTGCTCATCTGTTGTTACAACAACATCTCTCTTTTTGAAACCTCCAGACCCAACTTCTTTAGTTTGATCGATCATTTTAATTTTTCCTGTAACTTCCATCTTCTATGTTTTAATTGTTTTGATCTCTTTTATTTTTTTGCTAGTAGCACTTTCCATGCTGACAGCACATCATTTTCATTCAAGTATTTCTTCGCTTCGAGGTATACGTTTTGCTGATCATCTGAACTTAAAACGGCCTTGATCGAAAAATTTTCTTTTACAAATATACTAACTTCTTCGGTGCTAGGCAAGGCTTCTATATTTCCTAATTTACCCAAATCATTTCCGTCAAAAACAGTACTCTTCTTAACAAATTCAGGAATCGCATCAACGCCTACGCCGAGTGTGGTTAATGGCTTGGGCACTTCAAATAAACCTTGATTCGATCTTCCGTACCAATTGCCTCCTAATCGTGATACTAAGTCAATTTTATATTGATCTATTGCGCCGTTTTCGTCAAGAACCGCTTCATTGATGTGTATTTTTACGACTTCGCATAAAATTAAATTTCCTGCTCCACCCTCGTCACCAAGTGCAATAATTTGAGTCACTTTACATTCAAATTGCACTGGAGATTCTTGAACACGAAATGGTTTTACAAGATCAGAGGGAACTGCTGTAACACCGGATTTTATGAACTCATTGACACCATCAGCGTACTCTGTACTTGCCAACGAAGTTTGCTGAACCAAATCGTAATTAACCACATTAATAACAACCTCTCTAGTAGCTTCGCAGTTAATCAAGGTATGTTTAATAGAGTTATCGCGAACGCGTCTTGCAGGCGAAAAAACTAAAATAGGCGGATTTGCACTAAATACATTAAAGAAACTAAAGGGAGACAAATTAGGGTTTCCGTCTGTATCAACGGTGCTTGCAAAAGCGATAGGCCTTGGTCCAACTGAGCCCTGTAGGTATCCTTGTAGTTTCGCAGTGGTAATACTTTTTGGGTCAATAGTAATCATGCTTTGTTTTTTTGAAGTATCCATACACAAAAGTAAGTAAATGGTTCAAGTATAAAAAGAGTCGTACACGATTTATATTTTAGAATGCCCAATTAATAAAAGCTTTGCGTTAAAATCTAAAATAATACGATAGAAATTTCGTTATATTTATGGCTCAAAATCTACTATATGCAGTTTTCTGAACGAAGAATCAGCAGTCGCTGGCTTATTATTTGTACTTCCTTTTTTATCATCATCTTGATACTTTGGAATACGTATACTTTTTTTCAAATTTTTAAAAATGAAGAACGTTTAAAGATGAATCTTTGGGCGAAAGCGCAAAAAACACTCATAAATGCTGGTGAAAACACCGATGTTGAACTACCCTTACAGATTTTTAGTAACAACACCACCATCCCTATTATATTAACGGAGAACGACAGTATTATTAACACGGTAAACATTGCTGACGAAATTATTAATGATAAAACTAGAGCAAAACAATTTTTGGCTACCTTAAAAAACGATAATGACCCTATTGTAATTGAGTATGTTCCAGGTCATTTTCAAAGGTTGTACTACGGCAATAGCGAGTTGCTAAACAAACTAAAATTTTACCCAATTGCTTTACTACTTATCATTGTGCTCTTTGCCGCCTTAGTATACTATTTTTATCGCAGTACAAAAATTGCTACTCAAAATAAATTATGGGCCGGAATGGCGAAGGAAACGGCGCACCAAATAGGAACGCCGCTCTCCTCTTTAATAGGTTGGGTCGAAATATTAAAATCAGATAATGTTGACGAATCGACTACGATAGAGATTGAAAAAGACATTGAGCGATTGCAAACCATAACCGAACGGTTTTCTAAAATAGGGTCGGAACCCGTTTTAGAAAAAAGAGATATTGTGGCCGAAACTATGGACTCGTACACCTATCTTCAGTCTCGTTTTTCAAAACAGATTGCCTTTACTTTTGAAGGCCCTAGTGACCCAATATTTGTAAAATTAAACCCTACATTACACAGCTGGACCATAGAAAACCTCGTGAAGAATTCGATAGACGCCATGAAAGGCAAAGGTAGTCTTGCGCTCCGCATTAGTCAAGATCAAGATCAAGTAAAAATTAGCATCAAGGACAGTGGTAGTGGTATAAATAAAAACCAATTTAAAACCATATTTGAACCTGGTTTTACTACCAAAAAAAGAGGTTGGGGCTTGGGCTTATCCTTAACAAAACGGATTGTAGAAGAGTACCACAAGGGCAGCATTAAGGTATTACAATCAGAAATAGGAAAAGGAAGTACGATGCAAATTGTATTTAAAAAAGAATTGTAAACAATAAAGGTTAAAACTCAATTGATTCTTTTATAAAACATTTTTTCTCTGCTGCTAGGCGGTTTAGTGATGTACTGGAAAACAAAGTTTTTATGTTCATTAGTCATTTGGATTGCAGCATTAAGAGCTTGCTGCAAATCAATTGCACTTGTTTGATTGGGTTCACTTAAAGAACCTAATGCACCAAGAGACTTTTGGCACCACAATAATTTATCATACGGACTTAAAATCATGTTTTTAATCACTAAATCATTCTTAAGTGGTTTGAACTGCCTATTTTTATAGGCGATAAATTGGTTTAGCTCTGCAACTCCTTCGTTGTATTTGTTTAAAATTATTTCTAAATGCTGAAAGGATTGCTCTTCTCGAAGGTAACTAATTTTTCGGTCGTTATAGGACAACATCTCTGCTATCATGGCATTGGTTATACCGTTTTCTTTTATTCGAATTGATGATCTAATTAATTGTTGGTCTTCCGCTTGCATTTCTGCTTTGGTAATTTCTTGCTCGAAATCAAAATACTTTTTAGATTTTAAAGGGAGGAGTTTGCCTGTCTCAAATTCTGCATTGGTAATCGGATAGGACAAAAACTGCCATAAATAGTCATACGGCATGTGAGAGGTGATCATTTCCTCGGGTTGCAATTTGTAATAGGTATCGCGCATTCGTTTTTTAAACTGACCTTGATCAATATAACCTGCCGCCCAGGTAGGATCAAAAAGAAACCATTTGTTACCTAATTTAGAAGCGCACCACGCATGCGGAATCCGACCTACGATGCCATATTGTTTGGTATAGCCTCTTATAATAACCGTTTTTACACCTAGTTTATTGGCAAGATCATTAAATACCTCAGCGTAGTTTTTACAAACTCCTTTTCGTGATTTTAAGGTTTTTACAATTCGGTCTTCTAGTGATTGCTCTTGTTGCGATGCTGCTTTATTGGCTAAATCATAACTTATGTTGGCCGTTGTCCAATAAAAAACAGCTCTTATCTTTTCATCGGGCGTGGTGTATTTCGACTGAATGTAATTTGCTATACTTGCCGTAGATACGGTAGCACTTGTAGGGATTTTTGAAATAGGATTGTCTATAGCACTGTAATCTGGTTTGGTTTGACCAAAACTTAAGGATACAAATAAGAGAGTAAAGACTAAAATATGGGATTTCATGGGGTTGGGACGATTTCGTTTAAAATAGATATTGAACTATCTGGTTTTAAACGAAAACCATACCAATTTATTGGATCGTAATGTGAACTATAATTTAGAGGCGATGCTTTGCGCTAATGCTTGAAACTCTTCCTTTGTTAAACTCACTTTATTTTGGAACCTCATTTCATCCATTTCATTCAGCGGAATCAAGTGCACGTGTGCGTGTGGTACCTCTAGACCAATCACTGACATACCGATGCGCTTGCAAGGAACAGCCTGCTCTAAAGCTATTGCAATCTTTCTTGAAAAATGCATGAGCCCCAGGTAGTGAGCTTCATCCATATCAAATATTTTATCAATTTCGAATTTCGGAATACATAGCGTATGCCCTTTGGCATTTGGATTTACATCTAAAAAAGCCAAATAATTTTCATCTTCGGCAATTTTATAACAAGGAATTTCTCCGTTTACTATTTTGGTAAATATAGAACTCATAATGATAAAACTTACTAATTAAATTGTTGTACTACGAAACAATTACTCTCTTGAAATTTCTAAAATTTCAAATTTTAAGATGCCGTTTGGCACAGTAATTTCTGCAACATCTCCAACAGATTTTCCTAGTAACCCTTTCCCAATAGGAGAGGTAACTGATATCTTTCCGGTTTTCAAGTCGGCTTCACTTTCAGCAACTAAAGTATATTTCATCTCCATTCCGTTAGTTTGATTTTTAATCTTTACAATAGAAAGAACCAAAACCTTAGATAAATCAAGATGGGTTTCATCGATCAACCTAGCATTAGAGTGTACTTCTTCTAGTTTTGCAATTCGCATTTCTAGCATTCCTTGTGCTTCTTTGGCAGCATCGTATTCTGCGTTTTCAGACAAGTCTCCCTTATCCCTAGCTTCAGCAATATCAGCAGATGCTTTTGGACGCATTACACTTTTTAAATAATCTAATTCTTCTCTTAATTTCTTTAATCCTTCTGCGGTGTAATAAGATATTGCGCTCATAATTTGGTCGTTTATATAAATAGAAAAAATCCCATCAGGACGGGATTTCTTTCCACAAAGATAGTATTATTTTTTTAAGTCTATAATTATATGTTAATCATATCCATATCAAAGTTAAATAAATTAAATTTGTTTTACTAATAGTTACAAATTATTTTAAAACATGAAAAAAGTACTTGTCCTACTACTACTATTGCCTTTGTTAATAGGATGTAGCGAGAATGATTTCAATAACAACAATCCTTTTTTACCTAACTATACTTTTACGGTAGACCTAAATATAAATTTGCCTGCTTACTCTAATTTAAAATTTGCAAGTAATGCAATTTATTATTCTAGTCCAGCCGTTCCACGCGGTATTTTTATTTTTAATACTGGAAGTGGTTTCAATGCATTCGATGCCGCTTGTCCTAATCAAGCCATCAGTAGCTGCTCGACCATGACGCTTAAAGGAATTAATGTAGTTTGTGCTTGCGACAATACAGAATATAGTTTGTTTACAGGACAAGGCGGAAAGCAATATCCTTTGAAACAATACCGAGTGGAAGTCAATGGAAATATACTCCGAGTTTATAATTAAAAAAAAGGCCTGAAAATAATTTTCAGGCCTTTTTTACTTTTATGAAATTTACTTTAAAACTTCAGCGTTAGTCCTAAAAGGAAATTAATTCCTGCTTGCGGGTAGTAACCAGCACCTTCGATAGTAGTAACTGCCGGAGGATTTGAGAAATTATCATCATAGGTATAAAAATAACCGTTTGATATGTATTTGTAATCAAAAATATTATTCACTAAACCATTTAGTATAATCGATTTAAAAACGGTTTTCGGCTTGAACTCATACGAAAAGTTCAAGTCATTTACGAAATACGATTTAAGCTTTGAACCTTCGGAATCGATGTTCCCCATATATTGCTCTCCTACGAATTTTGATAAAAACGAAACTTGTAAACTATTTATAGGCAAAAAAGTAATAATATTACCCGCAATAAAATCAGGTGAGTAAGCAATATTAGTATTTCCTAAAGCGGTTAGCACTCCGTCTCTGCTAAAAAAGAAATCCTTATTCTTGTTCGTGCTAATGGTCATATTAGGTCTAATAATTAAATTATCCAAAACAGCTATTGTAGCATCAAGTTCTAGACCCAAACGGTAACTGTCTCCGCTGTTTTCTCTTATTGGAGCTCCAACATCATCTAGCGCACCTGTAAGAATCAATTGATCCTTATAAGCCATATAATAGATATTGGCGTTTAGTTTTACTTTTGCAGTAGCATGACGCAATCCCAATTCAAAATCATTTAATTTCTCTGGTCTTGGGCTTCCGTTTTCGTAATCAGTTCTATTTGGCTCGCGATTGGCTCTCGCATAAGAAGCATACAATTGATTATTAGCGTTGATCTCATAATTCAAACCTGCTTTTGGATTGAAAAAATTAAAATTAGCATTTACTAATCCCGTTTCAGGACTATTGGCTTTGTAATGAACATTACGAATTTGTAAATCACCAAATACATTCAACTTATCTGCGATTTGGTAATTAGCTTTTGTAAAAAGGTTACCGTCAGTTTTTGTTGCAGCGTCTTCATAATAACGATCTCCTAACTCAGAAGTAGATGCATAACGTGCCCAGATAACTTTTCCAAAATGAATTCCTTCGTATTTATTGTAACCACCGCCAATGATAAAGTCTAGTTTTTCATCCTTATAGTTTGCCGAGAATGTAGTTCCATAAAAATCATTATCCAACCATTTTTGACGTACTAAATCGGTTCTATTTATAGTAGTACCTCCAATAACGACAGGCGTTAATCCATAAGCAGAAAACTTAGCATTCTCCTTATAGTTCTCATAATACCCTTTCCCTTTAGTGTAATGAAACGCTAGATTTGTATTCCAATTGTTGGCTAACTTTTCATTCCAATGCAATTGGTAATGATCTTGCTGATAATTATCGGTTTCATTATCGTAAAAACGAGTTTTACCAAATTCATCAGTATAAATACCCGAAACATTAAATGTCCTATCGTTTTGTAGCTTATCTAAATCTTCTAAGCCATTCCAAGACTGATACGTTTTTTCTTTTCCGCCAAAAGCTAATGCTTTAATCAAGGTAGTTTTTCCAACGTAAGTTCCTTGCAAGAAATACGATTTTAAGTCAGAAGTAGCACGGTCAATGTACCCATCTGAATTTAAAGCCGAAACTCTTCCTGCTAATTCAAAATGATCATCCAATAATCCGGTGCTGAATTTAACCGTGTGTTTACGGGTATTAAAACTACCAAAAGAGTTTGATATTTCGCCATTAGCAACCTTCGCATAACTATCTGTAAGCATATTGAGGCTTGCGCCAAAAGCACCCGAACCGTTGGTAGATGTTCCTACACCACGCTGCAATTGTAAACTCTCCACTGAGGAAGCGAAATCTGGCATGTTGACCCAATAGGTACCGTGACTCTCAGAATCATTGTACGGAATTCCGTTGATAGTAACATTCACACGTGTAGCATCGCTACCACGCACTCGAATTCCTGTATAACCCACGCCATTACCTGCATCAGAGGTAGTAACTACCGATGGTAAATAATTCATTAAAATGGGAATATCTTGACCAAGATTTCGTGGAGCGATTTCTTTTTTACTAAGGTTGCTAAAAGGCACTGGTGTTTTTGTAGTGACACGGACAGCAGATACTAATACCTCATCCAGTTTGTTAACTGTTGTAGTATCTTTAACTTGAGCAAAAGAAATTGAAAAAAAGAAAATTAAGAAAAAAGAAAATAAAAATGTTTTGAAGTTAGAACATTTTTGCAACTGTGAGGCCTTGCAACTGAGAGCCTTTGCAACTTTGAAATTAAAAATAGTTTTCATCCGTAAAAAAATTACGAATAAAAGGGGGAATTATTCTTGTTGTTAAATTAATAAATTGTTTGTTTCCTATGACTAACAATAGCGTGCACTCCATTATTTTGTCATTTTTTCCCTTAGCAACATTACTTGCTCAGGTTCGTTGGGTATGATCTCAGCTCGTTATTTAGAGCACCCCTTTGAGACAGTGCAAATGTAAATCTAAAAAAATCAAAAATCAAAACAGAAATCGCAATTTTTTTTCTACCTATTCCACTTTTGGTTTCCTTCGGTTTTGTTTTACTTGAGAGATATTTTTTTTGTCCTTAATTCGTTTCCTGATTACTCCTTCAGGAATCCTAGTTGCTTTTCGCTCTTTCGGGACTTCTAATCCTTTTTTAATAATTTGCAAAAATCGCTTGGTAACAATTTCCTTATTTTTGAGCTGACTGCGGTCCTCATCACAATTTAAAATCAATACTAAGTCAGTGGTTAATCTAGTCGAAATATTTTGCTCTAGGAGCAATTTTTCGGCATCAGAAAGTACCTGAGAATTTTTTACATCAAAAGTCAAGACTACTTTTGATGACACTTTATTCACATTTTGACCTCCTGCACCACTACTGCGTACAGCTTTGTAGGTTAGCTCTGAAATTAGTTTATGACCCTCCATGATAGCGATTTACAAGTTCTATTTACAATTGATGTGCCGCTTTCAGCAAATCATTTACGGTTTTAACGGGATTAAAAGTCACTAAAGGTAGCTCGACAAAAACAGTTAACCAATTGGCCATTGCACCATTCCACAAACCAGGCAGCTCATAGGATTTAATATTTTTACCCGACAAACTTTTATGAACAATAAAACCACAATCAGGATCGATAAATTTAGTAAGATCAAAACGCTCCTGCTTGTAATTGCGAGTAGTACATACTAAATCAACGGGATTAAAATGAGTCGAGTTAGCCAAAATTTTGGCTTGTTTTTCGTTTTTTAAATCAATTTGCGAGGTTTCTACAATTTGTAATGAGCTGCTGTTATTTTGATTCATTACCCAAAAAGGCCCACCACCTGGTTCTCCTTCATTTTTTACCATTCCGCATATTCTAATAGGGCGGTTTAGTGCATTTTGAAGCACTTTTACCTTATTTTTAAATGTATACATCTCAAAATCTCTTTCCCTTATCTGTACATTTAGTGAGCTTTTGAGGAATTCTTTTATGTCAAGAATAGACGCTTCAGTAATTTCCTCCTGATCTAAAGTATGCAAATAACTAAAAACAGCTTGTTGTAAATTCAATACTAGCCCGGCCAGGGCTTTTTTATATAAGGCAATGGTATCGTTATTGTGAATAATAATGTTGTCAATATTTTTAATAAAAATAAGATCCGCATCCAATTGATTTAGGTTTTCAATTAAAGCACCGTGTCCTCCGGGCCTGAAAACCAGTCGTCCGTTATTGTCTCGAACCGGTTGGTTGTTGTCATCAACTGCAATAGTATCCGTGCTCTTATTTTGATGAGAGTACTGAACCTCAATTGTAGTGCTTAACTTTTTTTCGACTGTTAGCTTAACCTGCTCTACTATAGCTTCAAACTGTTCTCTGTGGGTTTCTGAAACCGTAAAATGTAATGTTGATTTATGCTGTGCAGCAGCATAGTACGCACATTCGTAAAGATGCTCTTCTATGGGTGACGCTATCGAGCTAGAATACGCATGAAAAGGCAATACTCCTTTAGGCTTATTTGCAAAATCAAAATAATTTATATCCAGCATTAATTTGATGAAGTAGTAATTTTTATAATCACGGGAAAGGCTGCTAAATTTAGGGTAAATTTCTCTGAGCTTTTTGTCGACCATATCAAAAAACGGTAGCTTATCCATCCCTACTATAAAAATAGCAAGTTCAGTGTCTCTAGTTCTATTGATGTAGGCATTAATCGTTTCTGAGCATGGATCAAATTGCTGCAGAAAAGAATTTAAAAATTTAAACATTCTACTAGCAGCTCCTGAGGCTGGCACAAATTTGAGTAACTTTAAATTGTTTTTATGCGCATCGAAGAAATCTGCTTTTTGTTTAAATTCAGCCTCACTAAATTTTAAAATACCACTACCAACTGTTGCTGGTGCGATTAATTTTATTTTAGCAACACCACTTTTAAACAGCTCCAACTGCTCCATAATTGTGTTAACTGTTAGTCCGTGATCGTACAATTGAACGAAGTCCAGCGCAGACAAGCCGATAGTACGCGCTTTGGTATATTCATCAATTATGCTAATCGCTTTTTTAAGCCGCAACGTTTTATCACCAGAGAGCGTTATAAAAGGTTTGTTGTTTTTTATCAAACTAGCTTTAAAAACCTGAAAAACCGAGTTGCGGTTATCAGGACGATCACGCAAATCATCTTTCTCCCAAGGCACGTCTATATCTGTCAGGAAAAACAAATCATATTGATGACTTAGTGCTGCTGCATTTAGCAAAGGATCACAATAATTATAATACACCTCTGAGAACACTTTGG
>Ga0206125_10005106_pt1 | contig 11268 bp, 5 predicted proteins | sample Helgoland_Spring_4_FD_148598 | JGI IMG/M metagenome (GOLD analysis project Ga0206125, IMG submission 148598) | Pelagic subsurface seawater microbial communities from Kabeltonne, Helgoland, North Sea - Helgoland_Spring_Bloom_20160331_1 | ecosystem: Environmental > Aquatic > Marine > Epipelagic ...
CCGCTTTGAATTGGTTAACAATGAAGCAAAAGCTGAAGTAGAAATCGAGCAAGAATTCGCTATGGTTGATGCTGTAGGGATGGTTCGTGATAAATCTATTGAAGAGTTGTTGCCTGTCGCTTTATATTTGGGTATTGATGTTAATCAAAAAAACATGGAGATTAAGCGTGAACTGCTTCAATCCGCTAAGTCCAACCCAAGCGGTTTTATTAAAATGTTTGACAACCCACAAGTTACTACTCGCAGCACTGTAATGAATGCTGTTGATTTTCAGATTTTAAAAGCTGACAACGATGGTCTTAAGTGGCACGATAGTAACAAACTTATTGTATCTACACCAGCAGGTCAGGAAACACTGGATGTTGCGACACGTTTCTGTTTAACGGAAAAAGGCGCACCTGTGTTTGAAGAAATAGAAAGACAGCTTTCTAAAATATAAGAAAACTTATAAGTTGCTATTAACGAAGGGGTTACAGAAATGTAGCCCCTTCTTTTTTGTATCTTTGCTTATAGAACAGAATTATTATGGCATCTGTAAACGAAGTTTATTCAGCACTAAAGAATCTGGCAAACAAAGACGAACGTGGTTTTATTACACCAAAGGTGTTTAACACGTTCACTACGATTGCTCAGAACAAGATATTTAACGGTTTATTCAACGAGACGGTAAAGTCTAAAAGTTACCGTATGCGTAATGTAGATGATAAAGAGCATTTATCATACAGCAAGCGCATTCAAGAAGACTTAGCATACTTTTCTAAAGAAGCTAGTGTTAGTCAGTCTAATGGTGTTTTTAGTAAGCCAGAAGATTTAGCAAGGGTAATATCAATGAAAACATCTGGAGCTTATGTTTTTGGTACTTCTACATCAACTCCTATTGATGTCGTATACGATGAATCTAAAATTGAATACATCCTTCAGTCAGACCTTTCTGCTCCTTCTGCAACACACCCTGTTGCAATCTTGGGAGAAGACATCGAAGTTTTTCCAACGAGTGTAAAGAAGATTAAAGTTAGATACTATAAGTATCCAGAAGGAAGAAGTGTGAGTACAGGTGCTAGAAGTGCGTTGTCACCAAGGTACAACGCTACTAACTTAGGAGCTTCTAATGAAGTTTTTAATGTAGCTACTTCTATAGATTTTGAGTTGCCTGACCATTATGTGCCTCAACTCGTTATAGAGATTGGTAAGATGATTGGTATAAATCTGCGTGACCAAGATGTAGTTGCATACACTAACGGTGAAGAGCAGAAACAAAAGCAGTAATAAATGGCAAGAGATACAGTTTCAATAAACCAGATAGTCAACGACTTCATGCTCACCCTAGATGGTGACGACTACGCAAACAATGCGAATGGAATGCTTATGCGCAACTATGCGCTACGAGGAATCCGTGAGATGAACTTTGACATACAAAGAAAGATTAAGTCTCTTAAACTGTCTATAAACACGGCAAACGATACAGTTGAACTTCCAGATGATTTTGTAGACTACACGAAGATAGGTGTTGTCGGTGGTGATGGTTTGATTTATGTGTTCGCAGAGAATAAGAATCAAGCTGCTCCAATGAAGTACAAGACTGATTCAGCAGGTAACAATATAGATTCTAACAGCGATGGTGTTTTTGACCGTGTAGACGCAAAAGGAGACGGTGGTAGCCGTGCTTCGCTGTCTGACTACGAAAGCTATTCATTTAGAAACTTTCTGTATGAAGGTAATATTGGACGTGCTTACGGTATAGGCGGTGGTAAATACTCTGGTGAGTTTAGAATAAACAACGAGCAAAACAGAATAGAGCTGTACAGCACTTCTGGATACAGCGAGATTGTTATAGAGTATATCGCTGACGAGGCTCGCAGTGAAAATCCCAGCATACATATTTACGCAGAGAATGCTCTTCGTTCTTATATGTATTACAGACTCATTGAGCGTAAGGCTAACGTACCAGCAAGAGAGAAGTCAAGAGCTAGACAAGAATATTACAATGAGCGTAGACTAGCTAATGCTCGTCTTAAGTCATTTACAAAAGAGGAAGCTTTCAAAACTATTAGAAAGAACTTCAAGCAAAGCCCTAAAGGTTAATCTATGGCTATTGATAAACTTATACCTCAGTACCTAAATTCAGATACTGACCAGAAACTTGTAAAGTCTGTTGAGATGACAGACAACCTCAATGTTCGTGTATCTAACGATGACGAAGGTACAGCAGGGGTTATAAAAAATATAAAAGGTACAGACGTGGTCTCTAACAAGACCTCGTCAGATGCCTTCCCAAGTGGAGACAACAGGGTTATAGGTTCAGTAGCAAACGAGAAAAACAAGGAAATTCTGTTTCTTGTATGGAACAGCGCTTCTAATCACGGTGTGTATAGATTAGATATGACATCTGGTAAGTATCAGAAGTTGTATCAAGACAGTGTACTAAACTTTAAGAAGTTTAGTTATGTTGATTGTGATGTTATAGTAAATGAAGAAAACGAAACTTTGTTTTACTGGACGGATAATGTAAATCCTCCAATGAAGGTTAATGTAAACAGATTAATCAGCGGTGGATATCCGTCATCGTTAACATCTGGAACTGACGAAGAGAAGCTGTTGTGCTTAACAGTAGCAAAACAGCGTCCTTTAAGTCCTCCTAGTTACACTTTAGTTAATAATTCTAGCTTAGACAGAAATGCTATCAGAGAAAAGCACTTTCAGTTTGCCTACAGATACAAGTATGCAGATGGGGAAGTATCTGCGCTTTCTGATTGGTCTTCACATACATTCGCTTCTACTCAAGTTAAGTCTGATTTTTTAGAGGTCTCCTCCAAGGACTTTTACAATCAGATAAACGTGTTTGTAAAAAACACAGTAGCTGATGCTGAGAAGATTACTGTATATGCAAAGGAGCTAAACTCCCAGACTTTTTACGAGATTGAAGAACTTAGTAATAACTTCACATCTAATTCTTCTACAATAAATTTCACAAACAATAAGCTTGGTTCTGCCTTGTCCTTAGACGAAGTAAACAAGTCTTATGATAATGTACCTCAAGTAGCTAAAGCACAAGCGATAACTGGTAACAGATTAATGTATGGCAATTATACTGAAGGTTATGAGAACTATTTGCCAGAGTTAGATTCGAATGTGGTCTACAGAGAAAAAGAAACTACGTATACAATAAAAGCCTACGTTGAAGATAACAGTTTAGATTTCTATCAACGACAGTCTTCAGTAGTAGGTGTTTCTGACTACGAAATAAAGTTAGATTATTCAAGCCTTCCTAGTACAGTGCCAGCAAACTCGTTTATAAATATTGAGTTTGTGCTTGTGGCTGAAAAATTAAAAGTCTATGCTGATGAGGATATTAAGCACACTGGTTTTACATTTGATTTTACGACTAATGCAGATATCATATCAAACAAACTTAACGACTCAATTGTATTTACTACTGGAACTAGGCAGACACCAAGACAAAGTGCGATTGTTGTTCCTTTAAAAAACACAGTTTTTAAAGAAAACTTTAGAAGCGGTGCTGTAAAGTCTAAGTCTCAAATGATTGCCGAAATAAACAACAGGCTATCTACAAACACATTTACAGGCATAGTTGATTCTGACATAAATCAAGAAACTGATGGACTAATATATGCACAAGAGACTTTACTTTTCGGTCTCGTATCTGGGGCTAAAGCAAAAATATTTTTAGAAGGAACGGCTTCTTTTAAATTACAACAAGCTGCTTTAGTTAATGATATAAAAACATTTTACTTAAGGTTTGCAGGAGCATCTCTTTCTGTAAAACAAGCTGAGATTATAGATTATGATTACATACCAACGTCAATTACAAGTTATCCTGTAGCTGTTGAAATAACTAACGCTCCAGTCTTCAAAATAGGCGGTGAATCTGGATTTAACATAAACACTCTTTTTACTGTAACAACAGAAGCTGAGTACGAGAACTCTGGAATCTCTGGAACTTCATCTTACATAGCAACTAGTTTAGAGGGCTACTCTTCATTTAAATCAGACTCTCAACATTCTTTTGGTATTGTATATACTGATGATAGAGGAAGAACAAGTGGTGTAAATAAAATTGACCCTGTTTTTGTAAAAGCTTTTTCAGATAGAGACGCAAAAGGTGGGTCGCTTGTAGATTTCAGAATAAAATCTCAAGCACCATCGTGGGCTAAGAAATGGCAAATGGTTTACGGAGGAAACAGTAGTGTAGATAAATTTTTACAATACACCGTTGCTAGTCCATTAATTCCTAAAGACAAGGATGAGTTTGTTTCTGAAAATCTTTACATTTCTTTTAATACACTAGAAGGCAGTAATAACTCTTACAAAGAAAAAACTGGCGCTAACTTAGAGTACAAGTATCAAGAAGGTGATATATTAAAAATAATACGTTACGAAAATTCATTTGGTTATTTAGTGTATCCAGAAGACCACGAATTTAGGGTGATTGGATACGAAAAACTAGAGGAAGATTCAGATAGATTTTTAGCCCCTGCTGGTAGGGACTTTCAAACTAAGTTTGGATGGGTCTTAAAACTTGAGGATGTAGATAAAGCAGGATTTAGCTTTAATACAGTAAAAGAGGGAAATGGACTATGGGAAAACAATGTTGTTGTAGAGATATATTCTCCTAAAAAAGAATTAGAAGAGAAGGTCTACTACGGTGTAGGAAAAACATACGATGTTGTATCAAAACAGCATTATGGTGACAGAACAATTGCCTCTAACGCTTCTGGCACTTTGACTATAGATGGCGCTGGTGGTGCTACATCATCAGACCGATTCTATATTGGAGACCAAATAACAGTAAGTGGGACTACTATAACTATTGTATCTGTTACCGTTGAGACTGACGGAACATTTTCTTATCAGTACAGAGGTGTGGTTTCTGCGCAAGCAGCTGCTTCTTACCTTGTAAATAACTATTCTGATGCTAACGTAACTATCTCTCGTGGAGATGTATTCTTTAGAGCAAGACGGCTTGTGACCAGAGACTCTACTATGACAAGTTCTACTTTATTGTCTTTAAATTGGGACGAAAGTAGCTTTAGCACTATTGTAGATTTTATTGAGGATTATTCCATAAGTGACTTCTACAGGTCTTCAGGCTTTGTTGCCAACAAGCCTTACGCCTTTATACCAGATTCTAAAACAATACGCAGACGTTCTTCTATCACTTACTCTGATGCTTATGTCATAGATTCGGATAGGCTTAACCTTAGTTCTTTTAATTTAAGTCTAGCAAATTGGACAGACTTAGATTTAATGTATGGTTCTATAAACTCTTTAGTACCTAGAGGAGATGCGCTTACTGTTATACAAGAAAGCAAAGCTTCTCAACTGCCTATTGGTAAAAACATTATAGAGTTCTCAAGTGGTAATGCAAATGTAACAGCCTCTAAGAATGTATTAGGAGGAGCTTCTTATTACGCAGGAGACTATGGAACTTCTAGTCCAGAATCTGTTGTTGAAAGATTTGGTGTTGTCTATTTTGTAGATGCTGAGGCAGGGAAAGTTATAAGACTTTCCTCTGATGGCATTACACCTATAAGTGAAAAGGGAGTAGATAGCTTCTTTGAAAACAAGTTTAAATCCTTAATATCGACAACAGAAAAAATCAGAGTTGTCGGTGGATTTGACCCAGATAACAATGAATACTTGGTTACAGTAGAACCTGTGTTCAACTCAAGACTAACTATTGCTTCGGATGTATTTGATGTTCCTGTAAATGCTGATGCCGAGTTTACGATTCAAGGCATTAACTACACATCTAGTACAGTACTTTGGAATATATGGGGTAATCTTTGGAACACATACTGTGGAGAATGGCAACACGTAGGAAATGGAATCGTATTTATAGATTCTGTATTCCAAACTCAGAGCATACTGGTTGATTCTGCGTTCCTTGGGAGTACTGCTACTATAAAAGTAATTGTAACTGATTCAGCTTATAGCTTTAGTGCTATAGCTGATTTAAATCTAAGTACTGGTAAGGTTACAATGCCTTCTGCAACCTGTGAAGGTGACAGCATTACACTAGGAAGTGCAGACACAGAGGAGGCAGGATTTACAATTGCATACAAACATAAAGAAGGGGTATGGGGCAGTAAGTACAGCTTTAAGCCAACGATGTATGTAAACATCAATAACGAGCTTTACAGCTTCTTTGAGACGGATTCTGGCATCATGTGGAAGCATAATGTAAACGCCACAAGAAACAACTTCTACGGCACTCAATACAACTCTCAGATTGAATCTGTGTCTAACCGCAATCCATCTATGATTAAAGTGTTTGAAGCTTTAGCTGTAGAGGGTAGTGGTACATGGTCTGGGACGCTAACAACTTCTGACCAAAGTACAACTATAGGTACTTCGGACTTTGACGTAAGAGAAGGACACAGGTATGCTATGATTCCAAGAGATACATTGGCATCTAAAGGACATCAGATATACATAGGTAAAGTAGAGTCTATCGCTTCTGATAAAGTGACATTCACAACACCTGTAAACAGATTACCCTTTGTTGTAGGAGATATACTAAAAACAGCATCTGGTTCTTCGTTGTCAGGAACTGGGATGCAAATAAGCGGTATTACCGACAGAAAAACCATACAATGTACTACTGGTATATCTAATATATCTGTAGGAAATAACGTATTTGTAGAGCATTCAGCTCGTATTGACGGAGACCCTATGAGAGATGTATTCTTAAAAATAAAACTAACTAGTTCCGACACAACAGCCTTTGAAGTACACGCCTTATCTTTAAGCTATGACAGGTCAAGGTTGCACAATGACAGAGTCAACTAAAAAGATTAAATTTGCATTATGGCAATAGACATTAATAAATTAGCACAGGTAGGCACGATGGCAGCAGGTGGCGGATACGCCCAAGCTGCTCTTGGTGGAGCGCAAGCCCTTTACGGCTTGACTCAGCTGCCTAAAGCAAGAGCTGAGTTCGAAAGAGCGAAAGCAGCTGCACCTTCATTAGAGACACCAGCACAGTTTTACGAGAATTATAAGAATGCTTATGATGGCGAGATGGCTAGAATGCAGAACGATGCTATTCAAGCTAATCTAGCTACTTCTGTACAAGCCCTACAAGGCGCAGGAGGAAGAGCTTTAGTTGGTGGATTAAATCAAGCCACAGCTCAGAGTCAAGCGGCACAAAACTCTATGCTTGCTCAAGAGCGCCAAATGCGTCTTGCAGCAGGTCAACAGTTAGCTACAGCAGAAGAACGTGCTGTTGGTCGAAAAGAGGCTCGTAGTCAGCAAGAAATGGCTTATGCTAATCAAGCTTATCAAGCAGCTCTAGGTAATATTGGTAGTGGTCTAGGAAGCGTAGGAGAAGGTCTAATGTACGGTATGTCTGCCGCTAAAGCTAACAAAAATGCAGCAGTTCCGTCAGGAGATGCTGCAAGACAAGCTGAATTACAAAACAAGGTAATAGCCAAAGAAAACATAAACAAAGCAGGAGAAAATAGAAAAGCGCTTTTACCAGATGCTGCAATTGATGCTCCTAAATCTAACCTGCTAAATGTTGACACATCAGCATTTGAGACTAATCTTCCAACATTAAACGAAGATTTAATCGGTTTAAGAAAAAGACCAACTGTTCCTCAAACATCTCCAACAGCAGGTATGCCTAATTTTAACACGACACCAGCTAAAAAAGAAGGAATTGCTTTAACACAAAAAGAACCAAACGCTATGGCTTCATCAATTTATTCTGGTGCAGGTCAATATCAAGGTACGGGAACAATAAATGCAACCCCTGAGCAACCAGCGCCACTAAACATGTATCCTTTTGGCGACTTGAGTCCAGAAAACAATATAAATCCAATACCTGCTGAGTACAGAAACGACCAAGCTATGAAGCAGATTAATGCTTTAAGCAAACAGTACCAACAATTTGCACCAGCTCTTGGCAGAATGACTTCGTTTAGAAACGGAGGAATGATGACTGATGGCGCATTTAATCATAACACCAACCCTATTGACTTAGTGCAAGATGGTCAGAAAGTAGGGGAAGCAACAGGTGGAGAGTATATACTAAACCCAGAACAAGCAGCAGCTATAGCTAAACAAAGTTCTTTCGCTAAGAATCTGTTTAAGAAGTTCGAGAGAAACGCTAAAAAGAATAAGTAATGTCAGTATTAGGCACAACAGTATTTAAAGTACCAAAGCTCGGAGAGACTGGTTTTAAGATTGACCAAGTCAATGAGCAAAAGCGTAAGCAGGCACAACAACAGCTTCAGAAAGAAGTTGATGGTACTGGTGCTGAAAAAGCATACATGGATAACGCCATGGGACTTACTGGTATCTATAAACAAATAGCTGATTCTAGCTACGATGTTTTCAGACAAGCTGCTGTGGAATACGAAAGAACAGGTTCTGCAAGTGCAGAAACAAGAATGAAGCAAGCTGCTGGTGAGCTTACATACTCTGTTACTGCTGGTAGAAGCATACTTGATGTCGCTGGAAAAGAATATGTTTCAAACAAAGCAAACGGATTTAAAGACGTTGCTCTTTCGCCTGAAGAGGCTTCAGAGCTTTATACTGGTTTTACCAATAGAACAGGAGAGGTTATAGTAAAGAATGGACGAGTAATGGTAAAGGATGGAGACGCCTTTGTGCCAGCAACTCAGTCTACATACTTGCAGTCTTCTGTAAATATGAATAACTCATTAGTCTTACCACGTACAGTAAAACAAGGGACATATGTAAACTTTACTACTTTCCTAGATGAGACTAAGGGTGCTATACGTGCTGGTTCTAGTGTCGGTAATGCTTCGTCAAGGGTAAATACTCTGTATGAAGAAAAATATAAAGACAAGCAATTTCAATCTGACGTTTTAACAGCGTATGCTATATCTGAAGATGACGGATTAGGAATGGTTGAAGACCCAACTAAAATTAGTGCAGAAAAACTAGCTGAGATTGCAGACCTAGCTTCTAATGAAGAAATAGTAGCACAAGCTAAGGAGTGGTACAGAGAAAGAGTACTTGGTTCTGTTCCTCCTCTATGGAGTGCTGGAAGCCAAGGCTCAGGGTTAAGCATTGGGGCAGGAACTTCAAAAGACCTAGAGTTTATAAATAATACGACTGTTGATTTTACAGCTATGACCAAAGACGACAAAGGTAATTGGATGATAGATGATAAAAATGTAGACCAAATCGAGTTTGATTCTTACGCAGGATTCCAGTCTAACCTTCAAGGAAAGTCTTATACAGATGCCAAAAAGTTTAAATACGATATTGTTGGTATAGGTGTAAAAGAAGGAAGAATCTTCGCTGATAAGCAAGCTCAAGATGATGCAGGATTCTGGTCTTTGTCATCTGGAAAACAGTTCCAGAAAAGAGCAGAAAAAATGACTGGTTCAGAATACAGTAGACTGCCTACAGATACTAGAAATCTTCTTAAGATGAAGTTTGGGAAAGATTTGTACAAGATGTTGGGCTTAAAATCTGAAGAAGAATTAAAGAATATAGAAAAAGACGTAACTTCGCAAGATAATAATGAAAGTGATGATTCAGAGCAAAAATTGAGAGAGACACTTAAATCTCAAGGCTTTAGCGATGAAGACATAGAGGGTATTATCTCTGGCAAATAATCACCAATAAAATTTTTTAGATGTCTGACGGTCTCAAAGAAATTCTGCAACAAGCTAAGTCGGCAGGAGCATCAACAGAACAGCTTCTTAGAATAGCTCAAACTTATAAAAAAAAAGATTCTACGGAATCGTCATCCACTGGGGCAAAAGAAGCTACCGCATCGGAAGACTTTGCTAACGATGACCGTTTCGAATACGACCGAAAATTCAAAGAGCAACAGCCTAAGGAAGCTGTTGCACCATCAAATGTTCCTGTTCCTGCGACCGTTAAGGAGAGCATGGAGCTGTTTAAAGAAACTGGTAAAGTTGCAGAAGAACCAGCATTAGGTTCTAAAGCCGCAGAAAAGCCAGAGAAGAAAGCAGAGGGAAGCTCTGCTGTCATTGATGCAATTTTCACTGAAGAATCTGCTAAAGGTCGTGAAGCGCAAGATGCATTCCTAGAACACGACAGATACGTAAATAAAACAAGAGACGACAGCGGAAACTTTAAGACACAAAGTCTAGAGGATATTTCGTACTCAGAAAAGCAGGCTATAAAGAAAGCAGGAGAGGCTCTTGGCGTTGACTTTACAGGTAGGTCTTATGAAGAAGTAAAGGAAATAGTAGACTCTGGTAAGCAGTATTCTGAACAAGTGTTGTTTGAGAACACACTTGAGAAAGCCAAAGAGGAGGAGATGAAAGACCCTACGGTCTTCGGTTTGACAAGAACAGCTTTCTTTGACGGAATAATAGGAAACCCTGCGAGGAATCAAGCTATTAGAGCTGCGGCAGCCAGAGGCGATTACGCTACTGTTGAGAACATGCAGCAGGAAATAAACCTAAGAGCCGCAAGAACTCAACTTGCTTTAGGTATCGACCCCACCGATAGCAGAGGTATAACTGAGACTTGGAAAGAAGGAGATGTTGATGGCGCTATATACAAGGGTCTATTCGGTGCAGCAGGTTCTGCTGGTGGATTAATTCTTACTATTGCCGCACCTACGGTTGGTCTAGCATACTTCGGAGAAACATCATACACATCTACATACGCTCAAAACGTAGATAGGGGAGACCTTACTTGGGAGGAAAAAGAAAGTCTTGCATTAATCGCTGGAGCTACAGAGATTGTAGTAGGTAAGTTCATGGGTGGTCTAAACAATGTAAAAAGGTTTAGAGGCGCAATGGGGATATCTGACGATATTGGTAAAGCCAGTATTAAGTCTCAAAGAGCCGCATACAACAAGGCAATGGATTTTCTAGAGCCTTATGGCAAAAAGTTTGTTGGGGCAATGAGAACTCCAGTGGCTAGAGGTGTAACAAGAACTGTATACGATACAGGTTCTGAGGCTTTTGAGGAAGGATTTGTTGATATAGTCAATCAAGTTGCAGCGCATGGTATTGCAGGTGATGACTTTGATGTATACTCGATATATGATTCTATGATTTTAGGTGCTGCTATGGGCGGCCCTATGGCTGTGGGTACAGGTATTTCTAATGTCAAAGCTATAGCTTCTGTTTACAAGAGACCACTAGCTGAAGATGTCGAAAGCTACGAAACCCTTCAAGCTCAGTATAAAGATTTAAAGCAAGCAGCAAAGGAAGAGTCAGACCCAGCAAAAAAGAAGATTATTGGAGAACTTGCTCAAGAAGTTCGACAAGAAATAAAAGTACTGCA
>Ga0206125_10005116_pt1 | contig 11255 bp, 12 predicted proteins | sample Helgoland_Spring_4_FD_148598 | JGI IMG/M metagenome (GOLD analysis project Ga0206125, IMG submission 148598) | Pelagic subsurface seawater microbial communities from Kabeltonne, Helgoland, North Sea - Helgoland_Spring_Bloom_20160331_1 | ecosystem: Environmental > Aquatic > Marine > Epipelagic ...
TCGATCGCGGTCGTGCCAACAATCTTGCGTCGAGGTGCGTCTTGGTTTTCGGGATTTGGCCGTCCCAACAATGCTGGTACCAAGCTTTTCGCGATCTCGGGGCACGTAAACAACCCTTGTGTCGTCGAAGAGGCGATGAGCATCTCATTCGAAGAACTGATCGACAAACATTGCGGCGGCATTCGCGGTGGGTGGGACAACCTCAAGGCGGTTATTCCCGGCGGCTCGTCAGTGCCTTGTGTGCGCGGAGAAAACATGCGCGACGCGATCATGGATTTTGATGCACTCAAGGAAAAAGGTTCGTCGCTGGGTACCGCCGCCATTATCGTGATGGACGAAAGCACCGATATCATCAAAGCGATATGGCGGTTGTCAAAGTTCTATAAACACGAAAGCTGCGGCCAGTGCACACCCTGCCGCGAAGGCACTGGATGGATGATGCGTGTGATGGATCGTTTGGTCCGCGGCGAAGCGGAAGTGGAAGAGATCGATATGCTGCTTGATGTGACCAAACAGGTCGAAGGGCACACCATTTGCGCGCTTGGTGATGCGGCGGCCTGGCCGATTCAAGGATTGATCAAAAACTTCCGGGGCGAAATTGAGGACCGGATCAAACACAAGCGCATCGCTGCGGAATAGATTTTGCGTTTGGCCTTTTATCGGGTCGCAAGCCGCCATAATTTTGTTCAGGCGTTTTTCTTGCATTAGCGCGGGTGTATCGAATTGGAGCCTGTCGAACAGACGAGCATTGCAAAATGAGGTTAATTGCTAGGGCGTTTTCGGGTTTATGTGCTGGTATATCCTTTAGCCAAGACATGAGGGGGCAGCTTTTTCTTTTGCAAACCGGTGGCAGAACAGATCACGTCTTTGGTTGGATACATTTGTAAGATGTGCAAGGTTTACGCATCCAAAGCGCACGCATTGGCGGAGATAACAAGAAAATGATCAAGATCAAAACCCTTACCCTGACTGACATGCGCTCGACGCTTTTGGTTGTCACAGTTTTGCTCGCGGCGTTGATGTTGACAGCTTGCGAGCAACGCAAGGCGGACAAAATCGCCTTTGATGGTGTTTACTTCCGATCGACGGCCAACAAGCTTGATAAAAAGCGTTATCGATTTGAGGTTTCGGTCGCGCCGGCCTCATCCTCGATCGCGGGAGCGCGCGAGGCAGGGCGTTACGAGGCGACGCGGTTCTGCATCGAGAACCAAGGAACATCGAGAGTGGACTGGCAAGACGGCCCGGATGCTCCAGACGAAGCGTTGATAATTAACAATGATCGCCTTGTTCTGCGTGGTACCTGCGCACCTTGATCGCCTGCTGTACGCACAACGCTGCATTTCATGCTGGCAGCTTGTGCAATGGGTTGCTATTGCATATCCGAACAGTGCTTTCCAACATGGCGTTGCTACGGCGTAACAAGTGGAGAGACGTGATGCGCGCGATGACTATGGCTTTGATATTTTGCATGACAACGGCGGGGGCTTCGGCAAGACCGCATCTGCGCGATGTGCCCGAAATTGACGGCACTTTGCTGCACATTGGCATTGCCAATTCCATTCGCAAGAATTGTCCGGATATTTCGGCTCGGATCCTTCGGGCGACGCGTGTAATCTTTGGCGTCAAGAAAAAGGCGCGTGATTTGGGCTATACCGAGGAAGAGATTGACGCATATCGCAATTCAGACGTGGAAAAAACCCGACTAAAAGCTTTACGCGCGAAATACTTAGCGGATGCCGGGGTTGAAGCTGACCAGCCTCAGACGTTTTGCGATCTGGGTCGGGCAGAGATAAAAAAAGGGGGCCGGATAGGCACCCTTTTAAGAATGGATTAAGTAATGGTGTCGGCCAAACTCACATCTGCCCCTTGCGCTGCACTTTCGCTTGAAGCACTTAGCTGCGCAACACCAACCCATCAGGGCGCTGCACTTGGGTGTCTTGATGCAGCCGACCGCATTTTTTTGAAGGAGACGTGAGGCGCATGACCAACCTCCGCAAGATCATCATCGATGGAACCGAAGTGGAAGTGGACGGGGCAATGACCTTGATTCAAGCCTGCGAGGAAGCGGGCATAGAAATTCCGCGTTTTTGCTATCATGAGCGTCTGTCGATAGCGGGTAACTGCCGCATGTGTCTGGTCGAAGTCGTTGGCGGTCCGCCAAAACCTGCAGCCTCGTGTGCGATGCAGGTTAGGGATTTACGCCCCGGTCCCGAAGGCGCGCCACCCGTCGTCAAAACCAATTCACCCATGGTGAAAAAGGCCCGAGAGGGTGTGATGGAATTTCTGCTGATAAACCATCCGCTGGACTGTCCCATTTGCGATCAGGGCGGTGAGTGTGATCTGCAGGATCAGGCGATGGCGTATGGGGTCGATTTCAGCCGTTTCCGCGAACCCAAGCGCGCGGTAGATGATCTGGATCTGGGCCCGCTGGTTGAAACCCACATGACCCGTTGCATTTCCTGCACGCGCTGCGTGCGGTTCACAACCGAAGTGGCCGGGATCACGCAGATGGGCCAGACGGGCCGGGGTGAAGACAGCGAGATTACATCGTATCTTGGTGAAACCCTCGATTCGAATTTGCAGGGCAATATCATTGATCTGTGCCCGGTGGGTGCGCTTGTTTCCAAGCCCTATGCCTTTACTGCGCGCCCGTGGGAATTGACCAAGACCGAAAGTATCGATGTGATGGATGCGCTTGGCGCGTCCATCCGAGTGGATACAAAAGGGCGCGAAGTTATGCGCTTTTTGCCATTGAACCACGATGGCACTAATGAGGAATGGATCTCGGATAAGACACGCTTTGTGTGGGACGGACTGCGTCGCCAACGGCTGGATCGACCTTATATCCGTGAAAACGGCAAGCTGCGCCCATCCACATGGCCTGAGGCATTGAACAAGGCCGCTACAGCTCTGAAAGGGGCGGTAAAACCTGCGGGGCTGGTTGGTGACTTGACCTCTGTCGAGGCAGCATTTGCCCTCAAGGGTTTGATCGAAGGGCAGGGCGGGATCGTTGAATGCCGCACGGATGGTGCAAAACTTCCCAGTGGCAACCGTGCCGCCTATGTGGGCACCGCAAGCATCGAAGATATCGATGGCGCTGCATCTATCACTTTGATTGGTTCCAACCCGCGTCTTGAGGCTCCGGTGTTGAACGCACGCCTGCGCAAGGCGTGGACCCGTGGCGCCAATGTGAGCCTGATCGGTGAAGCGGTCGACCTGACCTATGAGTATAGCCATGTGGGCACAGGTACTGATGCGATCACTGAACTTTTGGGCCAAGACCATTCGGTGGTTATGGCACAGCCATCGCTGATCATTTTGGGTCAAGGGGCACTCACGCGCGGCGATGGGGCTGCAGTTCTGGCAGCGGTGCAGGCGCTTGCAGCTCGTACACAATCGGGGCTGTTGGTACTGCATACTGCAGCGGGCCGCGTCGGTGCGATGGATGTCGGCGCGACAAACCCTGATGCGATGATGGGCGTGAATGCCGCCGATGTGATCTATAACCTTGGCGCGGACGAGATTGAAATCGCTGACGATGCTTTTGTGATTTATCAGGGTAGTCATGGTGACCGTGGCGCCCACCGCGCTGATGTGATCCTGCCGGGCGCGGCTTATACCGAGGAACCGGGTCTGTTCGTCAACACCGAGGGCCGTCCGCAGCTTGCCGCCCGCGCCAGCTTTGCACCCGGTGATGCCAAGGAAAACTGGGCTATCCTGCGTGCGCTGTCAGGCGAGATGGACGCGGCACTGCCCTATGACAGCATCGGCGCGTTGCGCGATGCCATCGTCGCGGTACATCCGCATCTCGGCGACATTGACGTGGTGGCTGAAAATGCGGGCGAAGCTCTTGCCCAAAACCAGATGGAGGGTGGCACTCTGGTCAGCACGGTCACCGATTTTTATCTGAGCAACCCGATAGCCCGCGCCAGCCAGCTAATGGCTGAGCTGAGTGCAAATGCCAAAGCGCGAAATTCAGAGGCTATGGCCGCTGAATGAAGTTTGCATGGCTTATGTCTTTGACTCCACTTATGGCATGTGATGCCATGCCTACGGCAGAGCGTTTCATTCCCGATTATAGGGGTGTACAGACTCAATTATTGTCTGATGATCTGGTGCAGTTCAACGTGTCCATGACCAACGCGATCACCGCTCAGGACGTGTTAAACTACGCGGAATGCGCTGCCGCAGGCTATACCCTGATACGCGGTTGGGGATTTGCGCGTCATTTGCGCACAAATGTGGACGAAGAGGCTGGTGTGTGGAGTGCGGATGCTATTTACACCATCTCGCCAGCTTTGCCGCGCGGATTGCGGACCATCGACGCCGAAGTCGTGGCATTGGCCTGTGCAGAAAAGGGAATACCGACGGTTTGAGGACACATGGCTGATTTCTTTACCACTCCGGGCGGAATTGCCGTCCTAATCCTCGCGCAGGTGCTTGCGGTCGTGGCTTTTGTCATGATTTCGCTTCTGTTTCTTGTCTACGGTGACCGCAAGATCTGGGCTGCGGTCCAGATGCGGCGTGGCCCGAACGTTGTGGGCACCTTTGGTCTGCTGCAAACCGTGGCCGATGCGCTGAAATATGTGGTCAAAGAGGTTGTAGTGCCTGCTGGCGCTGACAAGACGGTATTTATGCTTGCCCCCATGACAAGCTTTGTTCTCGCGATGGTGGCTTGGGCAGTGATCCCGTTCAACGATGGCTGGGTCTTGTCAGACATAAACGTCGCAATTCTTTATGTTTTCGCCATCTCATCGCTTGAAGTCTACGGGGTTATCATGGGCGGATGGGCTTCGAACTCCAAATATCCATTCCTTGGCTCTTTGCGGTCCGCGGCGCAGATGATTTCATATGAGGTGAGCATCGGCTTGATCATCATTGGTGTTATCTTGTCGACCGGCTCATTGAATTTCGGCGCGATCGTCAATGCGCAAGATACCGGGTATGGATTTTTTGGCTGGTACTGGCTGCCTCATTTCCCAATGGTTTTTCTTTTCTTTATCAGTGCATTGGCTGAAACAAATCGTCCCCCGTTTGACCTTCCGGAAGCGGAATCGGAACTGGTAGCAGGGTATCAGGTCGAATACTCTTCCACGCCGTTTTTGCTGTTCATGGCTGGTGAATACATTGCTATCTTTTTGATGTGTGCGCTGACGACCCTGCTGTTCTTTGGCGGATGGTTGTCGCCCATTCCTGGCCTGCCTGATGGCGTGCTGTGGATGGTGGCAAAAATGGCGTTCTTCTTCTTTCTCTTCGCCATGGTCAAAGCGATTACGCCGCGCTACCGCTATGATCAGCTGATGCGTCTGGGGTGGAAAGTGTTCCTGCCATTTAGCCTTGCTTGGGTGGTGTTCGTGGCCTTTGCAGCCAAGTTTGACTGGTTTTGGGGCATTTATGCCCGCTGGGCCATAGGTGGATGATATGAAACTGGCCGACATGATCAAGACGGCAAGCGACCATGATCTGGCGGATCTCGCAGCGTTTGTTGTCGCTGAGTGCGAGATGGTGACGCAGGACCCGGACGGAAAGATGATTGATATCAAGGACGATGACGTTATCCGAGCGATCAAAGCTTGGGCCTATATGCACCTCAATGAGCCCAAACAGGGAGACTAATATGAGCCAGATCGATTACGGACGCGCTGCCAAGTACTTCCTGCTGCAAGACTTTTGGGTCGGAATGAAGCTGGGGCTGAAATACTTTTTTGCACCAAAGGCGACCTTGAACTACCCGCATGAAAAGGGTCCCTTGTCGCCTCGGTTCCGGGGTGAACACGCATTGCGTCGCTATCCTAATGGCGAAGAACGCTGCATTGCTTGCAAGCTCTGCGAGGCAGTCTGTCCTGCGCAGGCCATTACCATTGATGCCGAACCGCGCGAAGATGGCAGCCGCCGTACCACGCGGTATGACATTGACATGACCAAGTGCATCTATTGCGGCTTCTGCCAAGAAGCGTGCCCAGTGGATGCAATCGTTGAAGGCCCAAACTTTGAATTCAGCACGGAAACGCGTGAAGAATTATACTACGACAAAGACAAATTGCTGTCCAATGGCGAGCGTTGGGAAGCCGAGATTGCTCGCAATCTCGAGATTGACGCGCCCTACAGATGACCGACGCATCGAAAAATCCTTTTGCCAGTATAATGGCGCAAATGCAGGAAATGGCAAAGTCCCTTCCGCAAATGGGGGCGTTTGATCCGGCCAAGGGCTTTGATCCTAAAGCGCTCGAGGCGATGTTGCCCACTATGCCCAAAGAAGTGATGGAAGTCTGGTTTGGCAACACGCTAAACGAAAATGGGCTTGATGCCAGCACGCGGCTGTTGATCACGCTTGCGGGTCTGACAATGCAGGGCGCGCAAGCCGACAGCGCCGTGCGCCAAACCGTACGCCACGCCCGCGAGGCCGGCGCGACCGATCAACAAATTTCCGAAACGATTGGCATGATGGCGATGTTCGCCGGGGTGCCCGCGATGACCCGCGCCATGGAGCTGGCCCAGCAGGTCATGGGCGCTGATGATGAGGACAAGACATGACCGTATTTGCCTTTTATCTTTTTGCGATCTCGGTGATCGCGGGGGGGCTGTTTACAGTGGTCAGCCGCAACCCGGTGCATTCAGTCTTGTGGCTGATCCTGTCGTTTTTGTCAGCGGCTGGGTTGTTCGTTTTGCTTGGCGCTGAATTCGTGGCAATGCTGTTGATCATTGTTTACGTTGGCGCGGTCGCGGTTTTGTTCCTGTTCGTCGTGATGATGCTTGATGTTGATTTTACCGAACTCAAGGCCGAGATGGCGCGCTACATGCCACTGGCGCTGCTGATTGCGGTCGTGATCTTGATGCAGTTCGTGATGGCCTTTGGTGCGTGGGACACAAATGCGGCGGCCGAAGCTCTTAGGGCGCAGGTGACACCGGCAGACCGGCACAACACCGAGGCTCTGGGCCTAATCCTATATGACCAATATTTCTTGCTGTTTCAGCTTGCGGGCCTGATCCTGCTTGTTGCGATGATTGGCGCTATTGTTTTGACGCTGCGCCATCGCTCGGACGTCAAGCGACAGGATGTTGTTGCCCAAATGATGCGCGATCCGGCAACAGCGATGGAACTGAAGGACGTGAAACCGGGGCAGGGGTTGTAACCGCGCAACGGCATACGGGATATCCGGCCATTGCATTGGCGTAGGGTGTGAAGGTTGCTCGGGTAGAGATGATGGAATTGATGCTGAGCGACTGATTGACACTCAGCGGAACTGACTAACAAGCGGAGGCATACCTCCGGAGGGACGACATGATTGGACTTGAGCATTATCTGACAGTGGCGGCGACGCTGTTTGTCATTGGCATTTTTGGCCTTTTCCTCAACCGCAAGAACGTAATCATTCTGTTGATGAGCATTGAGCTGATGCTTTTGGCCGTGAACATCAACCTTGTGGCATTTTCGTCATTCCTTGGCGATTTGGTGGGACAGGTCTTTACACTTTTTGTGCTGACCGTCGCAGCCGCCGAAGCGGCGATTGGCCTGGCCATTCTGGTATGTTTCTTCCGTAATCGCGGCACCATTGCCGTCGAAGACGTCAACGTGATGAAGGGCTGAGCGCTATGGAAACCACAATCCTCTTTGCTCCGCTGGTCGGCGCGATCCTTTGCGGCTTTGGTTGGCGCATTTTTGGCGAGGCTGCCGCGATGTGGATTGCGACGGGGCTGTTGTTTTTGTCGGCTGCACTGTCGTGGGTTGTATTTCTGACCTTCGACGGGGTCACTGAGGGCATTCATATCCTGCGTTGGATTGAGTCGGGCAGCCTGAGCACAGACTGGGCCATTCGTATGGACCGGCTGACGGCGATCATGCTGATCGTGATCACCACTGTGTCCAGCCTCGTGCACCTGTATTCGTTCGGCTATATGAACCATGATCCGCAGTGGAAAGATGGCGAGACGTATAAGCCGCGCTTTTTTGCCTATCTGTCGTTTTTTACCTTTGCGATGTTGATGCTGGTGACGTCTGATAACCTCGTTCAAATGTTTTTTGGCTGGGAAGGCGTTGGCGTTGCGTCATATCTGTTGATCGGCTTTTATTACCGCAAGCCATCCGCCAATGCTGCGGCCATCAAAGCCTTTGTGGTCAACCGTGTGGGTGATTTTGGTTTTGCGCTTGGCATTTTCGGTCTGTTTTTCCTGACCGACAGTATCCGGTTCGATGATATCTTTGCCGCTGTTCCCGCGATTGCCGAAACCCAGTTGACCTTTTTGTGGGGCGAGTGGAACGCAGCCAACCTGATTGCCATCTTGTTGTTTGTCGGCGCAATGGGGAAGTCAGCGCAGTTGATCTTGCACACTTGGCTGCCCGATGCGATGGAAGGCCCAACACCGGTGTCGGCGCTCATTCATGCCGCAACCATGGTGACGGCCGGTGTTTTTCTGGTGTGCCGGATGTCGCCCTTGATGGAAGTTGCACCACAGGCCACAGCCTTTATCACCGTGCTTGGGGCCACAACCGCGTTTTTTGCGGCGACCGTGGGGTTGGTGCAGACCGACATCAAGCGTGTGATCGCCTATTCGACCTGTTCGCAGCTTGGCTATATGTTCGTCGCTGCCGGTGTTGGCATGTACTCAGCCGCCATGTTTCATCTGTTCACCCATGCGTTTTTTAAGGCGATGCTGTTTTTGGGCGCGGGATCTGTTATTCACGCAATGCACCATGAACAGGACATGACCAATTACGGTGGTTTGCGCAAAAAGATCCCCTACACATTTGCCGCAATGATGATCGGAACTTTGGCGATCACGGGGGTTGGCATTCCGCTGACACATATCGGTTTTGCCGGCTTCCTGTCCAAGGATGCAATCATCGAAAGCGCTTTTGCCGGAGGATCAAACTATGGCTTCTGGCTTTTAGTATTGGCTGCAGCGATGACGTCGTTCTATTCTTGGCGCCTGATGTTCCTGACCTTTTATGGCGAGGCGCGTGGTGACAAACATACCCATGACCACGCCCATGAAAGCCCTCTGACCATGTTGATCCCGCTGGGTGTGCTGGCGGTTGGCGCGGTTCTGGCGGGCATGGTCTGGTACAATTCATTCTTTGGTCATACCGACAAGGTCGCTAAGTTCTACGGCATCCCATATGCCGAAGCGGCCGAAGCCCATGGTGAAGCCAATGAAGCACATGGCGACGACCATGCCGAAGACAAGGTGCACGCCAAAGACAAGGGTTATGGCGGGGATCATCACTATGTGTTCACTGGCAAGCCGGGCGAAGGTGCGCTCTATATCGCGCCGGGTAATACGCTGCTCGACGACGCACATGCTGTTCCGAAATGGGTCAAAGTCTCTCCTTTTGTTGCCATGCTTGTTGGTTTCGTGATGGCGGTGTGGTTCTATATCTGGAATCCGTCGTTGCCCGCACGTCTGGCCGAAAATCAGCGCCCCCTTTACCTCTTTCTCAAAAACAAGTGGTATTTTGACGAACTTTACAACGCCGTCTTTGTGCATCCGGCGCTGTGGATCGGGAAACAGCTGTGGAAGCGCGGCGATGGCAACGTGATTGATGGCTCATTGAACGGCGTTGCTATGGGCTTTGTACCGTTCGTCACGCGCCTCGCGGGGCGGGCACAGTCTGGATATATCTTCACCTATGCCTTCGCTATGGTGATTGGGATCGCTGTTTTGGTCACATGGATGTCGCTGAGCGGAGGAGCAAACTGATGGACAACCTTCTTTCCATCGTCACTTTTGTTCCGGCATTGGCGGCCTTGATCCTTGGCGTTTTTTTGCGTGGGGAAGATGCGGCAGCGCAGCGCAATGCCAAGTGGGTGGCGATGTTTGCCACCAGCGCAACGTTCTTGGTGTCGCTCTTTATTCTGTTTGAGTTTGATCCCGGCAACACCGGATTCCAGTTTGTCGAGGAAGCCGAGTGGCTTCTTGGCCTGCAATACAAGATGGGCGTTGACGGAATTTCGGTTCTGTTTGTCATGCTGACCACGTTCATGATGCCGCTGGTTATCGCGGCCTCGTGGAATGTTGAGACCCGGGTCAAGGAATATATGATTGCTTTCCTGCTGCTTGAAACGCTGATGCTGGGCGTTTTCATGGCATTGGATCTGGTGCTCTTTTACCTGTTTTTTGAGGCAGGATTGATACCGATGTTTCTGATTATCGGGATCTGGGGCGGGGCAAACCGCATCTATGCCAGTTTCAAGTTCTTTCTCTATACCTTCCTTGGCTCGGTGCTGATGCTGGTCGCCATGGTCGGCATGTTTGCAGATGCGGGTACCACAGATATTGAACGGTTGTTGACCCACAACTTTGCGTCAGAGACGTTTAGCGTGTTGGGCGTACAGATTATCGGAGGCATGCAAACGATGCTATTCGTGGCGTTCTTTGCAAGCTTTGCGGTCAAGATGCCAATGTGGCCTGTTCATACTTGGTTGCCTGATGCGCACGTACAGGCCCCCACGGCCGGTTCGGTGGTTCTGGCCGCTATCCTGCTCAAGATGGGTGGCTATGGCTTTTTGCGCTTTTCGATCCCGATGTTCCCGGTTGGATCTGAGGTGCTGACACCAATGGTGCTTTGGATGTCGGCAATTGCCATTGTATACACCTCGCTGGTGGCGCTGGTGCAGGAGGATATGAAAAAGCTGATCGCCTATTCATCGGTCGCGCATATGGGATTTGTGACCATGGGCATATTTGCGGCTAATCAGCAGGGCATCGACGGGGCAATCTTTCAGATGCTCTCGCATGGGTTTATCTCGGGGGCGCTGTTTTTGTGCGTGGGTGTGATTTACGACCGGATGCACACACGGGATATCGACGCTTATGGCGGCCTCGTGAACCGGATGCCGGCTTATGCGCTGATCTTTATGCTGTTCACCATGGCCAATGTTGGTCTGCCGGGCACGTCCGGCTTCGTTGGTGAATTCCTGACGCTGATGGCGGTATTTCAAGTTAACACATGGGTGGCGGCGGTGGCCACGACTGGCGTGATCCTGTCCGCTGGGTATGCGCTGTGGCTGTACCGCCGGGTTGTTATGGGCGATCTAATCAAGGAAAGCCTGAAGTCCATCACCGACATGAGCAGTCGAGAGCGTGCCATCTTTGCGCCGCTGGTGGTGATGACGATCCTATTAGGCGTTTACCCTGCGCTGATCCTTGACATGATCGGGCCATCCGTGGCCGCCCTTGTGACGCAATATGATACGGCTTTGGCCGCGGCAGAGGCCGCGACCAAGCTAGTTTCAAACTGAGGACCTGAGTTATGG
>Ga0206125_10005121_pt1 | contig 11245 bp, 10 predicted proteins | sample Helgoland_Spring_4_FD_148598 | JGI IMG/M metagenome (GOLD analysis project Ga0206125, IMG submission 148598) | Pelagic subsurface seawater microbial communities from Kabeltonne, Helgoland, North Sea - Helgoland_Spring_Bloom_20160331_1 | ecosystem: Environmental > Aquatic > Marine > Epipelagic ...
ATTGATAACATGAGTATTAATTCATACATTACTACTGAGTGGAAGTTTTTTTCAGATATTTTCCAGACCAGGAAAAATGAAACTAAATTCAATTACGACATCTATGTATTTAAAATTCATCACACGTGCCCCACTTAAGTCACAATAAATTAGAGAAATTTTATGCCAGTAGTATTGTTGGTGTTCGGAACTAGGCCGGAGGCTATTAAAATGGCGCCGGTGTACTTTGAGTTGGCCAGGCGATCAAATCTAGAGGTTAAGATTTGTGTTACAGGTCAACACAGAGAAATGCTTGATCAAGTTTGTCAGGTCTTTGGACTAGTTCCAGATTATGATCTTAATGTGATGAGTAAAGATCAGAGTATGCCCGATCTATGCGCAAAACTGATCAAGAAGATAAGCGCAGTTTACGGCAGGTTGAAACCTGATATGGTTTTGATTCACGGTGACACGATGACAACATTAACTGCGTCTATAGCGGCTTATTTTGCAAGAGTTCCCATAGGTCATATCGAGGCTGGTTTGCGCTCGTATGACATTTATTCTCCTTGGCCCGAGGAGTTTAATCGTCGCGTTGCTTCAATTATAACCAAGCTACACTTTGCCCCTACAAAGCGGGCGTTTGAGAATTTAGTCGTCGAGGGAATACCTGCAGACGATGTGATAATTACAGGCAATACCGTGATTGATGCTCTCATGAAAATTTCATCTGAACTTAAGGATGATAAAACTTTATTTAACAGTCTGGAGCGTAGATTTAAGATACCTGATGGCCAGACATTAATACTGGTCACCGGGCACAGGAGAGAAAGTTTTGGGCAAGGTTTTAAAGAGATATGTTTGGCCTTGAAAGATTTGGCTTTATCGCGGCCAGAGGTCAAGATCGTGTACCCTGTGCATCTCAATCCAAACGTGCGCGCACCTGTAAACGAAATTTTAGATGGGGTATCGAACGTCGATCTTATTGAGCCGCTGTCTTATACCGAGTTTACGTTCTTGATGATGAAGGCGTTCCTGATCCTGACTGACTCAGGAGGTATTCAAGAGGAGGCTCCGGCCCTAAATAAGCCAGTTTTGGTTATGCGAGATACGACTGAACGTCCAGAGGCACTTGAAGTAGGCGTCGCTAAACTTGTTGGGACAGATAGGAAAAAGATTTTTGATGAGGTGTGTATGCTTCTCAATAATCCAGCCTCCTACAATGCCATGGCCCAGGCGGCGAATCCATTCGGAGATGGAACCGCCAGTGTGTTGATAGCAAACAAAATTGAGGAGTACTTTAGTTGAAAGATCGACAAATAATTCAGGTTTTCGGTTTGGGATATATCGGGCTACCTCTTACGTTAAGCGCGGTAAACAGTGGTCTAAATGTTCGAGGCATTGATGTAAGTTCCAGGGTAATTTCTTGTCTCAAAAACGGCCAGGTGCCGATTGAAGAGCCGGGTTTACAAGAAGCGCTTGACGAAGCGCTAGTCAGTGGTCGACTGCGCCTGTCACAGCAGGCAGAGCCCGCAGATATTCACGTGATCGCTGTGCCGACTCCAGTAGATATGAGTGAGCAGCCTGATATTTCCGTAGTGGAAGATGTTGCTCGAGTTATAAAGAATGTAGCCAGGCAAGGCGACTTAGTTATTATAGAGTCAACATGTCCGGTAGGGACAGCCAATACTGTCGCTGCTATAGTGAACGATGGCGTCTCAATACTGAGATCGGAAATACGAGTTCATGTTGCCAGTTGTCCAGAACGAATTTTGCCGGGCCTCGCGCTCCAAGAACTGAAAAGTAATGATCGGGTAATTGGTGGAGTTACGCCTAAATGTGCTGAAAAAGCATCCGCATTTTATAAGGTATTTTGTGATGGTGAACTGCATATTTCAGAAACGGCAAATGCAGCCGAATTAGTAAAGTTGACAGAAAATAGTTACCGAGACGTTAATATTGCTTTTGCGAATGAGTTATCGAAGCTGTGTGATGCGGCAAATATTGATGTATGGGATGTAATACAACTTGCCAACATGCATCCTAGAGTAAACATACTGCAGCCAGGTGCGGGTGTAGGCGGTCATTGTATAGCAGTAGATCCGTGGTTCTTGGTGCATGCTTTCCCTAATCAAACCGCATTGATTAAGACCGCGAGAAAGGTAAATGACGACAAACCGCTCTGGGTAGTCTCAAAGGTGAGGTCACTTCTTAATAATCGAGACTCTTTAACTCCTCTTAAAATCGCAATTTTCGGTCTGACTTTCAAACCCGACGTAGACGATATTCGTGAAAGTCCGTCACTGAAAATTGCAACTTTGCTGGCTGATGAAAGCGGATGCGTTGTTGCGGCAGTTGAGCCTCATTTAGAAGATCTGACCGCTGAGCTGTTGGACGCTGGCGTAACGAGTTTAGATAGTAACAGCGCTATTAAGTGGGCAGACTGTTGCTTGATTTTAGTGCGGCATTCATCATTTACAAAAGTTAAAGATCGGTTACGGGAGCACAATAACGTCATAGACGTATGTGGCCTGTTATCCGACATATGATTCATTTTGATAATAAGGAGTTAAAATGATTTTTCGATCTCGTCATGCGGAGTTTGAAGCGATTAAGAGAGAAATGGCGCCAATGTTTGAACGCGAAAGTTGCCGGATTATTGAGGCCGGGTGCGGCAGGAAGTGGGAGTATAAACTGCCGGACGATGTGACTCCTTATATTATAGGCATCGATATCGATGAGGCTGCGATACAGCTTCGAGCAGCTTCAGAAAATGACCTTGATGAGATGCATTGCTGTGACTTGTTAGATGCAAAAGTCCCCTGTGCGACGGCTGATATCGTTTATTGCTCTTTTGTTTTTGAACACCTTGCCGATCCCCCTAATGTCCTGAAAAAATTTGCCGATTGGGTGGCAGACGACGGAATTATTGTTTTGCGCTTTCCCAATATTGAGTCGGTGTTTGGGTGGACAACTCGAATTTCTCCTCACTGGGTGCATGTGTTATATCATCGCCTTGTTAAAGGATACAAAGAGGCTGGCAAGAATGGCCATCCGCCGTATCCTACCGTGTATCATGAAAGTCTAAAATGTGAAAATTTTCATGAACTGTTGCGCGCTAATGGCCTCGAGATTAAAGCTCTTTATAAGGTGAATACGGCGGATAAGTTGCCTGGGCTGTGGAAGTCAATTTATGTAGCCTATGCCCATCTTGTTAGCTTATTGTCTTTTGGTAAGATAGACAGGAAGGTATCAAGCTTTGCGTATGTCCTAAAAAAGACAGATTAGGGGAGGCAGGGTTTTCTCTTGAAAAAACCACTATCTAGATTTTGGCTGCTAGACAATCCTTTAGACTTTAAAATTACCATGTTATCAGGTCCTGATGTTGTGTTAGTTCAGCAGCACCGTCCGTTCAAGCGACTAATTACTTTAATTTTAGATCAGGAATGCAAAGGAGTAATAGTCAGATATTTAAAGTTAAGTAGCCCCTTTCTAGGTCTTGTCTATTATAGCTTGCTCGTTTTGTGCTGTAAGCTCATGAAGAAAAAAATTCTTTTCTTCATGCATAATTTTCACGAGCATACAGCTCGAAATATTTGGATAAACGATATTGTGAGAGACCTGATGCTAAAGTCAGCATCCAAGGTTTTTGTATTTGATGAGCAAATGCAGCAGGTGTTACCGGAGTATTGTTTAACGAAATTGGAAGTATTGGGATTCGGCCCAATTCTTAGCCATTTAAAGTCTAAAGATGATCGCCTGACTTCTGATCAGAAGAATCAGCTTTTAACTTGGTTAAACCGTGGCGACGTCGATATAATCTCTGTGACAACAGCACGGCGTTCGGATCTGCAAAGCTGGTTGGAGATCATGCCACGCAGACTAAGGGTTTTGGTTATAGATCCAAATGGAAACTGCAGATCTACAGGACCGAATGTTTTTGTTCTCCATGGCCATCTATATTCTTCGTGGTCTAAAATTTCAACATCATTAACCAATTCACTTGGGTTGTTGACGCACAACAATTTCTCTGTTCCGACTTCACTATATTTATTTGCCGAACTTGGTTTGCCGGTGCTCGCTTCAGATGTAAGTCCCATACGCGAGATTGTTGAACGAGAAATGATTGGTGTTGCTTGCAAACCGTGTTCGATCGAGCTGGCTCTTAACAAGCTCAATGATGATAGGCAGTTTTTTTCTGCGAATTGTAGGGAATTTTCGGTACGTAACTCATGGAATAGGTCAGGTAGCCGGTTGCGGAGGTGGTTGTAACAGTGGGATTAATCTATATCGGAAATGCATCTGATTCTGTTTACGATACTCAATCTAGAGCGTTGGTTAATGAACTTAGGCAACGGGGTTTAAGTGTTGAGCATTTCGAAGGGTTAACGATAGGTGATTATTTGAGAAGCGGATCGCCATTCCATAATTTCAAGAAGCGACGTTTCCCTATTCTGCCGGTCTTTCCCGGTTTGATTTTTATACAATTTCTGTTTCTTGCGACTAGTGTGGTTCGTGTCGCTGGTCTTTCTAAGAGCGTGGTCCATATTAGATCCGATGTTCTAGGCTCGATATTTGTCAGATATGCATGGCTTTTAGGGATAAAAGAAGAACAGGTAGTCATAGATGTTCGGGGTGCGACCTACAGCGAATTTATAGAGTACAGATATAGGGCGAGGAATTTTTTGAGCGAGCTTAGAAAGGTTGGTCTAAAATTTCTGAGGCGTAGTCTTCGCGAAAGGAAGTGCAGGTTCACAGCCATATCGCTTGCTCTTTCTAATTATGTGACGGATACCTACGCAGTTGAGTGTGAGGTGGTGCCCTGCATATCCCCTTTTAAATGGTCCCCTCCCCCCACATTACAGGCGAAGCTGCGAGCAAGGGAAGACCTGGGCTTGCCGATCGATGCTCTGCTCGTCGTTGCGGTCAACGGCGGCGGGTCACCATGGCAATTAGAAGTGAAAGATATAGAAACCATCGCGTCGAAGAATCTGCTCGTACTTAATCTATCAAGACAAGCATCATTGTCCCCCTTTGTGTTAACTCGGTATCTAACCTCAAAGGATTATGAAAAGGCGCTTTTGGCGAGTGATGTAGCGCTAATGATAAGAAAGGATTCAATTGTAAATCGTGTGGCAGTGCCTATTAAGTACCTGGAGTATAGTTCTAAGTCGCTGCCTATCATCGCCAATCGCAGTGTTGACAGTGTGGTCAAGTATATTGAGCACACAAAGCAAGGAGTGATTATTAATTCACTTGATGAGATAACTACGGATTTGGTTTCATCTCTTGTCAAAATACGTACTGAGACTGAGATGACCGATCGCTGCTTGCAATGGCTTCGATCTCACGAATTGCCAAAGGTCGCTGAAAAATATCAGAGCATATATGCAAGTATCTCACCAACTAATTAGTCTTCTCAGCGCCTTGTTAGCTCTTCTCCTAGGGCTTTGGGGCAGCGTGGGATTGATAGTATGGTTCACTTTTGTGGGCTTGCTTTTGTATTTTTTGGTAGCGGTTACTACGAGATCGCATTATTATAGCAGGATAACGGTCGCTTATTTTTTGATTCTCAGTTTACTGTCGCACCTTGTTTGGGTTGATTTTCAGTGGGCGTCCGGCTCTGCTTTATCAGGGAGTGACGATACTTTTTTCTACCAGAATGCCACTTGTATTGCGAATAGTGGTTTTCTCTGCGAGCAAGACGCCTTTAGCTATTTCCTTGTTCCATTCGTCATATTAATGGGCGCAGTGGATACGCAAACCAACATCGGCGTTTATGCGATAACTTCCGCTCTGACTGCGCTGAACTTTTCGCTTTGTAAAGCATTATCGATTCGATATTTTAATACAAATGTCCCTTCATGGCTGTTACTTTCAAGTTACTTTGCAGTAGCTCAGCTGTTTATGAATAGCATGATGCTTTACAGGGAAGCGTTGGTATTACTGTTGCTATTCGGTACGATTTACTTCTACGGAGGAACATCACGTTTTAAATCAGGCAAGATTTTATTGTCGTTCTTGAGTGCTTCATATCTGCGAGTTGGCAGCTCGATCATTGCACCCTTTTTTATTTTTCTCCATCTTCTGCGGATCAATTCCCTGAGACGCGCTACTTTATGCGCAGGAGTGTTTATCATATTTTTGACTATAGCTTTAAATTCCTTGGTTCCGATAGTCGTGTCGTATGGAAGTTCGATGACGAACTTATCTCGCTTCTCCGCGTTTAGCGAGGTCAGCGGAGAGGAGATACTAGATCAAAGAATGCAGAAGCGTTCACAGGGTTCTATCGGGGATGGAAGGGCAGAGAGTTTAAAGACCACAGCATTTTCAAGTGTCACCCCAGAAAATATCGCGCTGCGATTTTTGATACCCACCGCATATCCGATTACTTTTCGTCCTTTCTCTATTGACATGCCTGCCCGGCATATTTTGGCAAACATATCAATCGTACTTAAACCACTAGTAATTCCGCTGGTTCTATTGGGTCTGCTGACCTTGTTGAGGTATCCGATGGGGGCACCGTTATTAGTTTCGCTATTTGCATATAGCCTATTAGTCCTCCTTATTTCGGGCATGCCTCGCCACCTAATGCCTGTTTATTGGTTGATGCCGATCGCCGCTGCGATTGGATGGCAAAGATTGCGAGGAAAGTTTGAGCTTTTATTGTATTCATCAGCCTTTTTAATAATTGCAATTACGCTAGTATTTTTAAATGGATAGATACAGTAACGTGCTTGTCTTCTGCACTCACCCCGATAACACGGGGGGCGTTGCGAATTTATATCGCACTTTAAAACAGCGGTTGCCAAAGGAATTCTTTTATTTTTACGTAGGCTCAAGAAAATCAAGATCTGGCATGCTATTTTTGCCGTTGCTATTGTTTAGATTTTTTCTAATTCTCTGCAGAAATAATATCCGAGGTATGATTTTTAATCCTTCCCTTGGGGTCAAGTCGCTAGTGCGAGATTCATTTTTTATTACGATAGCGAAGTTTCTTAGCATAAGGCACGTCGTGTTTTTCCATGGATGGGATTCGACACTGCTGAAACATCCAATATGGCGTCGGTTATTCAAATTCGTAACTAAAGGAAATTGTACGATACTTGTATTAGCGGAATCATTTAAAAGTGAAATTCTTCAAGTGTCGCCGTCCGCCCATATCGAGGTATTTAAAACTGCGATAGAATCGCCTGACCCAGCGCAGGTCCTTACAAAATTGGGACCTAATATAGATCCTGTAAAGCACCCTCTGAACATACTGTATTTAGGGCGCTTGGAAGAGAATAAGGGTGTACTAGAGGTGATAAGCGCGGCGCGCACTTTAAACGATAAAAACCCAGGTAGTGTTGTGTTGCATATTGCGGGGGGAGGAGCCTTACAGGGGGTAATACAAGGGTTCAGTAAACAGAGCAGCGCAAGCTTTCTGCGATTTCACGGATACGTTCGAGGTGAGCAAAAAAGAAAGCTACTTGTAGATTGTGATATATTTGCTCTCCCCACAAGACATGGCGAAGGTCTTCCAGTTGCGGTTTTGGAAGCTATGGCTTACGGCCTCTGTGTCGTTGCGCCACTTGTCGGCGGTTTAAAGTGTCAAGTAGGTGGCGATGTGATTAAGCAGCTTCAAGTCCCATCGGAGTCTGAACTATTTGAGGCTTTACTGGACTTACAGGACAATCCGGATGAACGTATGATTCGGCAACAAAGGGGATTTCGAATGGCTAAGCGGTTTGACGCGAAGCTAGTAGCGCATGATCTAGTCAAAATCTTAGATATCTGAATTTTTCAAAGGACCAGAATTGGTCTACGGTATTACCTGTTTACCTGGTGCTTTATGTGAACATTTATGTGGTTTCGTTTACATGCTGTTGTGATAGAAAATTTAATTTTGCATTGTTAACTTTATGACGAATTCTAATAAATATATTATTGTTCATTGCCAGCATCGAAGTGGCTCTACAGCGTTATTAAATACACTCGGTCAATTATCAGGTGTCCGCGTAATCCCGGAAGAAGTCAATTTAGTTGAACGGGATTTTGTAAGAAATACTCTTTGGCGTTATGCCAAAAATCAGTGGCACGACCCCACACAAATTCACGGGTCGATTTGGAGTTCGGAGGGAGTCTTTTACAACAATACTCACGAATTGATAACTGAACTCCGGAACTTTCCATCGAAAGACTTAGGAGATTTTGCAAGGGTTGTACTTGACCGGCTTGCTGACTTATTTTTCGGCAAGGGGGAGGTGCAAGCCAACAATTTAAGTGTGGCCTGCAAATACCTTGTACACGTGGGTTTTTCTGATCAGTTAATTAATTTCTTTCCGTCTGCGTGTCATATTATTTTGGTGAGAGATTTACGGTCGGTATACTTATCGAAGATTAATGATCCTGAGATGCGTGCTCTCAGGCGGTCGAGCTTAATTAAATATTTTATTAAGCGTTTGGCGATCCTGGTCTTTTTTTCTCTTGACTATCGGACTTTAGTAAAGCTCGCTACCTCTGCGGCGTCGCGGCTTAATTGTCATGTTGTTAGGTACTCGAAAATGAAATATGATTTGACAACGGTTGCGGCAAATATCGGCCTTGATTTTAATGGAGTAAAGAGTATTTCCGAGGGTAAAGCCTCGTCTAAGCTTGAGAGACTTTCGAAACCTAATTGGGTTGAATTATTATTATTGAGGGTTCTAGGTGGATGTTCTAATTTCGATTGATTACGAAGTTTCGGGTGATGGTACAGGAGATCCGAGGCAACAAATCATCAAGCCAACGGATGATATTCTTCGACTGATGGAAAAACTGGGCTTGGTTGCTACTTTTTTTATCGAAGTGGAAGAATTGCAGGCGTTTCAAAAGTGGCGGCCACGGACTTTTTTGGCCATCAAACAACAACTTGATCGCATTATTGCGCAGGGACATGAAATTGCATTACACCTGCACCCGCAATGGCGAAATGCAATGTTCAGTGCGCGCGACAAGACTTTTAGGTTAAGTCCATCGCGTAGTTGGGTAATGGGGGCCGATGATGAGGGCCAAGCGCTCGTGGATTACCTTCGGTCAAGTAGACAAATGCTTAACGGTTGGGTAAATGCCTCTAGAAACTGTTCCACCATCTCAGGCTTTAGAGCTGGCGGGTATTCCTGTCGTAATTATGATCTCATGTTGGATGCGCTGATTGAAATCGGGTTTTCATATGACGCCTCCGCACTAGTCGGTTCAACGCGACGAGGTGCTTATTGCGAGTACGACTACACTACCTTTGCAGGTCCCGCGTGTGTGGGGAAAGAGTTTTGTCTGCTGCCAGTTTCGTCTTGGCAATCGTCAAAACTATATAATTTCTCACCTCAGTCTCTATTTAGGGGTGGGCAGTCACTTAGTAGTCAAGGTAGACAGGATTTACGGGATGGAGGTGTCCTACAGAGTTTGAAAAAATTAATTGAAATTGAAGCTCGCGCTTTAGACTGGACGACTTCGAATCAACGTCAGTTCCGCACCCAATTACATACTTGCGCCAACGATCCATATTTAAGTGTGATCGGGCATACAAAAACCGCTTTTAATGTGAGGAGCCTTGAGAGGAAATTAAGAGTACTCCGTGATTATTCTGATCGGGTAGACACACATTTAGATTACGCTCGCATGTCCATATCTCGAGAAGTTTTAAGGTCGTTATGATTAAAGCTGAAGTTACACACCGTAAGGTTCGATTTTCCTGATGCCGGAATATTCAATTAAAGCTGCTAACTCTGATCTGATTAAAGATTCGATAAGCTACCTGACGGGATCAGCAAGCAGCGCGGTCTTAACGTTAATATCGATAACGTTTGCTATATCTAAAATGGGGCTGAGTGCTTATGGTGAGGCTGTCTCGGTGCTCGCTTTTTACACAGCAATATTTTTCATCTGCAATTTCGAGCCTTGGCAATCCGTTATAAAGTTCAATTCCAATCTTTCTGGCGGGATTGATTTTCAGGTCATCAAGTTGTCTGTGCTGATCGAAGTTTTCGCGGCCGCATTGACATTTGGTGTTGGATATTTAGCTGTAAGTATTTTGGCAGAGAGAGGCCTTTTTTCCCTAAGTGAGGGAAACAAGCACAGTCTTATCTTTGTTTTTTGTTCTGCGCTTTTATTCATGAAGGGTACCGCTATTGGCGTACTTCGAGTATATCGAAGGGTTATTGAGATGAACCTGATAATCTTTGCCGCATCAGTTTCTCGTTTAATGATGTTGTTATTGTTCTTCGATGGCTCGGCTGAATCGCTCTTCATTTTGTGGGTTATTGCTGATTTAATCCATTCTTTGCTACTCAACATTGGCGCGTTTAGGCTCATGATCGCTGATAATAAAAGCTCTGGTAGGGAAAAGAATCAGGAGTTATCACCAAGCTTTCGGGATTTTTCACTCTTTACTTTTAAGATGTGGCTTATAGGGAGAGCGAAGGGGGCATTTGCCAACTTTGGAGTATTGGTGTTGTCTCAAGTTACCAGTTCGACGAATGTTGCTCTTTTTAGCCTTTATCAGAGAGGCCTTGGTTTTGTAACTAAGTTTACAGGCAGTTTCATTAGAGCCCTTTATCCTATTCAGAAAGAACTAAAAGAGCGGCATCAACTTGATTACATGTCGTTCACCAGACAGGGGATCGAGAGACTAGATTATATTTGCATGCGAACGGGTGGCCTCACGGCTCTTTGCCTTGTATGTATCTATGTTATGTTTCCCAACGCTTATGAAAATGTATACTTTTTTATTGCTGTTGTTGGCGTTTGTACTGGGCAAATATTCGTGTGGATGTCCCCTTATCAAACAACCCTCGTTACCCTTGATTACGAAACACAGGTGACAGTTTTCTTGTGTATTCATTCGGCCTTTTCGTTAATCGCGCTGTTTTTTAGCTCGGCTCTTTTCGATGTTCAGGGTGCAGTTCTTGCTCACATGATGGTGTTTTTAATTATTGCTCTATGGATGCGTTTTAAGACTATGAGTGGCCTGGAGAATCTGACGTCTTAGGAGGGAAAGTTACGCGATCAGATTGAGAATCAAAGTCGTTAAACTAGATCGAAAGGCTCCATAAAATTTTTTGTTGTGTTATCTGTATTGTCTCGTCTGATCTAACGAGGGGAATGTTATGGGCATCGTTTTGGAGATTGCTATGAAGGTTGCATTAATAGGCGTAGGTCAGCGAGCGTGCTCACATATCATTCCCGCTTTGGTAAGAAGTAGGAGAGTCGAGATATCAAACGTGTACGGATCAAAACCGAGGGTTAT
>Ga0206125_10005133_pt1 | contig 11223 bp, 8 predicted proteins | sample Helgoland_Spring_4_FD_148598 | JGI IMG/M metagenome (GOLD analysis project Ga0206125, IMG submission 148598) | Pelagic subsurface seawater microbial communities from Kabeltonne, Helgoland, North Sea - Helgoland_Spring_Bloom_20160331_1 | ecosystem: Environmental > Aquatic > Marine > Epipelagic ...
GTTTCTAGAAGTGCCTGTATAGGATTTTGTAGTAGTAGTGCTAGTGATATAGTATCCAATACTTTCCGCGTAATTAAAATTAATAGACAGGTTTCAAGTGGAAATGAAAGTTATTCAAAGTTAATTAAGGATATTGTTTCTCGTGATAGCGTTTTAGGCTTAATGACCAGAGGATTAAAAGTGAAAATAATTACAAATGGAATTCAAGGTATGGTATTTACTATCTTGTTTGACCTGTTACGTAAATAAATAATTTATACTATTAAAATATGCTTGAATATCTTGGTCTGGATTATACAGAAGAAGAGGTCAAGCATTTTTTGTGTGGGTCAGTTCTAATAGGATTCATGTCGTTTTCAATAATAATAACTACTCTAGATTTTTTTAAAGAGTATAAAATTAAAATTATGATTGTTTCAAGGAATCCTCAAAATTGATTATTTTTTTTCATTTAAAAGTAGAATAAGATATAATATAAATATGACTATTACAATTTCAGACGAACATATGCGACAAATGGATATTAGTTTTTGTGGTAAAGTAGCCACAAACATTGTCACCTCAGATGCTAAAGGAGTTATTATTGAGGATTTTAATAAACTCATTGGTGGTAGCAGGTATTTTAATCAAAATAGCAAGCGTTATAAATATGCTAACCTAGTTAATCCTAAAAGCATTACTTTTCTTAGCAAACAACCACATCTCATTACACTTAAAACAGGAGGTAGTAATTACTTCCTATTTCTTACTAAAATTAATGGCGTAAACAACGCTCTATTTATTGATTGTAAAACCAAACAGGGATACACACTTCCTAGAATTATTACTGCTGAATTTAGGTTTAGTGATGACCTATTTAAAGGTACCGTTTTTGATGGAGAAATTGTTCGTGACTGCGAAGACAATTGGATGTTCCTTATTTCCAATATAGTAGCACTTAGGGGACGTGTCGTTGTCGCCAACTTTGTAGCCAGAATTAATCTTATTTATAAAGTTCTAGCAGAAAGTTATAAACCGGACCCAATTATTGATATTTGTCCAATTAAAGTTAAAAAAGTCTATCGATACTCAGATTATGACCGTCTAATTTTGATGTATATCCCTAAGCATGAGTATGAAATCAAAGGAATGTTCTTTAATAGTCTCACAAACAAGCATAGTAATCATCTCTTTATGATGTCAGCACCAAGTAAAAAAGAGGGATACACTGACAAAAAGAAAACACGAAGCACTGGTGCTACTACCTCTAATAAGGAATCTGTTTCCTATGAAGATTCCCAGTGCGTCCCTGAAGCAGGAGGTGGATCTAAACCTGTTTCTAGTGATACAATGGTATTTCAGGTAAAAACTACAGATAAACCTGAAATCTATGAATTGTATGCTGTAGGTGAAACTGGAGTTATTGAACTTGTTAGTGTAGCACTAATTAAAAAGATGGCAGTCAGTAAGAAACTTTCCGGATACTTTACAAATGGAGAAAGTATGAATAATTGTTTCTGTGATTGTAAATTTAATACACGATTCAGTAAATGGGAAATTATTGGAATTAATGAATCAGCAAAAATAGCAAATACTACTGTTGAAATTAAAAATATGGAACAGTAAGAAAATATTTTGTGAGATTAGTATATAGGTATGTTATTTCGTGTTATTACATTAAGTATCGTTTTTGCTGCTATAATCCTAAGTAGATTTATCATAGACCCAGGATTACAAGCTCTTTATTGGTTAATAGTTTTTTTATTAACGGTCACCGTTGGTAATATCTATATGACTTTTCATTATTACATAAAATTAAGAAACGAACCAGGTGTTCGAGGAGAACGTGGGGACCCCGGACCAAAGGGGCAATTAGGAAGTAATGGTGTCTGTTCAATAGACACCAGTTGTGGAAGTATTCAAAACTGTAATGATTTCATTGAAGAAATATTTATGGAAGAACTTCCTGAATACCGTCGTGTAGTTGATAAACGCAACCGTGATATAAAATTAAACCCAGAAGACCTAAAAATATTAACACAAGTAAACCAGTATTTTGATACATTAAAGGCAGCTTGTGAAAGTGGAAGATATTCACAACCTGAACTTCGTGCTAAAATAAAAAAATCATTAGAATAGATTAGATTATAGTAATTCTGTGAATATCCATAGCAGTTCCACCCATTGAATCGCAAATTCCGCGAATATAGGTTCCACTACTTACTGTAGCTGTATAATTATCAATTACTATCATACTTTTCATTTCAAGTAACTTCTGCCAACAAGATAGTATCTCGTTAGTTCTAAATCCCGGTTTGACGCTAGGTTCTAAAGTATTTATCCTTTCTGTTATATCATTCAAAAGGATTTCACTACATACTAATTTACTGTTGTTTTTTTTTACATCGTAAATTTCACACTCTTTACTTGGCACCTGAATTTCTTTTAGTCTATTCTGTTTTGCCCACCACCAAAGTGGATGCCCACTTACAACTCTACTACTGTAAACTGGAAATTGTTGAATAAATTTCTTTGGTTCTAATTTAAAAATTTCTGTAGTTTTAGTATCTTTTATTTTAGGAATTCCAAGAATATCATTTGAATCAGTAGTGATACCGTTAATAATGGTGAAACTATATGTTTTCTTTTTACTTATGTATTCGGGTTGAAGTTTACAACTTTCACCAGTTAATAGAATCATTAGGCCACTAGCCATTGGATCTAAACGTCCAGCGAAACTTATTTTTTCACTGGAATATTCAGGATTCTCAAGCTTAAATCTCGCAATTAGTGAATTTGGTGTTTCACCTATTTCTTTATTAATTTGAATAATCATTTCTTATACAAAATTGATTATTCTATTATTTATTCAATTTTAATATTTAATTATGCCAATTACAAAAATTTATGCTATGTGCCCTAATGGAGCGCATGTTCATTCCAGAGACAATCCTGAAAAAGCATTGAAAAAAATAGCAGAAGGTTTCACACCTGAAATGTGTATTATTTGTAATCCAGAAAAAAACTTAATTAACTTCCAGTGTGATAAATACGGATATTATTCGAGTTTCTATCTTTCCAGAGAATCAAAAATCAACCTACTTTGTGCTTTGTCAAGGCGTGATAGTCCTTACTGGTTACCTACAGAACTTCATAGATTCGTATTAAATTACTTTAAAAATGATGTTTATCCATTATGGATTCACAATGAAGTAACTAAGAGACACTTTGAAAAATGTAGTAAATGTGGTGAAAACCTAATTAATTTTATAGACAAACATTCATGTTCTAATCATATAGTCGTAAGAAAATCTTAAAATAAATAATCTCAATCTATATTAAATTGATGTTTTCCTTAAAGTTAGCATTAGCAGTAGTAATATTCTTTTTTTTGTTATATAATGGTGCTTCCATATTCGCATCAGAAAAATCCGGAATACAGAAAATGGTTGAATTTTCACTTTATGCTATTATAGTATTGATAATAGGTAATTTCATATTTAGTGTTATTACATATTACCAAACAAAAACTAAAATAGGTAGTGTTGGGGGTAAAGGTATTAGAGGACAACGTGGAAAATCTGGCGATAAGGGTAAGTGTGAAGAAAAATGTGGTTTAAAAGTTTGTATTATTGATTTAACAAATACCGCCAACACAACTTTCTACTTGGAATTAGAGAAAATATATGGAGGAGTAATGTTACAATACAACCTTAGAGAAAAAGTAGATGAAAACGCATTTGTTGATAAAATATGGAATAAAATTTATAAGAACCATAGAATATCAATAATAAACAAAGAAAACCGGGAAGAATTCAATAAATTAAGCGAAACTGAAAAAAAAAATACTATACTTGATTTATTAAAGGTATATGCTACATATAGTCCCGACCGAAAAAGATTATATATTCGCATTCATGCGGGTCAAGACTTAGGAGAAGATCTTCGCACAAGAATTTCTCGTGACAAAGAATACTTCAAGTTTCGAGATATAATTCCAGAAGTAGTATTGAAAGAAGACAACCTAGATGGATTAAATGCTTGTTTAACCGAAACTATAAATAAAAAAATAGTAGAGATGGAGAGTCCTTCTAAAAGTAATAATAACGAAAGCGAACCCACATTAGCTCTATACAACTGTGATAACTCTGGTGAAATAATTGAAACTAGTGCTCCTGAAGAAAAAGAAGAAGACGAAATTCCAAAAGGAAGAATTCCTACCGATACCCTTATGCGTCCTAGTGACTTACGTAAATTAAAAATTAGAAATGAATTTTTTATTAACAAAATAAGAAGTATTTGTAATTCTCCAGAATATCAGGAAATATTAGAAATTGATGTTGAAAATCGACCCAATGAAAAAAAATTAATTGAATTCCTTTCTGAGAATGTAGTGAGATGGGTAAGAACGTTAATGAATTTCACATATGTTAAAGAAGATGGAGAAATTTCTTATGGTGGGATGAGATTTCTTCTTACTAAGGAAGCCGATATAAATGTTTTTGACGAATATTTAAGTAGTGAAAGTTATGTCGAAAGTTTTACTAAAACTGAATTAGCTGAAATAAATCCTATAAATGAATTGAAAAAATATGATACCTGGAATTGGAACCAAATATATACTAATGTACCTTTAGTATTTGAAAAATGTGATAAACAACAGGATTTACCCACTGGATTAGAACCTAAATTGAGTATTATTAAAACTAATAATTATAGTAAAATATATGATACCAGAGTGAAAAATAGTAAATGGTATAGCACTGATAAATATTGTCCATTTAATCAGTTAGGCGAATTCAACGATAATCCAAATAATGTGAAAGAATGCGTGTTTTATGATACAAATAGTCAAGGTCATGATTATCTTGAAGGAAAGCAACCCGCTTGGAAATCAGTTGAATATACAAAACCCAAATCATTGGCATTTTATCATCCAAAGAGCAAACCACGTGACCAAATAGATGAACCCACACCAGGTGAAAGAAATATTGTTAAGAATGAATACTATAAAGATGAACAAGGCAGATATTATTATCCAGTAGGAAGTGTTTGGAGTGGGTTAATTGTAGAAGATATAGATGGACGCCCTGATGCTAATAAATTTTCACCTGAATCTAAGGAAACTGGAACGGGAAATATTGGAAATGGACCAGAGAAAGAAACTATATTGGTTACAGGAGATGTTGTTGACCCAATAGATTTTATTAAAATATGGAATAGTAGAGGAGATAACGAAGGTTGCCTCGACTGCCAGGAAACTGAAGCTACTATTTGGAGACCTATTCCACCTGAAGGATATATATGTTTAGGAGACATCGTAGTAGAGGGTAATGCTAAACCGGATACAAGAGAAACTACACTAGTTAAATGTGTTCCAGAAGGTTGTGTAGCTAATATTCCCCTAGGTCAAAAAGTATGGGACTCCGACAGATTAGTTAAAAAGGTATTTGCTGAAGATTCATTAACAACCGAAAGTAGTATTCATCCTATTCACAAGTTTTATATTAAATTAGCTGAAAATTTCGATAATGTAGATTATAATGACAATAGCACTTTCAAAATTATGAGGTCTAATTTAGAAGATATAATAGACGAATTAATTAGAGAAGAAACTAGAAAGTCTTCAGTAGAAAGAAAAAATAGTAGTTATTACAAAAATCCTTTTTCAAGCAAACTTAACATTAAAAAGTTGAATGCCTTTAGAAATAGTGAATTTATGAATAAGTATCCAATTCAGGATTACTCTACATTACAGACTTATCAAAGAAGCAAAAAACTACTATATACACTAGGTAACAAGATTAATGGTGTAGTTTCAAAAATATTAAATAATTATTCAAGAAAATATAATAATCTTCGAGATAAAGGCACTAAAGACTATACATCATCAAGTTTGAATAACTCAAGAGTGAAAACTAGCGTTTCGATTAATGGTACATCTTTTAATATGAACAATTATGAACCATCTCAATTAAAACCTATTATATCTAGCAGTAAGCCTGTTAATATTTATAGCGCAGGTGCCAGCAAAAATAATATGGAACGAGCATACCGAAGTGATTTGAATATTAGAGATGATGGTGGTCACAATTTATTTCTTGCCGATAATGAATCATCCGTGAAGAAACCAGAGTTTGCCTATAAGTTAAAACGCCAATGCTTCCAATCTATTTCTGGAAAACCTATTGAAACTAATGCTGTAGCTGGAACATTAAGCAACTTAAAACGCGAAGATGAATTACGTAAATCTTCTGAAAAATATTTTACATACCCAATGAATATTATTATAACTAGTGAAAATGGAAATAAACGTAGTCCCGATGGAAAACCAAAGAAATATTATCTTACATTAGCGAAAACAATTACTAATAAATCTACAGGTAAAAAGACGCCAGTATATTTAATAAGAACTATAAATAAACGTGACAAGACTTATAGTAATTGTTTAGGGATTTACGAAGAAAAACTAGTTTCAGCAACTATAAACACTAATTATAAAGGTAATTTCTGGGTATGTGAAAATGTAGACCCTGATAAATCTAACTTTGTTCCAGAAAAATTAAATGATAATGTAGTAATTCGATTAAAATCATATTCCGATCAAAGTAAAGTATTCTCACATGAATATAATATTTTTGGGAAGGGAATAGAAAGTCTCAAAAACGATAGTGAATCGGTTAATGATGCTAGTTGCCAGTGGAAATCTGAGAAAATAAGAGAATAAAATCTAGGTTATTTATAAGTATGTATCAAGTTTTACAATATTTTTTTGTATTAGTTGTAAGTATAGCAATTGGTTATACCAGTTTCACATTAACTACGGATTCATTATGGGGAGGATTTACAAGTTTATCAGTTATATCACTTTATATCCTATCTAAACTTTTATCAGGGAACCGCTATTTAGAATTTATTATTGGATTCGCAGTTTCTACCGTACTAGCTGCGGCATTTATTATCTACAAAATACAAATATCGCGTGTGTTCAATAGTAATAATATAGTAGTATCTAATCATTTATTTAATAGATTCCGCGAAAACACTACAGGTAACGATGCCCTATTCTTCTGGGCAATGTTTAGTGCTAGTGCTATTACCGTTTTAGGGGCATTATTAGCGAGAAGTTTATATCAACGTATGAAAAAAACTGGTGGATTACCTGGAGAAAAGGGTGAAATAGGACCACGAGGACCAAAAGGAGAACCAAGTGCTTTCTTAAAAGGAACAAATGAAATAGCATTAAAAAACGTTTTAAGAGGCGTTAATTCAACAATTGAAAAACATATGATTCAAAATGAAACTCCAATAGAATTCAATAAAGGAGACCAACACCTTAAAAACTATTTCGTTATTGAAAACATAAAACGTATCATTTATTCTAATGAATTTAATAAATCTTATATTGACACATTATATTCTGTCGATTTATCCAATATAAAAGTGTCAAATAAAAAATGTGCTCGTGAAAATGTGGCATTACAACACGCGATTGATAAAGTAGAATACGATGTTAATAAATGGATAAAATTTATATTAAGTTATAAAAATGGACTAAAATTCCTAATAAGTGAATTTGCAAATTCTAGAGATTGGGAAGTATTATATTTAAATCAGGATAAAAAATTAGGATTACCAGCGGATCCATTACTACAATTAAAAGAAGGGATTCCAGCATTTGAATTCTCACTTGAGGAAAACAAATGGAATTGGGGGAAGTGTAAGCATTAAATTTATTTCTACATTTATAATAGTTAATAGTTATGAAACCACAACGATTAATTTTTACAATTTTAACGGCAATAGTTATTTTTATAGCTTTCTCTTTTCGAATTATGAAATTAGAATTAGTAGGAGATGATAAGAGTGGTAATTTAATACTAGTATTTCTTCTACTTATAACTATATTGACTATTACTGGTATTGCTATATCATATAATATTCAACCTACAGTGAAGCGTATATTGCCAGAAAAAGGTGAGAAAGGAACACGAGGAATGAGAGGGAAATCTGGTGACCCAGGAAAATGTGGATTAAAATGTAATGATAACACCTGTTACAGAAAGGTATTAGACCATATATCAAAGGTTTATAATATTTATTGTGAAATTAATGGTCTTCAAAAGTTAAGATCTGGACACCACATAGAAAACAAATATATTCGTCAAAAAGTTCAGCAAATATGTAAATCACAGGTGCTCTCTAATTTAGTTAAAGACCATGGTAATCATAAACTTAATTTACATAGAAAAAATAATGTAAGCGGAGAAAAATGTGATATTAATAGTAATTGTGGGGCATATGACTACCTATTTCAAAAATGGACAGAATGGATTCTTATAATATTAAAGTATCGTAATGGAAAAAGATTTCTAGACACTGAAAATTTCACTGATAATAATTTTAATGCTATGATAACACGAGATGATATTAGCACTAAAGTAGTAAGTAACAATAAATGGTTGTTCGACTTAGGAACCGAGGATTGTTTAAATAATGAATCCGAGGATTGTCTATCATTTATGAAGATTGTTGAACCCGATACAGATAAAGAATTACAGAAGAAATTAATGAAAAGATTTAGAAATACTGATTTTTATAAATTCTATAGCACCAATGGCGTCCCTGACGCATTTTCAAATAAAATACAATCACTATCGGAAGGTGAAAAAATTACAAAGTTAAAGAGTCCTTTCGAAGAAATTGCCGAATATGACGCATGGTATTGGGGAACAACTGATATTGCTAAACCTAGAGTTATATATAAGTGTGACCAAACAGAAGATTACCAGAAAGTTGAAAGAAAATCGGTATCAGGTGATAGTCCAAAAATTAAAATTAGATTATCAAACGATTACTATCATCTTTGGAGTAGTAAAGAGGCTCGTCAGGCAAAGATTAATTATATGGTAAATAATACAAAATCACGACTTTCATTTGTTCCTAATCTACAAAAGGGTAGTGAAAAAGTTAATGTTTATAGACCCAAAGATTTTTATGATAGTAGTGAAAAGGACCCAGATTTCCAAAGTTATAAACCACTAGGAGACATTATAGTTCCTGAAAATCCGGAATTTGATAAAACGGAAACTACTGAAATTTATCCCAAATATTTGGAAAAAATAAATAGTCGTAAGGGTATTAATAGGAAGAAAAATGGACCAAAGATAGTTAGTGTTCTTGTTTCAGGTCCTGATACTCGTCTTCCAGATGACTACCAACTAATGTATAAAAGCGTTCGTAGAAGGGGATTTAATGCTGGTAAAGAAGGGTTTGCTATATGGAGACCAATTCCACCTGAGGGTTATGTTTGTCTAGGAGACATTATTCATCGTTCTCCTACTGGTGAAAAACCAAATAGAAACATAATAAGATGTATTCCACAGGAATGCGTAGAAGCGTTATCAGCGGAAAGCAACTCTTTTGAGTATTCTTTTAAAACACCAAATAGTGTAAGGGACTTTAATGGTAATACTAATGTAGTCCCTAGTGGAAGCGGTGAAATACGTGACACAGACTTAATTATAAATAAAGATGCCAAAATATTCACTGAATTATCTAGTGTTGTTCCAAAAATAAGTGGTAATGAAAATTCTAGAAACCGTGATAATTCTCTAGTAAACAAAACCGAATTAGAATTTATATTAGAAAAATTAAATCTATTCAGGTGTTCAAGTAATGGTTCTTTAGAAAATCAAAAGTATTACAAAATAAAAACGGAATATTTGTATAACTTACAAAAATATATGAAAAAAGACACTGGTTTAACTCTTATACCCAAACAAAAAAATTCAAAAGAGTATAGTATTTTGAAAATCTACGATAATTAAAAATCTATTATATATAATAATGATATTCGATATACCTTTATCTGTATATAGATACCTACTGAGACTATCAGTAGCAATAGTAGTCATAGGAGGGGTTTATTATTATAACCTCAATACCACAAATCGTGTAATGAAAATAGCATCAGCATGGTTTATGATAGTTATGACTATGAACTTAATAAATATGGATGTCACTTTAGGACACTATTTACGCAATCAAAATAAAAAAGGACCAAGGGGTGTTGAAGGTTCCAAAGGACCAAAAGGATTCAAGGGGGATTCATTAAGATGTGGAAGTATTTGTGGTGGCATTACTAAACCATATGAAGCAGATAATATAGATGAAAATGGCAATATTAATCCAAGCAATAATATAAAATTAGGTAAATGCGTATTTCCATTTGTCTATAAATATACTAACCAATATGAACCCATTAAACCTTGTGAATCTGGTGAAAATTTAGAAAGATGCTATGATATTGATGTAAATGGAAATCCAGTGGATCCGAATATTCCTAAAAATTCTAGTGAAGGTGGTGTATGTGCTACTCAATTAGATGTAAAGGGTAATCCAGTAAAATGGGGTTATACTAAAAATAGTGAAAAAATACTTCTTTTACGTGAAAAAAATAAAGAATTGGCTCGTGAAGAAGGCGAATACCAGAAAACTAATAGTGGAATTGTAGATGTTCAAGTTATAAAAGGGATCCGTAGTGACATCCAATGTCCCCCTGGATATAAAAAGATAGAAAAAGATTTAAATGAAGGAAGTAGCGGGGCATATGTATATGCCTGTAAGAAAATGGGAACTTCCAATTTAGGAGTAGGACATATAGATATAGCAAGAAACAGAGAAAAATGTGCCGATATTTCCACATTAGGAGAAGAAGATAAAAAGAAAATATTAAAATATAAAAGATTACCAGTTGATTTAAATGCTGATACTAATATTACAGGATATACTCCAAACAAATTGTTTATGTGTCTAGGAATGACTAACCGTGATTTTTTAACTGATGTTAGATTCGAAAACAATGCTGACCTCCAAGATGACGATTTTTCAATGAACACTATTGATTTAAATGAAACTACAGATGGCTCACCAGTTTATATGTACACCTCTAAAACTAGACTAGACTTCACCACAATGGATACCGCATTTGTCTTTGATAATTTCATTTATTTTATAATTTTAGACAAGTTCTATACATTCAATAAAAGATACAAAGCAAGTGACCCTTATCCTATTCTAGATAAATTTGGGAAATTACCAGAGAATATAAATGCTGCATTTGTTAATGGACAAGATAACAAATTGTATTTCTTTGCTGGAGAATTAGTTTACCAATATAATTCAAGATTAATGAAAATAAGTGATGGATATCCTAAGAAAATTAGTGAATTGTTTAGCGGA
>Ga0206125_10005134_pt1 | contig 11220 bp, 11 predicted proteins | sample Helgoland_Spring_4_FD_148598 | JGI IMG/M metagenome (GOLD analysis project Ga0206125, IMG submission 148598) | Pelagic subsurface seawater microbial communities from Kabeltonne, Helgoland, North Sea - Helgoland_Spring_Bloom_20160331_1 | ecosystem: Environmental > Aquatic > Marine > Epipelagic ...
TATACGCTTGAACGCTGGAACCAATGCCAGATGTTGGAATTGCGTTGTCCGCCTTAGTTCCTTGAGCTGATGTTGCGTATGCTGTCGATGCTGTCGTAGCGGAGGTTCCAAGTCCTAGGTTTGTTCTAGCTGTTACAACATTGTCTAGGTCTGAAAGGTTATTTGAAGCAGCAAGACCCTCGGACGTTGCTGGAACTCCAAGTGCCGCTCGTGCTAATGCTGCCGTTGTTGCTCCCGTTCCGCCGTCAGCAATTGGTACAACAGTTGTTCCCGCAATATATCCACCAGCAGCAAGGATGCTCGTTGAGTCGGTTACGTCTGCAAGTGCCTCAACACCGTCGAGCTTAACCTCATCTGCCGCAGTAAAGCTTGCTGTTGTTGCATCTAAAACTGTGCTATGTGCTTGGACATCCGAACCAATTGCTAAACCCAAGTTTGTCCGAGCCGTGGACGCTGTAGTCGTAAGTTCAGATAAATTGTTTTCCACGAGAACCGCTTCAGCAGTTGACGGAACGCCCAGATTTGTTCGTGCTGTAGGCGCATCACCTAAATCGCTCAAGTTGGTAGACTTGCGAAGGAATAAATCTGATACTAAGGGTACTTGCTCGCTGGTGCTTCCGTCGGCTTGATAGTTTTCAATCAAATCCCATAGCTCGATGCTTGCTGTTCCAGTGGGAATGATTACGTTCTCAGCCTTTGAGCCGTCCACTGTAATCTCAAGGACGCTTGGCTTGCCGCTGTCGCCGTTAGTCCATACGTCAATCGAGAAGTCGCCACTGGCATCCGTCTGAACCGAGTCAACGCTCTGTGCCACTGTTGCAGTTGCCACCGAGTCCGTGCCGAGCTGAACTAGACGGAATGTGATCCACTTGTTTGCGAGGGCTGTGTTGTTTACCCCGTTGATGCTTCCAGTAATTGTAGTAGTAGCCATTATTAAGTTTGTAAATATGTTTTAGCGGCTAGAACCGCCGCCTTGTGATACTCTGGTGAATTGTCTATCTCCGTGTGGTCGTAGTCGTATGTTCGCTCTCGGCAGATTGATTTACCGCCAACCAGCTTGTCTCCGTCTAAATAATCTCCTCTTTGGGACACCCATCCCACCACTTTAACATTCTTGTCAAGTTTGATCTTTCTGTCGAACAATGCCCACCACCTGCCGAGGATTGTCGGGCTATGATACACAGGATCGCAAGCAACCACGCTCACGTCGCACTGAAGGCGTTTCGATAGCTGAGGCATACCATACCCCCCTCCCCAACTGTAACAGCATATAAGGACTTCTGTGGGCTTCAGGCTGTTGATGTATTTAGCATACTTCTTCCAGTCCGCGTCCCATTCCTTCAGCTGAATAAGCGCATCCTCACACTCGCAAATGTCATCAAGCAACCGAAGCTCACGCCACAATTGCTTGGAGCCAGTGTTTTGGTGTTTTTTCTGGGTAAAACCAGAGATTACCACAATTACCTTCATTTACAGACCAGATACAGCAGCATCGGCTTGAGTGGATGCTTCGATTGAAGCACTTGAACCAACGCCAGCCTGGCTCTTCCATGTGGCGCTATTGATAGTGGTATCATTAAATGTAGCCTGTTCAATGCGTGTGCTGCTGCAACCGCTAAATGTAAAGGCGAGAAGTAATAGTAGTATTTTTGATTTCATTTTTTTATTGTTTTTATTGATTTGTATTTCTGTGAACTAAGTCTGTGGAGAGTAAAGGTACACGTCGCCCTTGTAAGCGCAGCCAGATAGTAGTAATGCTGTAATTAGTAATGGTAATTTCTTCATCTTTTTTTGCCCTTCTTTTTGAGTGAATTGTGGATTGTTTGTAATACTTCGGCGGATAACTCCTCGATCCCGCTTTGCTTGCCTTTCATCTCCCCTAGTTGCTCTCGTATGTCAGCTTGGTCCTTGTTTAGCTGGATAATGGTTCTGTACATCACCCCGATCGCGCCAGTTAAAGCGCCACCCGCTGCCAGTACAACTGTTATTAGATGCCCAATATCCATAACCCATATTAAAAGTTATGCAGTATCAAAACAACTGCGTATCCAAAACCAGCTAGATACGAGGAAATCAACAAGGTATTAACAACCTTCAGTGACCTCGTAGAAGAAAGCTCTGCTGCCTTTATGTGGCAATATGCCGCAGCAATCCCCATCCCTTGCCTAAAGAATATATTAAAGAAAACACCAGCATTGGTAAGAGTCTGGAACGCTGGGTCGCCAATAAACGCAGCAGTCCAAGGTATGAACCAGTAAATATTGTCAAGTGCTGCTCCGACAAACCCAATGGCAACACCCATCACAAACCAGTCTTGCCCAGTTTTGTTTGTGTTTTGCCATGCTTTACGGGCAGAAGGTAGCCACATGTATATGACAGTAAACGCCAATACAACTGTAGGAAAGGTTAAGCCAAGCGATATAAGCTCCGCAATATCTTGTAGGTTCATCATGCTTCTTTAGTCGAAAACCATCCTGCGGCCTTCATTTGTTCGTGGGTTACTAGGTTTAGGTTAGTCCGCTGATGCTTACAGTCTCGATATCATTAGATACCATACTATTAAGCTGCATCTTAGTAGTGTTTTGGTCCTCGGGTCCTACTTGATTTCTAATACCATTAGCATAAGAATCATAAGTACCTTCTCCCATTAACCATACTTGAGTAGCACGATAGCAGGTTTCTGTACCGATAGCAAAGCCTGTAAAGTCTGTTGGCGAGGTATTAGACCTAAATGGTTCGCCAATCTTATAATCATCTAACCACTTTTTAGGGTCTGTAATCATCATTTCAATTTCAGCATCAGTAGGCATAGGTTTATTAACTCTTAATGTAGTTACTACCATACTTGCCACTTTACCGTGGAAGTTTCTGTTAGAACCCCTACCACCTATAGTAAGCTCTCCTGTAACAGCTCTATTCATAGCAGCACCTGTACTACCCGCAGTCCAATCAGCTTCTGTACCTACATCATACAAAGCACCCCAAGGAGTGGTATCATTTGAGCCCATAAGTCTAATGTCAAAGGCTGAAGCGAGCATCGCTGCTGTAGCGTTTGTGCCACTTTGTCGAGTTCCGTTATTAGCTATATAAATTCCCCACCAGTGACTTGCATTTGAAATTCCACCAATATTACCAATTTTGCATTCATTAATATCACCTTGTCTACCCCATCCAAAGTATAAATTACCAGTAGCATCTACTCTTAGGTAGATATTATCATCAGTTGAACCTGCACCTTCACCACTATTCCAAATGTGTTGATTACTATTAACATTCTTAGAGTTAAATACTACAGCAGTTGCCCAAGGTCTAACACTACTACCATTAGCAGTGTTTCCTGCCGTAGTAGGTGGTGCAATGTTCGTAGCATAGCCATTCATATGCAAAGGGCTTACTGTGTAGTAATTAGCTACTTGCTTCCCGTGTTCGTTGCTACCATTAAAATCTAAAGCCTTAGTCCAAGAGGTAAGGTTAGTCGCGGCTACTGGTACGTCTATTTCAGAGATACCTGTAGTAGAGAAGTCACCAGTTGTGCTTACTACTGCCATGTGGATGGTATGAGGCTCCGCAGAATCCATTCCAGTTACGTTACGAGTATTGGAGAAAGAGCCACCGTCAGCGGGGCTAGGCTCCGTGTTGATAGAATTAACGTTGCATGCAATTAGCCATGCTGCGCTTGTCGCCTCTGCCTCAATAGCGTAATCATAAAAAGCGTCTGTTAGGCTGCTGATAATGACGTTTTGTACAACTGTACCGTTATCGATAAACTTAAAGCTGTGGCTTGAAGCTGATTCGTACTCCCATACAATGGCCGCATCCCAATCGGAGTCGGTTACCGTAGTAAAGTCATGGGTTCCTACGGGAATCCCTATGTAGTACTTATCCCCTGCTGCTTGAAGTGCAGGAAGGATATTAGTTTCTACATATGCCTGCTCGATAACAAAACGCTTATCGGTGTTCAAGGTGCTATTGGCGTAAACAGCAGATCCATCAGCCATAGTGTCTGGGTCAACCAAAGCTGGTGAAGTGTTATCGTGGGTAAAACCACTGATAGCAGTTGCGGGTGCTGTTAGGTTGTTTACACGAACAGTTAGCGTACCTGTGCTACTTCCATAGCTGCTAGTGCGAGTGACAGTAATAGTGTAGTCATCTGAAGGATTAGCGACATTATCACCAGTTACTTCAGGGGCAGTACCCTCAACGTTGCTACCTACTAGGTTAAGACCAGAAGAGTCGTTGTCTGTTATAGTGGTCGTCCAGCTAGAGCCAGCAGGTGTTACTTGTATGTTAACAGACTGTAACTCATTTACTGTAACCGTAGAATCGCTAAACGGGGACGGAACAAGGTCAGAATTACTTAACGAGGTAATCTCAGTGTAGTTAGCAGGGTTAACCATAAAGGTTTCACCTGAAGGTGCAGAAGAACCATTCATAGTAGCGCCAGTATCGGGCATGTACCATGTAGTGTTGGTAGCATCATCTACATAAATGTGAGTATGGACTGTGCCTGTACCCGTTACGCCGTCATGGTTTTGATCGTAGTACTCTGCTTCCTCGGTAGTAGCAAACAACGGATAGTTGAAAACACCATCTGGCGACTCAATGTAACGAAAGTACATAGTAGGCGCGGCTGGTTCGAGGAGGTGTACTTTAGGCGCACTGAAGACGCGAGCTGCTGGGTTAGCTGACTTGATGCCTAAGTGGAACTCTGCTCCGTCCGCTACAGGGTAGCTGCTGCGTGCGTGTACAACCCAAGTAACGTTGTCGTCCTGTAGCGACTCGATAGAGATAAAGCCGTTAGTGTCAATACCACAGCGGATCTTGACGGGATTACCTGCAAGCCAATCTGCCTGAGATTCCCAGTTGTACCAACCAGGGCCGTAAACTATACCAGTGTTTGCACCGTAGTTAGTCCATGAGCCGTTGGGCGTAGGGTGGAACCAGTGGCTGAATTGGTAGCCAAAGTGTGCTGAGTTGCCTACAGCAAAGGTGGTCGGGTCAGCGTAGGTAGAGTTGCCGCTGAAGTAGCCGTCGTCGTAGCTAGTCTGAGTGTGTACTAGCCCAAAGCCGATCTGGCCTTCGCCCCGAATGTCAAACGTAAAGTATTCACCAGCTTGGTCAATAGTCTCTGTTGACTTCAACCCTGCGTAGTTGCCAGTGCTTGTATTAGTAAAGATATCGTCCCCTGCTGGGTCAGTCGCTCCGCTTCCTACTAACGTATAACCTGCCACAGTGCCCGCTACGTCAGCAATCATAGTGCTGTAAGGGTCTGCAATAACGACAGACTCAAATGCACCTACAGTGAATAGCTCGTTGAGTGTGTTTACTACGTCGTTTAGTCCACCAGCGACAGCGTTACCATTTACGGATACATTGGTGTGAATTAGCTTTTCAAAGTGCTTATGGTCGTTTGCGTCTTCTGCTCCATCTGGAGATCCTGCACCAATAGCGTGTAAATGGATCGTGCCATCAACGTCAGCCACAGCTTTGATAGTGTTGACACCAAAAGATGCCCCGTTGTCCATGATGATAGATGTTGAAGTTTCGTCTAATCGGAAATTAACAGCTACATCTGTAAGGTCAGCACCAGTTCCAGAAACACCGACAACATTAGCGTTGGCGTTGACGTAATCAACCATTTCTTGAGGGGTGCTGAAGGCGTTGCCGTCCTTGTCTGCAAATCCAGAGGCTTCTACAGCATAGAACTCATATTGGATAGTGGCTTCATTGGCACTCCGAATGTCATTGATAATATCAACTAAATTAGAATCGCCCTCGTTTATCTGCGCACTAAGGCAGGCGTTCCAATAGACAGGGTTGGAGGAACCAACAAATGTAATGCAGTTTCCTGCTTCGTTTCTTGTAATACGTATAGCCATAATTTATCGGACGATTGAAATGAGAGTAGAGAGGGGTTGGATTAGGATTTCGTTGTTGCAACGAACAGCGGGTAGCAGTCGAGCGTTGCGGTCTTCGTCGGAAGCAATGTAAGCAGACATCTCTACGCGATTCAGATAAGCAACACCTTGTGATCCTGTTCCGTAGAACACTGGTTGTGTTGTAAGAGCAAAGGTGAATGTAGGAGCATCATTAGCATCTCGGGTCATAAAGATAAGACCGACTTCAAGCGTTGAATTAGCCACTTGAGGCACGGCATTAAATGAGAAGCGCACTTTAATAAGGTCACCGACATCACACTGCGTAAGATCATAAGAGCCTGTAGCTGCATTGTATTTAAGATCGCCTGTAGTTTCTGCATCAGAATAACTTTCAGCGTCTCCGTTGTCATCAAAGTCAAAGTCGATTAGATCCGTAATGCCAGCGGGCATGTGCTGTCCGCCGAATAGACCCTTGGTTTGGTCGAATACCTCTGCGTCAGTGATGGGGAAATAAGCAATATCGTTGGCCACTTGGCGAGTTCGGTCAAATCCAAAGCGATACCAGCTATTGTCGGTAGCCATCTGAGCCGTATACTGAATGTTTGATCCGAGGTCATTAGCTCCTGATTGTCCAGTAGTACGGTCGGTAAACCCTCCAGTGAACTCGTATCCACCACTGACGCTTGTAATCAAGCTACCGTCCAGAGCAGGATATTTTCCGTCATCGGTTGATATAATAGCATCGTTTAGCCCGATGGCTAAGCGAATTTGTTCCTGCTCGGCTGTGGTAGGTGGAGTTCCTTTGGGTGTATTTCCTAGATCAATGCTCATTATCCGTTGTATGTTAAGTTAGTTCCGACATATCTGCTATCTCGGCTGTGTTCATGCTCGTTGTAGCTTAATATGCTGTGTGTGACGAAAGGTCGCCAACTGTGACGGTGTGTCCAGTGATGTCGCCTTGAAGGGTGTCGAGAGTTGTTATCATTGCGTTAAGCTCTGTGACTAGAGCGCCGTAGAACGGGCCAGAGGCAGCGCCGAAGAATGTAGATAGCAACCACAGTTCAGATCCGATTACAGCAAAGATTGGGTTGCCAGAGTCTCCAGTTATGATCGGATCGTAAAATGCTAGGCGGTGCGGTATTGTCGGAGCGCCGTAAACCATTGTCGGAGAATTGGATACCACTTGCTCAGTAATGAGATCAAGGGCAATGCCGTTCTCGCTGAAGTCCATTGCAAGAAGTGGAAGTGAGTAAGCTGCGGCAGTTGTTGCACCAGCGGGTAAATATGTCTCGTAGCCGTCTGGGAATATCTTACAGGGAGTGATTGAGGCTGGGAGGTCTGAGTCAAACAGAATCATCCAAGCGTCTGTGCCATTGCCATTTTTGAAAATACGAGAAGCCTGAACAACCGTTCTGGTGATGACTGTGTTGTCAGATGCAATGAAGCGAAGAGTGTCTCCTGCGATCAGAGGGTAGTGGTTTGCGCAGACTGCGTGTCTTGGTGTAATTGCTGTCCCAGCACGATTGCCAGCCTGCCTAGAGTTCCAAGGCGACGCACAAGTAAGTGCCTCGGCGTGTGTCCCCTGCAGGAAAAAGCTCGTGTTGCGGACGTATGGGTCTTGGGTTGTGTAAACCTGCTGCTGTGTCGCTGGGTTAGCTACAATCAGGGCGTTGTCCATTGGGTCGGACAGTGCCTTACGTGCGCTACCAGCTACTCCACCTTCAATGACTTCAACGATCGATGCACCCGACAATGTGAGTGTCACGCTGACAGTCCGTGTGGTCGTCGCAGTTCCGCTAGTTGCCACAATCGTGATGTTTGCACTGGCAGTGGATTCTGGTGCTACCATGAACACTACCTGACCATCAGGTGCTACGTCGATCTCGGTTGGGTTGTCAGATGAGTAGGCAAATGAGATAGGGTCGTCGTTCAGTGAGTAGGTGACATTTGGGATTAGTGTAACTTGCTCGCCAGTGGAAGCCGTAGTAAACCGCTCCCCTTCCTTATCGTCCTCCGTGTATGGTGCGTTCGTGTCTGGAGTGATTTGCGTAGGCTCGCGAAACTGGTCTATTTCAAACCAGAGGCGGAGGACTTTGCCCTCGTTAATTGATACTGTTCCGAGTGTTGCCATTAAGTAGTAAGTGCTGCAACGGTTATCTCTGCTTTGCCTACGTAGAGTGGTCGTGCCGAAGATGCTAGTTGCTTAATGTCAAAGGTAAACGTACCAGATGTAGATGGTGTCACCGTGGAAGTTAGCGTGTAGTAGCCGATGTTTGGACTGTCAAAGCCATAAGGCCCAGCAGCGGAGAGGCTGACTTCATTGATAGCGAGGAGTTCACCCTCAAACGTTCCGAGCCTAGCACCAGTGTCGAGGTCATCTGCGGTAAACACAGCATAGCTATCTGCAAACAAGCCAGAGTAACTCACGTTAATACCAATGTTGCCGTTAAGCATATCACCGACTCCAAGCTTTACTCCAATCTCGTAGGTTACGCCAGCTTGCAATGTTTCGGACAGGATTACAGTTGGGGTTGTAGCCTCAGACACGACCTCAAAGTGGGTGCGCATTGGTGTCCTTGTTCCACCAGTGGCACTTGTAAAGGATAAAAGTGAATCCGCTGGAATGACTGTACTATCAGCTAGACCAGCCGTACCCGCATTATACCAGCCAGCAGTAGGGAATTGAGTACCGTCGTGATAAAGATAAGAGGTCTTGGTTCCATTTTGTCCGTCAAGTGAAGTTCCGCCGTCACTAATTTGAACTGTGTTTATTGGTAAAAAAACGTTTGGCGATGGTGTAATTAGCCCAGACTCAACAAACCCAGAGTTCAACAGTGTAACCGTGCCACTTGCGGCAACGGAGTCTAGCTTGTGTGACTTAGCTGACGTAATCACCTCATACGTAGCAGGTCCAGTAAATCGAACGAGCTGACCGCTGTCAGAGTTAATAATCACTTGCCCGACTACAGCATCAGCAACCGCATCAATCTCAGCAGTTGTTCCCGATGGCGGCACAAAGCCACCGAACTCTACGGTGTCAGCAGCACCAAGCCCGAAGGACGTGCGTAGTTGTGTCTGTTCTGTGGGGGTAGGTGGTGTTCCTACGGGTGCGTTTCCTAAATCAATGCTCATTATCCGTTGTATGTTAAGTTAGTTCCGTTTGCCACTCTTAGGTTGCCGAGTTATCTGTCGAATACTGGGTTTTAAATTGGTTGGTGAGGGCTGCAATAGCACCGTTCCTGCTAGGCTTCATAAGCGCACGCTCAAGAGCATTGTTTACGTCACGTAGGGCTATGGGGTTGAACCCGCTGTCGCTGTCTTGGGAGGCTCTGTAGGAGCGTGCAGCGTCATACGCCATAAATTCCGCCCACTCTGAGGGAACTTCTGATATTGTGCCAGACTCCCCGTTGCCGTATGTGTCTGTCCAAGCCTTTTTGTATGCTACATATATCGTCCCCGTGACATTGCTTGCAACGCGAATGCCGTTGCTGTCTGGGTATGCTGTGAGGGTTTGCGGATCATTGCCAGACCACTTTGCTGCGCCCCAGTATGCAATAGCTTCACCGATCTCAGATAGTGCCTGTACCACTGGAGCAAGGGACTCGCCGCCAGCTTCCACTGTCCATACGCCCTCTGGAACCGTTGATCCGCCAACATTTGAGTATAGGATGTCTGTAGATACTACGTCTTGAATTGCCCAAAGCGAACCAGCGGTGCTAGTGATTTGATAGATTGCCACGTCGTCCTTATACAGGGTGTATAGTGGGTTGGTGTCTACACTATTGCCGTTGCGAACATACAGCCCGTTGGCTTCCGTAGTCCCAGCTCCATATACATTGATGCTGTCCTCGACCGTGGCAATATACCCACGAGCTGCTGTGCGAGGCTCTAAGACCAAGTAACGCTCCCAGTATCGGGATTCGTCGTAGATTGTCCGAGCCGCTGAGTTCAACAAGAACCCGATGTTAGTCAACTCGGTTCCCGACGAGAAGGCTGCCCCAGCCCGTGCTTGAGTTAGCCCAACTACTTCATCCCATGTTCTTGTGTTTGCCATTAGTTTTAAATTTGGTTAAGTGTTACAGCCACTCGCCCGTGAGGCCGCGCTCCTTAAAGTCCTTCTGTTTCCATGCTAAATAATCGGGATTAACGAAATCGGTCCCGTCCGTTGCCTTGCAATCAAACTCCATTTCCTTTTGTTCGAACACGTCGAAGCAGCCAGCAAAGTTTAGAACACTGTTCTCACTACTCTTATTGCCACTGCCATACGTCTTTTTCATGTACTGACGCATTACCTCGTCCCGACGTGCGCGACCTGCTGGTGACATTAGCCACTGGCGGCGTAATTCCATCTTGGCAGCCAGGGCTGTTAATTCATCGTCTGTCAATATTTTACGCATATCCTAATACTTTGCTTTAGTCTTGCCGCCCGTATTGCCTTTATGCTTGCATTTTCCTTTTTTCATCATGATCTGTTTCCTTTTCTTAGGTTAATAGTTGCGGGTATTACTTGTAAATTCCAAGGAACGTGAAGTCCAGTAAATCCGTCTCCAGCCAGTGGGAGTACATGGTCTACGTGGTGCTTGATTCCTATGCATTCCGATATTCGGCTTGCGTAATTATAAAATTGATTAAGTGTTCCAATTTGCTGTTCACCTAATAGTTTAAGGCATTTGCTCATCGGGATACTTCGTTTCTTTCCCGACTGTACTACTTTTCCTCTGTTCTCCGACTTCCAGTTCCTTAGATACTCGTTGTGGTATTCCCTCGGCTTTGAGTCGCGCCATTCTTTGTTCTTGGCTAGGATGGCTTCTTTATTGCTTTCGTAATGTGCCTTTTGGCTTTCCTTTATCTTCTCTGGATTTTCCTCTCTGTACGACTTAGCGTATTCTAACCTGTATTCCCTATTTTCTTGGTAGAGTTCTGCGTTTCTTTGCTTCAGCAGCTCTTCGTTGTCCTTTGCCCACTGCTTCTTTCTTTCTGCTGCTCTGGCATTGTACTCAGCTTCTTTAGCTGGGTTCCTCTTCCTCCGCTCGATCTGCTGGAGGCGGGTTCGCTCCTTCTTTTCTTCTTCTGTTAGGTGACTTAAGTTTGCTCTTCCCATTCACGTAGTGTAACATGAATGTCAAATAAAGTCAAATGAGGACGGCTGAATTGATCAACCGCCCTCATGTAAACTAACTAACTAACTACGCTTCGTCTGAGAAAGCCACTTTTCCAAGACCATTAGGTCCTGTGGTCATCAGTGCGTAACGTGTGTCAACCGCGCCCTTGTAAGAGCCACCCAAGAAAGGATAGTTCTCTGACTCGATGCCTTGATACTCTGCAACGTGCAGAAGGCTTG
>Ga0206125_10005137_pt1 | contig 11217 bp, 13 predicted proteins | sample Helgoland_Spring_4_FD_148598 | JGI IMG/M metagenome (GOLD analysis project Ga0206125, IMG submission 148598) | Pelagic subsurface seawater microbial communities from Kabeltonne, Helgoland, North Sea - Helgoland_Spring_Bloom_20160331_1 | ecosystem: Environmental > Aquatic > Marine > Epipelagic ...
CGTATCGGGGTCGATGGACGCCTACACGCGCCCGGCGCTGATTTTCGCACACGCTTTGGCACAGCGCCTGGAAAGCCCAGTGGAGACCTTTGTTTTCGCCACGCGCCTCACGTCAATCACCCGTGACCTGCGCCGCAAAGACCCAGACAAAGCCATGAAATCCGCCATTGACCGGGTGACGGACTGGTCTGGTGGGACGCGGTTGGGGGAAATCCTTGCCGCGTTCAACCGCCGCCATCTGCGCCGCGTTTTGTCCAGCGGCGGGACGTGTTTGCTCATCACCGATGGCTTGGAGCGGGGCGACACCAGCCTGTTAGCCTCTGAAGCCCACCGGCTTTCCCGGTTTTCGCGTCTGTGGTGGCTTAACCCCTTGATGCGGTTTGACCAATACGCGCCCTCTGCACGCGGCGCTGCTATTTTGGAACGTTGCGCAGAGCGTCGCGTGTCTGTTCATTCTCTCGACTCTCTGGCGGCAATAGGTGAAGCTCTCACCGAGCTTCGATAGCGCGACCCACCCATTTCACCCACCAAATCCATCCACCGAAACCAATCACCGAATCAACCTGAAAATCGGCCAAAGGCACAATCGAATGAGTGAAAATCTCGACGTTCTGGAAGCGCTCAAACAGTGGGAAATTGACGGCAAAAACGCGGTCTTGGCGACTGTTGTCTCCGCTTGGGGCTCCGCGCCGCGTCGTCCGGGTTCGCAAATGGCCATCCGCGAAGATGGGCACATCGTGGGCAGCGTGTCGGGTGGCTGTGTCGAAGGCGATGTGATTGCCCAAGCGCTGGAAATCATGGACAGCGACGGTTCCGACCCTGCCGCCGTGGTGCGGCAGGCGGATTACGGGGTCAGCGACGCGAGTGCTTGGGCCGTGGGTTTGGCCTGTGGTGGGAAAATCAGGGTACATTTGCACCAACCAGCCCCCGGTTTCGCCGCCCAAACCCTGCGCGCCATGGCCGACACCGGCATCGCTGAAGTGGCGCTGGACGTCGGTGAGGCCGAAGCCGTCCAAGTCACCTACGCCGCGCCCTTGCGCTTGCTGATTCTGGGCGGTGTCCACATTGCTCAAGCGTTGGTCGCACTGGCCCCAACGGTGGGATTAAGCCCGACCATCATTGATCCACGCGGTGGCTTTGCCAGTCCTGAGCGCTTCCCCGGTATTCCGCTGGTGACACAATGGCCCGACGAGGCTGTTGCGGCCTTTGGCATCGACGCCCGAACCGCCGTGGTCGCCCTGACCCATGACGAAAAACTCGACGACCCCGCCTTAATCGCAGCCTTTGCGTCCAAGGCGTTCTACATCGGCGCGCTAGGCTCACGACGGACTCAGAGCCAGCGGCGCGAGCGCATGTTGAACGCAGGGATCCGTGACGCGGACTATCACCGGCTCTATGGCCCCATCGGTCTGGACATCGGTGCTGCCAATCCGCCGGAAATTGCGCTGGCCATCCTCGCCCAGATTATCGCAGCGCTGCGGGGTAAGGCGTGAGCCTGACGACGTTGGTACTCGCAGCCGGGCAGGGCCGTCGCTTTGGCGCAAAATCCAAGCTGTTGGCGTCTTTGGGCGGACGAGCGGTTTTGGGGCACGTTTTTGACCGGTTGGCCGAGGCGGGCTTGAAAACCGGCTTTGTGGCTTTGCCCGATGATAGTCGATTTTCGGCACTAAAAGCCCTTGTGCCCACCGATTTTACTGCCGTTGAGATCGACCAAGAGACGGTGGGAATGGGCCTGAGTTTGTCCGCGATTGCGCAAAAAGTGCCCGCTGGCAACGCGGTCTTGCTGGTTTTGGGGGACCAGCCGCTGTTGACGCGCACGGCGCTCCACGCCCTGATCGCCCACCAATCCGGCACCCGCATTGCGCGCTTGACCCACGCAGGAACAGCCGGGCATCCCGTGCTGTTTCCTGCGCGCCTGGTCGGTGAGCTAACAGCCCTGACCGGGGACCAAGGCCCACGGCATTTGATCAAGCAATACGGCTACGAGCCGGTGGAGGTCGACGACCCGATGGTTCTGTGCGACGTCGATACCCCCGAAGCCCTTGAACGTTTGCAGGCCTATGCTTGATTTTGTCTTTCTCGATTTGCCCGGTCCCGTTTGGCTGATCGCTGTGCTTGCCGTGACCTCCATGGGTATCTCCAAGGGCGGTTTTGGGTCCGGCATGAACGTCATTTCAACACCGCTGTTGGCTTTGTTTATCGAGCCCGTGCTCGCCGCTGCGATTATGCTGCCTTTGTTGATTGTCATGGACGCGCTGGGGAACCGGGCTTATTGGCGGCGCTGGCATTTACCAACCGTCCGATCGCTGGTTTTGCCCATGTTGGCCGGGGTTGTGGTTGGCATTGTGCTGTTCACCATGGTTGACCCCAACTGGCTGCGCATCCTGTTGGCGTTGGTGGCGTTCTATGTCCTGTTTGACCGCTGGGGCATTTCTCGCGCGCTGGGGCTGTCGGCAAAGAAAGCGCGACAGGATACGCCCGCGCCGGGCGGGATTATCGCATGGATCCTCGGCGGACTGCTGGGGATCACCAGCACAATTGCCCATGCTGGCGGCGCTGCTGGATCAGCGTATTTGCTGCGGTTCAACTTCGATAAAACGACGTTTCAGGCAACAACGATCCTCACATTTACCATCGTCAATCTGATGAAGTTGCCGTTTTACATTGCGATTGGCTCGATCCCGCTGAGCACGCTGACCCTGTCCGCCGTTCTGCTGCCTGTGGCCGTGGTGGCGATGTTGCTCGGGGTGGTGTTGCACCGAATTATGCCCGAACGCCCCTTCTTCATCTTGATGGAAGTCGCGCTGTTCGTGACGGCTTCAAAGCTGATGTGGGACGGCGTCACTGGGTTGCTGAACTGATTTCATGTCAGTTTGAGAATTGTGTTACACAGGGATCGGACTGTCGCCGATCGACAGGATGGAGGAGGGCGGGCCTTTGAGCTCACAAGACGACACCGGCAAGCCTTGGGTTTTCCCCTTGGATGCGGACCCCGAAACAATGGAAGATTTAGACGGGATCAATCGCTTCCCCAAGGAAATCCCCATCAAGCCCGGCTTCCGCCCGTTTCGCTTTATCGGCGTTTGGGGCATGAAGTTCATGGGCTGGCGAGCCGTGGGAACATTGCCAGAGCGTCAGAAGTTCATGGTGATCCTGATTCCCCACACCTCAAGCGTGGATTTCCTGCTCGCCATTTGGATCTTCCTGATGTTCCGCGTGGACATGCGGTACATGATCAAAGCCGAGGTCTTTAAATTCGGGTTTGGTCGGTTCCTGCGGTGGACTGGGGCCATTCCGATTGTGCGGAAGAAATCGCACGGGCACGTTGACGCCGCGATCGAGGCCTTCCGCGCCGCCGGCGACCGCGTCATTCTGGGCATCGCGCCCGAAGGCACTCGATCCCCCACGCCCACGCTCAAAAAAGGCTTTTACCACATCGCCAAGGGGGCCGATGTTCCGATCCTGTTGGTGACCATGCACTACGATAAAAAGCTCGTACAGTTTGGCCCCACCATCCGTTCTGATCGTCCGTGGGAAGAGGTCGAAGCCGACCTTGAAGTCTTCGCTGGAAACGTCTCTGGGCGCGAGCGGGGGTATCTTGATCGGGTGGAAAAAGGCTGGATTCATCTGCGCAAGAAGCCCTAATCGTGGTCAGAGGCGCTTGACGCTGGCGACAAGCTCACTAGGTTCGAACAGGCGCTGGATAGACCGGCGCCTGTTTTTTTGTGCCTGCAAGGAGCTTGTTGGGCTTATGTCGATTGATCGAACTGGCGCTGGGTTCAGCGCTGATGTTGCTGTTTTTATTTTGCGGGCTCAGCCGTTTCATTTCGGCCATCGGGCCGTGATTGAACAAGCCTTAGCGCAGGCGAAACACGTCCTGCTGCTGCTTGGCTCATCCCACCAACCCCGCTCGCCCCGTAACCCCTTCACGCACGAAGAGCGCGCCGCCATGATCCGCGCCAGCTTCAGCGCAGACGGTAACGCGCGCATCGAAATCGTGCCCCTGATGGACGTTCTCTATAACGATCCCGCGTGGATCACGAACATCCGCGTGGCCGTTGAGCGTGAAACCCGGCGGCTTGAGCCGGGCAACGGCAACCCATCGATTGCGCTCGTGGGGCATTCCAAGGACGAGAGCTCGTATTACCTGCGATTGTTCCCCGAGTGGCACAGCATCGATTGCGATAACTACCGCGGCATCAACGCAACCGACTTGCGGCGTGCGATCTTTGACGCTGGCGGGGATATTTCCGACGATGAGTCCGCCGTCGTGCAGTATTTGCGATCGGTCACAACCGACGCGGTGATCGAGCTGCTTCGCGGGTTGATGGTCAAGCGCGACGTTGTCGAGGTGGTTGAAGAAGACCGCTTTATTCAGAATTACAAGAAAGGCTGGGAAAACTCGCCCTATCCGCCGACGTTCGTGACGGTTTCTGCGGTGGTTGTGCAGTCTGGTCACGTGTTGCTTGTCAAGCGCAAGACCCGCCCCGGCTTGGGGCAAATGGCCTTACCCGGCGGCTTTCTGCGCAGTGACGAGAGCCTAGAAGACGGTGCCATTCGCGAGCTGAAAGAAGACACCCGCCTGAAGGTTCCCGAACCGGTCCTGCGCGGATCCATCCGGGAAACCAAGGTGTTCGACTATCCAAAACGCTCCGCCCGAGGCCGCACCATTGCCCACGCGCATCTCATCCAACTGCGGGATGACACGTCGCTGCCGAAGGTTCGCAGCGGTGATGAAGTGCCACAGGCCATGTGGGTGCCGTTCAACCAAATCGACCCCGAGCGCATGTTCGAAGACCACTATCACATCATCCGATCGTTGATTGGGACGGCGTTCCGCGTGGAAATGGGGGGCTAATTTTACGCCCTCGGCGCGAAATTTGCTGCAATCCCTGCGGGGGTGATAACAAACAGTCACCCTCAACCAAAATGCGAAGCTGCGACGGGGAATTCCGTTGTGACCCGTATTGTATGTGTTAAGAACAATGCTCACGGATGGGAACGACTAGAGATCTGATGGCCCTGCTAGATTTGACTGTCGAAAGCTCAATCGAAGAGCTGCAAGCGATTGCGAACCAGGTTGATGGCGTTGCAGAACAGCAGGGCTGGTCGCAGAAGACCGTCTTTGCCTTGCAAGTTGCCCTCGATGAATGGATCAGCAACGTCATCAAATACTCCTATAAGGAGCGTTCGGATCAGCCGATCCGTGTGGTCGTCAATGAAAACGAAGATGAACTGATCGCGTCCGTTGAAGACCTCGGCACCCCATTCGATCCCTCGTCCTCCGCCGTCCCCGCGACCCTCGATGATACCTTGTCAGGAAAACGCGAAGGGGGCATGGGCCTGTTTGTTATGCATCACCTGTTGAGCGATATTGCTTTCGAACGGGTGAATAACCGGAATATAGTAACGTTGCGAGTAAAGCTTTGAGCGGCCCCGCGACGCTTGGGCGAGCCCCGATGGCTCTGCCTTCCACTCCGATGCAGTTAACAGCTGCTGGAACCATTGGATAGAACCATGGAACTGCTAGAAGCTATTCAGGACGGCGTGACCGTCATTTCGCCAAAGGGCAACATCAACCGCGCCACCAGCCCAGAGCTGCAAGGGCGTCTTTCGCCGTTGGTCGAAGAAGGCAAAGACGTGGTCGTTGACCTGTCAGAGGCCGCAACGGTGTCCTCTGCCGGATTGCGAGTCATGTTCATTATTGCGAAAGCAGCGGGCGAAAAGGGCAAATTTGTCCTCGCATCACCGAATGAAATGGTCGCTGACATCCTGAACGTTACGGGATTTGCGAGCTTGATCACCGTCAAAGACGACGTGGAATCCGCTATTTCCTTCATAAATTCCTAGGCGAAGTACCATAATATCGCCTTCGGTGAAGATTTTTCACCAATATTAAGGGTCTGCCTACAAAACGGCACACCTTTTGTAACCTCAATTCCAAGCGCCGCCCATACGGGGCAAAAAGCGATTTAAGGCGCAGAAAAATATTTTGGAATTGAGGACTCTTTCATGTCCGCTGAAACCACCAAACGCGTCGCGCGCGTGCTGTCCATCTCGGGGGATGGCGCACGAACCGCTATTGCGGCGCATGTCTTGGCTGAATTAGAGCGCCGAACGGGGCAACCCGTGCATAAGCTGTTTCACATGATCGTGGGGGAGGGCGCGGGCGCTGTCTTGGCCATGTTGCTCGCCCTGCGCAGTGTCGGCGGGCGGGTGCTGCCCTTGGGCGCCGAAGCCGCGGCGATCGCCATCGAAGAAAGCCTGCCAGCCTTTCAGCCGCCGTCATCGGGATGGTCGTCCTTTGGCGCACGCATGATGGGACGAGCGCCCCAATCCAAGCCGCTGGGGACATCCCCGCTGACCGGCGAAGACGGGCTGCTCGGCGGTGCGGATTTGTCATCGGCGCTGACTGATTTGGCCGTACCCGTCTTTGACACCGCAAACGTCCGTCCGTTCCTGTTCCGCAGTTGGAAGGCGCAGGGGATGTACTTGCGCGATGGCGAAGGATCGGGCCGGTTCGAGTTCCGAGGCAGCGACATTGCCGCCGCCGCACTCCGCCACCCGCTGAACCGCCGGGAAAACCCCAGCATCCAAGCCCGCAGCCGCGCCGAGTTCCGCTTGTGCGGCGGCGGTGCCCTCGCGCCCGACCCGGTGAGCCTTGCCGCCCTGCAAGCGCGCCAGCTGTATCGCCGCGCCAATGTCATCCAGACGATCTCGCTGTCGTTCAGTGGGCGAAGCCAGAAAGAGAGCGTGGATTGGGCCGAAGCAGGCCACCGGGTGTTGAGCCAGATCACTGCTAAGGGCATAGCTGAGCAGGTGCTGACCCTGTCTTTGCCCGTAGACCAAAGCGCAACCTTTGTCCCGCCGCACTTGATGCAGCGTCAGATGCGGCTGTTGGCGCAAGGGTTTCTCGAGGACCAAGAAACCAATGGATTCAGTGCCTTGGTTCAGGAATACACCGCCACCCGCGCGGTGCCGCACACGGCCCTGCGCACCCCCCAAACGGTGCGCACCGCGCCAAGCGGTGGGTTTTCAGCCCTTTTGGCGACTTGATTTGACTACGGTATTATAATACCAAAATTGTAGAACACTGAAATCGCGTGGTTTTTTGTCCTTGAAGTCCCCGAACTTCTTGGTAGAACCCACGTCATCTGAAAGGCGCCGCGGGTGATTCTGTGGTGCCTTTGTCCGTATAGACATTCAAGCATGGATTACACGCATGATTAAGTCGTTCACTGCAACGCCCAAAGACATCAAGAAGGAATGGATCCTGATTGATGCTGAAGACGTGGTATTGGGCCGTTTGGCCTCGCGTGTCGCGAACCTTCTTCGCGGCAAGCACAAGGCGACCTACACGCCGCACATGGATTGCGGCGACAACGTCGTCATTATCAACGCCGAGAAGGTTCGTTTGACCGGTAACAAGCGTCAGACCAAGACCTACTACTGGCACACCGGCCACCCGGGCGGGATCAAGGAGCGTAAGGCGCACCAGATCCTCGACGGTGACTACCCAGAGCGCGTTCTGACCAAGGCCATCGAGCGGATGATCCCGCGCGGTCCGCTGGGTCGTCAGCAGATGAAGAATCTGCGCGTTTACGCTGGCTCTGAGCACAAGCAAGAAGCTCAGAACCCACGGGTTTACGATTTCGCGTCTGAGAACGCGAAGAACACCCGCTAGGCCAAGGAGCAAAGACTATGAATGAGACTGTTCAAGATCTCGCAGACCTGAACCAGCTGACTGGTGAAGGCGCTGCTGCGGCTCCAACTCAGGCGCCTGCGCCTAAGTACGAGGCGGTTCGTGACGAATTTGGCCGTTCCTACGCAACCGGTCGCCGGAAAGAATCCGCGGCACGCGTATGGTTGAAGCCAGGGACGGGTGTGGTGATGATCAACGGTCGTCCGATCGACCAGTACTTCGCACGCCCCGTGCTGCAGATGATGCTGCACCAGCCGTTCCAGATTACGGAGCGTTTGGGCCAGTTTGACGTGATGGCAACCGTTAAGGGCGGTGGCCTGTCTGGTCAAGCCGGCGCGGTCCGCCACGGCATCTCCCGCGCACTGACGCTATACGAGCCAGAACTCCGCCCCCAGTTGAAAAAGGGCGGCTTCCTGACCCGTGACTCTCGTAAGGTCGAGCGTAAGAAGTACGGCCGCCGGAAGGCACGCCGGAGCTTCCAGTTCTCTAAGCGCTAGAATAGAAGCACTCCGTTCCTTCGGGAGCACATCGAATTTGAAAGGGTTAGCCAATCGGCTGGCCCTTTTTTCGTTGTAGCAGACTTGTAGCAGAATGCCGTAACCATTGGCTGGGCGGTTAGTGTCGGTAGCAGAACCGTAGCAGAACGGGGTAGGTGACATTCAATTTAAGCGTGAATTTGCTGTGTTGAACACGGTGTTTGAGCTGCGGTTTAGGTGGCGAGTTGGCCAACCCAAGGTCATTGGTTAAAGTAGAAACGACAAGCGCTAGAAAAATTCTTGCTTGTAACAACGCAAAACAAAAACACTCTCGGTTAGGATGTGATGACTACTCTAAGCAATGTGGATCTCGAAAAAGAAATTGGGCGTGGCAGACTTCTGACTGACGTCGATCCCAACATGATCGAAGGGTCTAGCTATCAACTTCGACTTGGCAATGTATACTATGATCTTTCGGAAAACGGGAAACGGTTCGAGCTAGAAAAAGGTCAAAATGTTCTTGTCAAGCCGGGGCATCGGGTAGTTCTGATTACCCAAGAAGAGTTTGAGGTTCCCTCAGACATGGTATCCCGAGTGGTCAGCAAAGGTTCATTATTCAGTGTTGGCCTAAGCCCCGTTGCGACCTATGCGGATCCGGGATTCTCGGGAAGACTGGGAATTGTCACACAGAACTTCAGCGATCGATATATTGAGATGTCGCAAGGTGAGCCGATCGCAAAAGCCGAGTTTACAAAGCTAAGTACACCTGCGAACAGACTCTATAGGGGGCAACACGGCTTTCAGGCCGAGATTTGGCCTATAAAAACACATTTGCAGAAGACACACAGTCAGGTTGCTAATGATCCTCGTGTGTATTCCGAAGTTGAAGAGGCATCGGCATTATTGCCCGAGGCGACCAGGGAGATAATTCGTCAATTAGAAACTCGGACATTTTGGCTGTTCTTTTCTCTCCTGCTGGTCATCCTCATCAATGGAATCACGCTTTATCTAGTCGATACAGAAAACGACGTACTGGATAATTTTTTCGGCGGCGTACTTAGTAGCCTAATCGCGACTGGCATAATTGCCGTTGGGGCTTTCATCTTCACGTTTAGCCGGAGAATGAAGTGATGGACCTTTCAAGGATTGCACAACAGCAGATCATGGCGGACTTTAGGAGGGGTTTCTCAAATGAGGTTCAATCTGATGCAGAACGAATTGAACAACTTACTCGGGACACGGTCGGTCTTGCTGGAGAAGTTGGAGAATTCGCCAACCTTCTAAAAAAGGTGGATCTAGCCTCCCGCGTTGAAGGCTACGATGCGCCTTCGCTCGGTGTTGCATCAGCTGCTCTCCGAGAAGAACTTGCGGATGCGTTGATCTACATCTTTCGACTGTCAAATGCGTTGGGGGGTGACATTGAAGAAGACGTCCTAAAGAAAATGATGAAGAACGATGAACGTTACCACCACCTTGAAAAGTAAACGAATTTTCTTCCTGGGGGTAAACACTGGCTTTGTTCATGAAGGAGTTCCGAACAAGAGATTTGTTGACTTCTATCAAGAAAGAAGTTCTCCCGATTTATACTGCTCTATCTTAGGCAACATTGTTGTGCCAGGGGGATTCGGTACCAATGCCCGAACGCCGGAGTTGTCGGATCATTTGAGTTGGACAAAGGTCGCAGAGGCAATTTCTAGCGCGGGTACTGTCCCGGGTATTCAGCTTGCCACCACTTGGCCGGGATATCGTGGACAACGTAAATTCGTGGTCGATGCGCCTGGCCAAATACTAGCGGCTGCCCGTCAGCTTGCTTCAAAATTGACGCAAGAAGAAATGGCAAATCTTTTAGATGCGTTTGGTGATGCTGCTCGATTAGCGGTCGATCACGGTTATCGGCACATTCAAGTTCATGCAGCGCATGGTTATCTGCCAAACCTTCTTTTAGACCGAGACCTGAATCCTCGCTATGGGTACGTTCAAGAGCGGCTAGTTGGATTGGTCGAGTTATTGCGATCCCAGAATGTTGAAACATCTCTTCGATGGTCAATGCGCACCGGGGATGCAGAATTTGACCAAAGGGGGGTGTTAAGAGGTGTAGCCGAAATAGAAGCGATGAAATTCGACTTTATCGACCTGTCTTCCGGTTACTACAACATCGATAAAAGACTAATTTACCCTTCCACAGAGCACTTTTTGTCGCAAAGGTATGATGACAGTATGTATGTAGCGAATAACCTGCCTCGGCAGAACTTCATCATCTCTGGAAAAATTCCGCCATTCTCAGATAATCTACCGGAAAATGTCGAAATAGGGCTGTGTCGTGATCTAATTGCAAACCCAAACTTCATAAGAAGTGGGACAAACGGCTGCCAGAACCGAGGAAAATGCCATTACCATTCACGCGGGACCGGAAGCCTTACCTGCCCCACCTGGGACCAGCATTCCAAGACGAGGCTTTGATATGCAGCAGCATGAGCCAAGCTCTCAGGCAAAGTGTCAGCAACACAACCGTGGCCGAAATGAGTAGGCATGAGTTTACTGTGTTGACTACAGTGTTGGTGGCTTGGTTCTGGTGGAGAATTGGCCTGTAGGAATTAAGGTTAGTTACTGATTATCCGGAGTTACTGAACCGAGTTTTAACCCGCCAACCCAGCTTCAGCGAGCCACCACCAAGAGCGTTGACCTCTGCACGTGCAGTTTTAGCTTTCCCGCAGCAGAAACGGCTCTGAGCAAGCGACGACCTTGGCCTACTACAACGATGAAGTTCAGATCTAGGAGGGTGAGCTGTCGATCTTCAAGCGCGACCTCGACATCGCCAACAAGAACACCCGCCGGCACGAGGGCTTTGAAGGAAGACCGTTTGAGGCAGTTGAAATCGTTCACCGACGCGCACTTTGAGCCGTGCTTTACCGACACAGAAGGGCGGAGCTTCTTGCTCAGTGAGGTCAACATCTCCAATGACACCAAGACCGGGAAACGAACTGTTCAGGTCATGCCTAGCGGTAACTCCATACTCAAGCAATGGCGTGGAGCCACACC
>Ga0206125_10005142_pt1 | contig 11208 bp, 3 predicted proteins | sample Helgoland_Spring_4_FD_148598 | JGI IMG/M metagenome (GOLD analysis project Ga0206125, IMG submission 148598) | Pelagic subsurface seawater microbial communities from Kabeltonne, Helgoland, North Sea - Helgoland_Spring_Bloom_20160331_1 | ecosystem: Environmental > Aquatic > Marine > Epipelagic ...
CAGTTTTTATGACTATCATTAATGGTAATATTGCTTTTAAAGATGGACAGGTAAACCAAAACCTTCCTTTTGGTTCTCAAATTGAATTTAATAGATAATTAGGTAGTTTTTTATATCAGCAAAGGGTTATAACCCTTCATCAATTTCGGAGAGTTGGCTGAGTGGTCGAAAGCGCCTCCCTGCTAATCCATAATAGCAATGTTTAAAGAAAGAACTTATTCATAAAGCCTATAGGTACAACATTTCCCTGAAGTTCTTGCTATAGGACTTGTGTCATATTCCTCACATAAATAAAAAACCATGACATAACTTGTGACATAAATACATATAATGATAGTATTTAATTACTGTATTAATATAAAGCATATATATATATGAAGAATCTCAGCCTATCCATAATAGTTTCAACTTTCATTCTTGCCAGTTGTGGTGGTGGAGGCGGTGGCGGTGGAAGCGGACCAACTCCTCCAACAACTCCAACACCAACAGTTAACTTATCAGCTGATCCAGTTTCAGTTTTACTTGAAAGCACTTCAACTTTGACTTGGTCTTCAACCAATGCTACTTCTTGTTCAGCTAGCTGGACTACTCAAACTGGCAGTTCTGGCTCTGAGGCAGTTACGATCTCAACAGTTGGAAATAACTCTTTTTCAATTTCATGTACTGGAGCTGGCGGCTCTAGATCAGCATCAGTAACAGTTGAAGGATATAGAAATACTGATGGAGTTGTAGTTGATGGCTATATCTCTGGGGCTGAGGTATGTATTGATGAAGATGAGAGTTGGACCTGTGATTCAAATGAATCCTCAACAACTTCAGATAACGATGGTAAATTTACTATCAAGTATGCCAACGGAAATTTAGTCTCAATCGGTGGAACCGATTTAGATTCCCAAACACTTTTAGATAATCTATTAATCACTCATAAACTCACTGGTCACTCAGACTTTAAAGCTGTTACTCCAGTAACATCAATAGCAGCTTTTATGGAAGATGCTTCTCTGGTTAATTCAGCACTAGGAATTGATGCTTCTATAGATGTCTTTACCTTTGATCCAGTCGCCAATAAAGGCGATGGCGGTATTAATGATTACTTGTATGAGAAGGGTAACCAGCTAACAGTTCTGGCTTTCGCTCTTCAAAACATAACCAATAATTTAAATACAACAACCGAGACCACTCAAGACTACTTTAAAGCTATTACTGAGGAAATAGAAAAAGAATACACAGAAACCGAAACGAAGGTAGACATTGAGACCGAAACTTTTGTTACTAAAGCTTTTGAAAATGTTATTGCAGCAAAATCAGTTACTATTGATGAAACAGCTAAAGTAAATACTACTAAAGCTCTTGCTAGCATCCTTCCAGTCATTGAAGTTAAATCCTCTGATGATTTAACTACAGGTGTTATACGTTTTGCCGTTTCAACTTTACAAACAGATATTCAAGCCATTGCTAATGGGACTGCAACTGCTGAGACAGTAACTAGTTATACCAGCGATGTATTAGCCTATATAGCAGAAGATCAAAATATAGATGCAGATGAAATAGCTCCTGATATCACTGCTATAGCAGATTCTGCTTCAACTAGCGAAGATACGGCTTTAGAAATCAACGTATTACTTAACGACTCTTATTTAACCTCATCTTCTATTAGCATAACTGCAGGAAATGGCACCAATGGAACAACCAGTGTTGCAAGCAATAATATTGTTACTTATGATCCTGACGCAGATTTCAACGGTACAGACATCTTTAGTTATACCATCACTCAAGGCAATGAGACTTCTAGCGCTGATGTCACAGTAACCATTGAAGCAGTTAATGATGCACCATCTATTGATGTAGCTTCTACCATCCAAGTACAAGAAAATCAAACAGCAGTAACAACTGTTTCAGTCTCAGATGTAGATGAAGATGAACTAACCCTAACTCTAGGCGGTACAGATGCAGATAGTTTTAATTTATCTGATGAGAATGTCCTAACCTTTAAAGAAAAACCAGACTATGAGACTAAGACCTCTTACTCCATTACTCTGTCATTAACCGACGGTACTGAAACAGTAACAAAAGATATAAATTTGGATATTCAAGATATTGGAGAATTCTATGGAAGCGCTATTGATGGTTATATCAGTGGAGCAAATATCTTCATTGATCAAAACTTTAATTTTTTTAAGGATGAGGGAGAGCTATCTGCAATTACAGATTCAGATGGCAAGTTTGAGGTTTTAACTGAGGATCTATCTTTATATGAATGTCTAAAAAATAGGCCAATAGTTGCAGATGTTCCTGTTGGAGCAGTTGATTCAACTCTTGGAGAGGTTACAAAAGCTTACCAAATGATCTTGCCATCATTAAATGATAGTGGCCCAGAAAAAGTTGTTGTATCGCCTTTTTCATCTTTATTTTCAGAACAAATAACAAATGCTATAGCTGATCTTAAATTAGAAAATGAATTAACAATTACTGAAGGCTGTCAAAGCATAGGTGATAATATTGCTTCAAACATATCTATAAAGATCCAAGAACTAAAATCTATCCTAGATTCTCTAGGAGTTACATATGATGAATTAACAGATAACTTTATATCTTCACCAAATGGAATTATTTCAGAAACAACAGCACAAAATATTGCCGAATTTCTTCCGTCTATTACTTCAATTAAATTGATTTTAAAGACTGAAATGACTAATAACTTTGGCTTTGAAATAAATCCATCTCTTATTATCGGCCAAGATACTATTAATGTAATTTTTGATCCTAATAGAATTGAAAACATAATAGATGTGCCTGTAACATTATTTACTACTTTTAGCTCCGAAACTAATTCGTCTGGCTGGTACAAGCAATCCACAATAACTGCAAACGGATCTAAATTAGATTCAGTCGGAAATTTAATTCCATATAAATGTTATTCAACTAACAGCCAAGATTGTCTTGAAAAGAATGTAACTCTTGATGTGCTTGCTAATTATTCAAAAGATTATAGGAATTCTGTTGGTTGGTTTAGACCAGTTAACAAAAGCAATCCAATATCTATAGGGCTTGTTGTAAATGGCTCTATTGAAGTTTCATCCAGTGATGTTAGATATTATGATGATTCTATTGAAAATACACTTCATAGTTGTGGGGTTGAAGAAATAATCCAGTTAACTGGTTCAAAAGTTAATGAGATTGGGCATGCTTATCAATATCAGACAAACTATAACGAAGGTACAGGCCTTCAAAATGGTTGTAACATTTCTTCTGATTCTAGAAGAGCTTCTATTGAAATTAGAAAATTTGGAACTGATGTCAATGGAAATGAAGAGTCGCTTTCAACTTCCTATGTCACTAATAATATTGATACATCTAATTTATTTTCATCAAAACCGGTAAACCTATTTAACGATTTTGAAAATGTAGATCCATTAGGAATAATAAATGAAATAGCTAATCTTGAATTTAATTTTTCTAAATTTAGTTCAATAAGGTCATCTCTTGCAAGTGGAGAAAGAGTTGAGTTTAGATATTCACTTAGACATTCAAATGGACAGTTTTCTAAACAATATGTTTTAACACTAGGCCAAGTTAGTGCTAACGACGCTTTTTCAATGGAAACATATGATGAAAATGGAATCATAACTTCAACAAATAATATTGCTGGAATAAGTGCTTTAGAGTCTTATAGCAATAAAATTCTTGATGAAGCTCCAAACTCTTCTTCTATTATTAACAACAAGTATTATTCAAACGAATCACCAGTTATTACATCCACTAACACCTTTAGCACAGTAGAGAACCAAACAGCTATTGGAACGGTAGCAGCAACTGATGCTGATGGCGATACTATTACTTATTCTATTTCAGGTTCTGATATAACAATTAATAGTTCCAGTGGAGTCATTGCTTTTGCTTCAGCCCCTGACTATGAGACTAAAGCAGTTTACACAGCAACAGTAACAGCAAGCGATGGCATTAATTCTTCATCACAGATTATAGAAATTCTTGTTTCAAATATTTGTGAATTTGACTTTATTTTTTATGAGAATTCAACAATAGAATCAAGAGGAGAAGATTGGAGCTCAAACTACAGATACAGAGAAAATCTTTCATCTCATTCAAGATATGTCAGGAAATTTTCTGCAAACTCCCCAGGAGATACTGCTTGTCCGCAGCCGGAAATATTTGATTTTAAAATTGAAGGCCCAGATGCAGACTTTTTTGAATTATCCTCCTTAGAGGGTAATGATTATGATAGATATTATATTTATAGTACTAAAGACTTTGATTATGAAAATCCTCTGGATGCAGATGCAAATAATATTTATGAATATCATCTTGTTGGAGAGTATGGTGGTGAAATAGTTAAAGAAGTTTTAACTTTAGAAATTAAAAATGAAAATGAGTATGGAAATATTGAATCAATATCATTTGATCAATCAAATGAAAATATTCAAATAATATTTACAACTAACCATGATTTGCCTACCAATACTGCTTATATTGAATTTGGAGTAAGAGGTCCATCTGCTCCTTTAAGATTTTTAAGTGGAAAAATTCCTTATGATTCAAGCCAAAGTAACTACAATATTGAATTCTCATATGGAAATCAGCTTGGTACTGATAATATCTCTCCTGAATTATGGGGCGGTTATTATCAAATAAATAAGATTACTTTCTATGATCAAAATGAAGATGAAATTAAATCAATTTTTGCATCAAGAATTAGCGGTGATGTAACAACATATGTAACTGTTGATAGTGGCAAAAATTTTGTAAAGGTTAAATCTCTATCAGGAGAGTTGACTGTTGAAGATGAAAATGGGGTTGAAGGCACAAGATTTACCGGTCTTATGGAGTTTGAAAATTATGGTTGGGTAGATTCAAATTCATCAAGAGCAGCTGGTACCGCTTTTTATCCATCCTTGATGTTAATGGCTGGTAGTGCACCAAAGGGATTAAATGATTATTCAGGCTCATGGACATTTGGAAATGAATCAAATACTGATAATGGTGATGGAACATTTACATCAACCATAAATAGCACAGATTTAGACTTTTATACAAGATCTGGTAAACATGAATATAGGCTCAGAATTAGACAAAGAGGTTATAACGGTTCTAACTATTACATATACTTATATCCTCAAGAGCTTTTGAAATTTGGCTATGTAGATAGTTACACTACATTTGTAAATAACAAAGCAACAAGCGAAGACTTAACCGGACCAGCTTTAACTTATTATTCAAATCTTGAGGTTGAGTCATGTACTTTTGATAATTCTAAAGTGTATGCAGATATAGCAATGGATGTAGGCTATTCTCAGTCAACGACATCTAATCCAAGAGCTGATCTAACACTTGGTTCAAGTAACGATCTTTATTATATGTATTCACGAGGTGTCCAGTACAACAATGGCCAAACTCTACGAGATGAAATTCAAACTGAATTCACTGGAAAAACAAGAGAAGATTTTGAGGTTGAGTTATATGCAGTTGCGGCTTATGACAAAGCATTAAATTACAACAGACTTGAAAAAAACAGTAATTACCACAAAGCACCTGAAGTCAGAAAAGTAAATCTTCTTGATCATTGTGATGAAAGAATCATTACTAATAACGCTCCAGTCATAACATCTGATGCAATCTTTACTGCCGCTGAAAATCAAAGATCAGTTGGATCAGTTACTGTTGATGATGTAGATGGAGACGATATAACTTATACAATAGCTCATAATTATTCAGAAAGTGGAGGTGGAACACCGCCAAGATTAACCATATCTCAGGATGGTATTATAAGTTTTGATGATACTGTTAATTCAACTGTCTATCCGCCTCCAGATTTTGAAAGGTACAACACATATAACGCCACAGTTACTGTCAGTGATGGAATATTTTCGGACTCCCAAAATATTACAATTAATATAAGTGATGTAAATGAAGCACCAACTTTTAAACTTGATAGCGAATGTATCCAATGGTCAGTTGGAGGAGCTAATGGTTGTGGTCCTTCAGCGGCGCCACTCTTTTCAGTTGAAGAAAATAAAACTTCTATAGGAGATGTTCAAGCTTATGATGATGATGGGGATTCCCTTACATATTCTATTAGTGGCACCGATGCGGCTCTAATAAATATTGATTCATCAACTGGAGTTTTATCATTTATATCAGCATCTGACTATGAAACTAAGTCTTCGTACTCAGCTATTGTCACAGCTAATGATGGATTTTTAACAGGTTCATTGGATATTACTGTTACTGTAACCGATGTTAATGAAGCCCCTGCATTTACATCTAGTGCAACCTTTAGTGCAGCTGAAAACCAAACAGCTATTGGAACGGTAACAGCAACCGATGCTGATGGTGATGATGTAACCTTTACTGTTTCTGGATCAGAATTAGCCATTACCTCTGCTGGGGTCTTAACTTTTGTATCAGCTCCTAATTATGAATCCAAGAACTCATACTCTGCAACAGTTGCTGCATCTGATGGAAGTAATTCAACTACCCAGGATATTACTGTAAATATTACTGATGTTAATGAAGCGCCAGTTTTTTCTCCGACGCGTTTTACAATTAACGAGAATTTATCCAGTCTTGATGTAAGCTCTAGTGTATTTGATGAGGATGGAGACACTATTACTTATTCACTTGGTGGTGGCGATGGTGGATTATTTAATATCAGTTCGGCTGGTGTTTTGACATTAAAGACTGGTCAGGGTTTTGACTACGAATTACAGAGCTCTTACCAATTTCAAATAGGAATTAGTGACGGTACATACTCTCTATTCCCAATGATTGGAATAGAGGTTAACAATGTTCCGGACTCGTTTAAAGGGGAAGTTATAGATGGATATATTTCTGGTGCTGAAATATTCATTGACCAAAACTTTAATTTTAATATGGATGATGGTGAATATTCTGCGACCACATCCTCTGATGGCTCATTTACTATTGATATAGGTGATGAAGATGTATATAAATGTTTAGAAAAAAGACCAATTATTGCTAATGTTCCGGTTGGCGCCATTGACTCTTCTCTTGGAGAAGTATCTCAGGCTTATCAAATGGTCTTGCCATCAATCTCGGACACTGGAAACACTTCAATTGTTATATCTCCATTTACATCTTTATTTGCTGAGGCAATCTTGAGTTCAAAATCCAATATAGCTCAAGATTTAACAGTTAGTGAGGGTTGTGAGAGTGATGGGGATAACATAGCAGCTAATATTTCAACAAGAATAGATGAGCTAAAAGCTTCTATTGAAAGTAATTTTGGAATATCTTACGATCAACTTTTATCAGATTTTATTGAAAATCCAACAGATGATGTGGATGAAACTAGTGCACAAAATATTGCGAAGTTGCTTCCATATCTTCAAATAATTGACAATCAAGTATCAGACTATCTAACAGAGTCATTTGATAAAAACATTCGTGCTAATGTATCTCTTTCAGAAGATTCATTATCAACGATCTTTGGCGGCTCTAATTATGAAAAACTACCATTAGATTTTTACAGTAACTATCAGACTAGCCCCAACTCTGATGGCTGGTATAGGTCTGAATCTCTTGATGCAAGCGGGGCATTTATTTCAAAAGATGGTGTTTTATCAAGAGAAGATTGCAGTGAGACAGATATAACATTATGTGACATAACAGAGCTTTCTTTAAATAATATAGCCAATACATCTACCTCCTACAGAAAAACTTCAAGCTTTTCTAAAAGTACGCCGGTTGATTTTAATGAATTGGGGATAACAAATGGTTCGTTGTCAGTATCATCAACAATATCAAGCTCATGGCGAAATAATTCTGAAAATTGGAACCAACCTAATAATAGATCTAGAGAATGTCAAAAAACTGAATCAATAAGATTTAGAACAGGAAATACTGATACCGATCAATATACAACACACTTTTATTACAATAATTATTCACAAGGATTTGAAAAAGCTGACTGTAATAATGTTAGGCACTACTATACGCCTATCTTAAATGCTTCTACTTTTCTTACAAATAACTCAGGGTCAGCTCTTGGAGCTCAATACTACATATTTGATGTTTTAAGATCAGGTATATCATCAAACCTACCTTATGATTTTGTTGATGATAGTGTAAATATTAATCCTGAGCTTGTTGTAAAAGATATAGCTGTATTGCCAAGAATGTATAAAGATCTAGATACTATAAGAGCGTTGTTTAGAGGAGATGATTATGTTTTATTTAACTATGATAGAGATTCAGCTTTGGCAGCATATTTTGAAGCAGGAACCAACCCAAGCAATGACATGTTTTGGAATAGAGAAACTGAAAGCTCAAGAATATATGGACAAGCCGCTAGAACTGCATTTTTTAATAAATTAAAAGAAGACCCTAATTTAAATGAAGACTTCTATGGGGAGAGCGCACCAACGAATACTTCAGTTATAGGAAGAATTGCAAACTCATATATTGAAATAACGGATTTTAATGGGTCTGATGAAATAATCCTTCAAGTTACTCCCACTTATGACTATCAAACTCAAACTTTAGATTATTCAGTAGAAAGCTCATTAGATTTAGATAACATCAAAGACTTCATTAAGAATGGCATAAACGGCAATCCATTAAATGCAAAAATTTGGTATAACCCCGACGGCTCTATTGAATCAACAGTTCCAATAAAGTTGTATTTATATGAAGGAGATGACGCATCTATAGATGCAAATGAAGGTTATTTTGAAATGTCATTTAATTTAAATGTATCTTCATCTTCATCTGGTAATACTAATAATTATGAGGCTACGCAGGTTTGGACTATTGAAGAAAATTCAGAAATATCTGTCAGTTACTCAGAAGATGGAGTGACTATATCTCAAACAGTAACAAATATTGATGAGGACAAGATAACACTTGTTGATTCAAATACTGGTGACACAGCTGATAGTTTAGATTCCTATATCACTCAACCATCAAATTTAAACTTGAAATTACTGAATCTCATATCAAAGGTTTCTGACAAAATATCTGGAATTCAAAACTTTTTTGAAGACGGTGGTAAATATACAATTGAGCTAGATCTGGGATCAGGTGGCCATTCTTTGGTTGATTTTGATAGAAATATTGTAAAAAACATTACGGGAACATTTACAACAAAATCATCACCCACTTATGCGATTAGTGTAAATGATATGATAATTAATGAAGGAGATTCTAAGGATATATGCTTTAGCAGATCTTCAAATGGTGATTTGTCAGCTACTGAGTTTGATCTATCATTCACACAGCGCGAAAGGCCCGGAAAAGGTGGTCTTGCAGATGACTTTACACTATCCGATACAACTATTGTTTTTGATGAGAATGCTACTCAGTCATGTATAGTCTTTAGCGCCATAAAAGATACTCACTTTGATTGGGCTCATGATATATATCTAGACATTTCAGAACCATCAAACGGCCAGTCTATATCTAGATCAAGAATAAAAATAACTATTCTTGACATATATTTTCCAAATAGAATTGATTGGAGAAGAAAATAGACATACCAAGTAATGTTTTATTCTAAGACACCAATTTACATCCTTATTTTTTTTACAACATTTTCTTTAGAGGCTAATAATAATTACATAAGTTTTAGTCACAAGTTTATGGATAATGATTGGAGTTTTTTACCAGAAGTGCCAGCATCTTTTAATGAAAGTAATTCTAAAGAAATAGATTTAGGACTTAGTTTTAAGAATATTAAAACAACTCTATATACCAATGAACTAGATCTAATACTTCAGCGATCAAGTGAGCCTAAAAATGTTTCTCTTTATGCAAACAAAAAAGGTTTTGATTTAGGTTATGTGTTAAAAAATGGAGACTATCTTTATTTACTATCATCTAAACAAAGCGCAGATCCTCAATTATTTAATTGCTATGAGTTTAGTGCTTTTGTATTAGGTAGCTGCGAAGCAGCTAATCTCCAGGTGAGCTCAACAAACCCTTTATATGAAAGTTTAGGTGATAATATAATTAGCATAAATGCTTCAACTAAAAGCTACGGAATGGGATACCAAAAGTATTTTAATAATTTTTGGATAGAATCAACCCTTATTGAACTTACAAACACTTCTTATTCATACGACTGGCTGTCTCCATTAGAAGATATACAATCACCATTTTTACTAAATTTAAAAGTAGATGGTGTTACCTTGGGTGATGCTCTTAATTCTGCCCTTGAGAGGATGCCTCAAAGAAAAGAATGGCAGAGCCTCCAGTTAAAATTGGGCATAAAGCAAAAGTTTGTTTTAATTGATAACTTCAACTTTATAGCCGAATATGATTTAGTGTTATTAGAATTTTCTGATTATAGGGAATATAAAGTAACCCCAGAATTTAATTTTAGGTTAAGAGCTGGGATTGAATTTTACCTAGGGAGTATGAATTTACTTCTTTATGGTGATGCATATGTAAATAATCTAATAGGCTTTGAGCCTATTACCTTTAATCAAAGAACTGAGCATTATTTTGATAAGTCTTATGGAGAGCTAGGTCTTAAATTCCTATTTAAATTTTAGTTATTATTTAAAATCAAACCCAGGATTATCTCTCTTAAAGTCTGCTATCTGATCTAACATCTCCATTGCTTTTCTAAACCCTTTGTTATCATCCTCATCACTTTCAGTTATTGCTGGAAGGTTTCTAGAACAAGCAATAATAGTCTGAGTGAGGTTATATAAGCCTCTAGGATTCATAGATGTGTCTTTATGAAGGCATTCTATAGCTTTATCTAAGATAAGGGAGAGGCCGCTTGTAGCTTTGTTCTGAATAAACTGAATATCATTCACAATATCGTACTTTTTTGCCTTTTTAATCTCTTCACTAAGCTCAGCTCTGAAAGCTATACGTTGATCTTTCCATGATTCTTTTGAAGAACGCCTATAGATAGTTGATGGCGATAGCTCAAACTCTTTAATAAGGTTATCTAAGGACTTAAAGCTTCTTCTGCCATCCTTATGAACACTGCCATAGATATATTCGTGTTTTAGGTCTTCAATGGTCTGACTATTCTTCAGTGACATACTCTAACCTCCTGAAGAAGGGCACTAACTGGTTCCAGTTTTGAACCAGTAGCTCCACCATTAATTAATGCGTACATTTTTTTCATTTTATTTGCTCATTTTTGATATAGTAGACTTATGAAAATTGGTGTTCCGAAAGAGATTAAAAATAATGAGTTTAGGGTGTCACTAACAC
>Ga0206125_10005151_pt1 | contig 11188 bp, 28 predicted proteins | sample Helgoland_Spring_4_FD_148598 | JGI IMG/M metagenome (GOLD analysis project Ga0206125, IMG submission 148598) | Pelagic subsurface seawater microbial communities from Kabeltonne, Helgoland, North Sea - Helgoland_Spring_Bloom_20160331_1 | ecosystem: Environmental > Aquatic > Marine > Epipelagic ...
GTTATCGTTCAGAAGTTATCTTGGCAGTCGGACCAGAGGTTATGCCTCAGTTTATGATCACAATGGCAAAGTCACCACAAGCACGCGAGTTGTGTTGGGCGGATCATGATGAAATGATCAAAGACTACAACGACGAGAAGGGTGCATTCCTGTTCCGTTGGGGCGGCATCAAGTGGTACGATAACTATGAGTGTGTACAGGCCCTTGTAGACTTTATGGATTGGTGTGAGGGCGAGCGCATTGAAGTTGAGGGCAAGGAAGTCGATGCGAATGAGTATTACCGCTTCGTCCGTATCGGTGAGGAAATGGATGACAATGAGGTTCAAGGGTGGGGATTTGACATCCACATCGAGCGTAGTGCCACGTATTAGTACCGGCCCGATCCGCGATTTTTTCTCGCCAAAATTTTCCCTTTTCAGTATATTTAAGTACAGGACACAATGACAGAACGCGCAATAAAAGCAAGAATCAGCGAAATACAAGACTATCCGACCCTAACGCAATGGTCGCGTGGATTCTGTGAATCAATCGTTGACCAGATTGATCGCGGCCGCCGTCTTTCTGAAAAGCAAATGGAGGTTCTTACTCGCATTTTTAATGAGAACACACCGGAACAAGTTGCTAAGCTCAATGCATGGCCAGAGGAATATAATAAAAACTGGTCACAATGGGCTGATGTGTTGGCTTACTACTACCAACACAATCCCCCATATTTTCGCGATTTGGTTTCGGACATTCAGAATGATGTAGTTCCCCCGCGGCATGCATTCATGAAGATGGTTAGCAATAAGTTTGCCCAAAAGGTTATTGCAGAAGCAAAAAAGCAACCAAAGTACAAGATTGGCGATTATATGCTGGCAAATGCAGCATGCTCGTCTCGCGATTTGATTGCGGTTGATTCTGGCCGGCTTGGTCCACGCACACTCAAAGACTTCCGACTGCGTGGGGGCTTTGTTATGGCCATCACGAACTATGTTATTTCTGCCGCCAAGGGTTCAAAGCGTTATAAGATTCTGCCTGTTGGTTCAACGGTGGCCTTTTGGGTTGAGGAACGCCGGCTGAAGAAAGCCCCTAAACCAAAAAAGTCATGACATCTTCTTGACACGAAAAAACTGGCGCTAACCGCTTCGCGGTGTTATATTATATGTATGAAAGGGAGAGTTATGCAAGTCGGCAGTTTGGTTCGTGAGACTATGGATGGTAACATCGGTGTCATCTTGGCGTGGGAAAATGACGGCTGGCTCGTCAACTTCCCTAAGCATGGTATGGTGTTCCACATGTTGCCGAGACTCTTGGAGGTGGTTGATGCAAGTCGGTGATCTGGTTAGATGCACAACGGTAGACGGCAAGCCTGTGGGCTTGGTGGTGGAACGGTTCTTCTTTGTCAGCGAGCCAAGGACTCACACAGATATATTCTATGTCCTGATACCCGGCTATGAAGATCCCTTTCCGATTAGAACGAGACAAATGGAGTTAGTCAATGCAAATCGGTGATCTGATTAGCGTGAAGCTGCCAAGTATAGAGGCATACATCGGTATCGCTATCAAAGCCAATGACAGGGGCGACGTATTAGTGCGCTCGATGGATGGAAGGCTTGAGTATTGGGTCAACAGTTGGGGCGGGAAGGCGATCAATGCAAGTCGGTGATCTGGTGAGAGTTAAGCGAAGGGCTCCGGCACTCCAGCCTGATATAATCGGATTGGTCACAGAGCTAAAGTCTATTGGCGGCAATCGTGGAGCTATTGTTAAGCCATCTACAGCTTACCATCTTAGGTTTATGTTTGCGATGCTTCAAGATGTGGAGGTTATCAGTGCAAGTAGGTGATTTGGTACACATGCCCGGTGCTATTGAAAAAGCAACAGGTATCATTTTGCGAACAAAGCCTGATGGCATCAATCGCGGTACTCCAAGATTAGAGCGAGTTAAAGTTTATTGGATTGAAGATGCAGAAGCCTCATGGGAGCCTAAGAAATGGTTGGCGGTTATTAACCCAAGTCGGTGATCTCTTGACATTTGCTTGACACAATATCGCTTGCTAAACGCTGTCATCACGTTATATTATAAGTATAGAAAGGAGACAATATATGTCATACAATGGTACCGTAACCTGCTCCCACTGCTATCGTCAGGGACACAACAAACGTAAGTGTCCCGTACTCACAGAAGAAGTTAAAGATCGGTATATCGGCGCTACGTTGATGGCTGTGAAAGAACGCGAAGCCGGCAACGAAAACGATGCCCAGTGGTATGACGACCGCGCCGAGCATCAGCGTCAACTATATTTGAAGCGCACCAAGATTGATCTTGCTACCGGCGAGAAGGTTACCAACAAGGCATCCAAGGCAGCGCGCATGAAGAATGTGACTTGTGGATACTGTCACAAGACAGGACATACACGGCGCACGTGCAAGGCTGTTAAGGTGGATAAGCAGGTTTTTATTGAACAGACTCGCCGTGAGCGCATTGCCGCGCTTGAACATGCCGTCAACATGGGCATTGGCGTTGGCTCCATGGTGCCTATCCGTGCAAGTGGCTATGACTCTGGCGGTGAGTGGCGCATGCACAATCAACTCCGGTACATCAAGTCTGTGGACTGGGATGCATCTGTCGCACGTCAGTCAGCACTTGTCGTCTATCACGTTGATGCTCGTAAAATCGCGGACTCAAACCAACACCGGTGGACATCGCGTGACTCCCTTGGTAACCTTATAAAGGCTCTTGGTGAAGCTCGCGAGTATGCGCTCACCGTAGATGAGAGGCCGCCAATGGCATCACTTCTCCCCACTCTTGATCCTCCGGCCGGCTGGCTTGAGCCATCTGAGAAAAGCATGAAAGAGGCCATCCGCCGCGAGTTTCCGACGACCGGAAACAAGTTTAACAAGTCTCGCAACTGGCAATATAAGTATCCCGAAGGCGATACCCTTGAAGCTATCAAGGCTCTCAGCCTGCAAGAACACTATGATTTTTCTTGACATTCGCTTGACAACTCTCACCTTGACGGGTGAGGGTAAAGCGGCTATATTATAAACATGGCTGATTGGTGGAACGGTATACACAGGAGACTTAAAATCTCCCGCCCGTTTGGGCTTGCGGGTTCGAATCCCGCATCAGCTACCATCTTTTGGATAGGAACAAAAATGAACAATATATTTAGATATGCTATTTTTGCTGGGGTTTTTTACTTCGGTATCAACTGGCTTGCCGACAACCCCAAGAGGGTCAACAACATTCGCAATCAAGTCAACAGTTTAGTGCAAACTTTTTTGTAGTCTCTTGACATTTCCCTGACACGAAAATACTTGACGAAAAGCCTTACCGTGTTATATTTATAGAGTAAGGCAAAGAAACAACATTCATCTCTCTCGGAGAAAAACACCATGGCAGTAGACTTCACAACATTCCTCGGCACCGTTACTCATATTCTTGATGCGCGCCTTCCCGTACTTGTCCGCGGCCCACACGGCATCGGTAAATCCCAAGTGGTATACCAGATTGCAGAGCAGCGCAACCTGCCTGTGGTGGAGCGCCGTGCTTCACAGATGACTGAGGGCGATCTTCTAGGTCTGCCTGACACGGCTGACCTATCTGATGGCCGCAAGGCTACCACTTGGAACGCTCCTGACTGGCTTGTCACTGCTTGTACACAGCCTGTCATGCTCTTTCTTGATGAGGTTGACCGCGCAACTATGGAGGTTCGCCAAGGACTCTTTGAGTTGACTGATAGCCGCAAGATCAATGGGTGGAATCTTCACCCTGAGACTCTGATCGTCGCTGCCGTCAATGGTGGTGAGCATGGCGCTCAATACCAAGTTGGCGAGATGGACCCGGCAGAGCTTGACCGCTGGACTGTTTTCGATGTGGAGCCAACCACTGAGGACTGGCTTGCATGGGCGCAGGACAATGTTCACTCTGTTCTGTGGGACTTCATTAACCAGAACCGCAGCCACCTTGAGCATGGTGATGACTTTGAGCCTAACAAGGTTTACCCGTCACGTCGTAGCTGGAAGCGATTCAACGATACCGCTGCACCCACGGGTGCAATGGGTGAAGGTGGCGACCGCGATCTTCTGTTCAATCTGGCCACTGCTTTTGTAGGGTTTGAGGCTGCCGTGTCTTTGCGTGACTTCACAGAGAACTACGCTTGGCAAGTAACTATTGAAGACCTGCTTGACAATGGTGAGATCAGCAAGACTTCTGAATGGGGTATCAATGATCACTCTGCGATGATTGAGAAGATTTCTGCGGCCGATGTGCTGGTAGAAGACTTGCAAGAAGCGCAGATCCAGAACCTTGCTGATTACTTTGTGTCACTTCCTTCAGAAGTAGCTATGAAGTTGTGGACTGTACTCGGCGAAGCTGACAACACTACGAATGTTATTGCACTGCACAAGGCAGAGACATCAGAAGGCAAGCGCGTTAGCGACCACTTGGTGGAGATTCTTGGTGGCTCACAGTAGCGCCTTCAGGCCGCTCTTAAGGCCGCCTAGGCTTGGCGACTTGGTTAAGCTAACCGGTCTGGGCAGCCTAGGCCGGCCCTTCAAGGGCCATCACGGCATCGGTGTTGTCAACGACATTGTTCAGGCTCCTCATCGTATACAATACGAAGTTAAGTGGTTAAAGAGCGATGAACTTATGATTTTTCATGAAGAGGACTTATTGATTATTTCTGATGTGGACTGATAAACTTAAAATAGGTGATCTTGTATGTTCGCGCAGCGACAATAAGCCTGCTATCATCCTTGACACCGCAGAAACTGCGCGCGCCAAGTATGGCGATCTGGCCAACAAGCGCATGGAGTTCAAGTTACACATTGACGGCCAACAGGGATGGCTGGATGAGGTTAAACTTAGAGCCTTGTATAAACTTCCTTGACATTTGCTTGACACAATATCGCTTGCAAAGCACTGCCAACACGTTATATTATAAGAGTAAGGAAAAGAACAATGACTGACGATACCAAAAAGCCCTTCAATCTCAACATGCACACCGCTCGCCTGCTTATGCGCGAACCGTTCTTTGCCGCGCTCTCGCGTCGGATTGATAAGGTGGCCACCACTTCTATTCCAACTGCTGGCGTGCGTGTCAACAAGGAGCGCGCCCAGTTTGAGCTTTTCTATAACCCGGTATTCTTTGCTGCTCTGTCTGATGACCACAAGCTCGGTATCCTCATGCATGAGTTTTACCATATTATCTTTGAGCATGTGACCAAGCGCCTGCCGGCTGATGGTATCAGGCGTATTGATAATATCGCCATGGACTTGTCTATCAATGGCCTGCCAGAGATGAAGGGCAAACTTCCCTGTGAAGCTGATCCCGGCCCCATCCTTGAGGGTGCTACCGAGCCGATGAAGGGCGTTATGCCGGGTGAAGGCCCATTTAAGGATCTGCCAGCATGTCAGACCTACGAGTGGTATCTGGTTCAGCTTGAAAAGATGCAGAAGGAAAACGAGGAGAAGCAAGGTGAAGGCGAGGGTGAGCCTGGAGATGCGTTTGGTGATGCTGACTCACTTGACGACCACGATGCTTTTGGCGATTCTGGTGATGCAACTGTCAATGAGATTGCCAAGGAGCGTCTTAAAGAAGCAGTCAAGAAGGCAGCCGAAGAGGCTGAAAAGTCCCGCAACTGGGGTTCAGTCTCGTCTGGTGTGCGGCGCGATATTATGGATCGGATCTCATCAAAGGTTGACTGGCGCAAAGTTCTTCGTTACTTCGTCAAAACAAGCCAGCGCGCTGACAAGCGTAGCACGCCGCGCCGACTTAACAAGCGATTCCCAAAGGTTCACCCCGGCAAACGTGTCCGTCGTCACGCTAAGATTGCGATCAGTATCGATCAGTCCGGCTCTGTTGACGATGGCATGCTTGCCGCATTCTTCTCCGAGCTTAACAAGCTGGCAGAGGTCGCGGAGTTCACTGTGATCCCCTTCGATACCCGCGTTGCCGAGGATAAGGTTTACACTTGGAAGAAGGGGCAGAGTAAGAAGACCGAGCGCGTTCTAACTGGTGGCACATGTTTCAACGCTCCAACAAAGTATGTCAATGAGCGCGGCTTTGACGGCCACATCGTTCTGACTGATCTGATGGCACCGAAGCCTGTTGCCTCCAAGTGTCAGCGTATGTGGATGACCACGAAGCAATATGCAGCGCGCCCTTACTTCTCGACTAATGAACGCATCATCGCCATTGATGAATAGAAGGCTAAACAATGAAAATGACAATCGTAATAGACTCCGACGACCGAGAAGGCATCAACGACGCACTAAAGATGGTGCGTATCATGCATGAAAAGTATGTGAGTACCGGCTCATATCACAAAGAATCGTTCGGGAAGATTGAGTTTATCAAGATGCTCCGCAAGTTTATGAAGGAATCTGTTAATCATCTGAATGATGAGGAATCTAATCAAGTCAAAGATATTGGCGACATGTATAACCTTCGCAACGCAAAGCGTTTCGCTGACCGTATCTTTAGAGGTGAGCGATGAAGCGCATTAAAAAAGGCGATCTGGTGAAGATGCACACGCATGACACGGGGCTTGTCGGCATTGTAGTGGACAGGCACCCTAAAGCCATTTCTACCACACGGCCACAAATAGGTATAATGTGGATAGGTGGTTCAGGTAAAGTAGACTGGGAGCCTGAACCATGGCTAGAAGTTGTCAGCGAGTCTTGACAACTTAATGCTTGACGATTAAACTATTTAATGCTATATTTATAGTATAGAAAGGAGATAAAATGTTTGAAAGTAATGTTCCCAACGTCACAGGGTCACTAACACCAATGGATGAGAGTCGCGAAACATGTGAGAATGTCATCACTTGCCTGATGGTAGCCTCGCAACTGGCTGAAGAGGAAAACGAAGTTATGCGGGATATTTTCCTGACAACGCTCTCAGCACTACCGCGTATAGCAGGTGAAGCATGAACGCGCTGGGGATCTATGGTAAGTCTCGCACAAATGACGGCGTGCTTGATGCTTGGAGGAACGGCGTAAGTGCGCGTAATCACAGGTGTTCTTTAACAAGCATATCATATCCAAATGGAAGCGCGGAGCTATTCAGCTATGACTTAAAGATCGGCGAACGTACTCCGGCTGGTGTCTGCATCATCGCCGACTTCACTGCACCAGCCAACGGCTTTCATTCTATGACAACTTCCTGTCACGTGAATCTCGCCAAGTACACAACTGGTGGCCCGGTGATCATGCACCCGAAGGTTTGGGAGTGTTCACCAATGAGCGATAGCAGGCCGTTTTGATGGGAGAGATAGTAAACCTTGACGAATACCGCGAGAAGAAGAAGGCCATGGCTGAAGCCAAAGCCGACGAAAACAAGTCTGCTCGTGAACTTCGTATGGAAGAAATCGTTTCAATGCTGGAGGACTTTTTTGAGCGCAATCCAGTTGAGATCAGCCCTTATTATGTATCAGGGTACGACGACTTCTGGTCAAAAGACATGACCGATATTTACCTCAACCATAGACCTTCCACGGAGAATGAAGATGACAACGAAGAATAAAACGCTGCCTATTGTGGTCAGTATGAACCCAATGCTTTACACCGATAGGGCCGGCCAGAAGTGGGCTGTGTCTGGTCAACATTGGGTTGAAGTGCCAGAAACCCTAACACTTGACCGGGTTGGTGAGTATATGATCGTTGAGGAACGAGAAGCACCGGCACAACCGGCTGACGTTACCTCATACGAGGTCCAAGGCAGCACTGGCAACACTTATACCGTGACCGACAACGGCGGCACGTGGACGTGTACGTGTCCCGGTTTTGGCTGGCGGCGTAAGTGTAAGCATGTCGATGCTCAAAGGGCCAAGGTTGCATAAATGAGATTTATAGTTCCACTGCTTTTAGTTGGCTGCGCAACACGCGCCAAGATGAACGGCACCGTGCTGGATGATCAAATGTACTTTGATCGGATGGTTCCTGTTGAGATTGTAAATGCACCAGACTCCGCAATGTGGGTAAAGCTCAATAAAAGACAGCTTAAGCACGTTAAACCGGGCGATAAGGTTATTTTCTATGTGAAGACAACCAAGGTTGAATATGAAAGTCGGTGATCTGGTGACGTATTGGTATCAGCGCCCACGCTGGCGTAAAGGTCAATCTGTCCATGTTGGCTTGATTATCGAGACAGGAAAGTTTAGTGGCAACCGTGACGTTAAAGTTTTGTGGACCAACGAACCAGAGCCACTAACCGAATGTAGTCAACATCTTTCACTTGTTGACAAGCCCCTGACAACTTAAACCTTGACGATCGCCCCTTCCGGTGTTATATTATATGTATAGAAAGGAGAAAGCAAATGCTTCAAAACCGCAACGGCATGATGGCCGCTCTTATTATCGCTGATCTGACCTGTTGGTCTGGTCTTATCTTCCTCGCCTTTCAATGGGCTAACTGCACGTGTGGAGCGTAAATGTCTGACGAGATTTTGAATATCCGAGTGACCGAGCGAGAGCTTGAACTGATTATGGATTTGCTTCATGAAGCCGGCAGCCGCGTTGATAGCAACGGCCAACCTGCTTTTGAACTCTGTCACGATCTGATGGAGCAATCTGGTCGCGTAGCTGACGATAGCTTGGAAGGCCGCACATTTACACTCGCAGAGGATGATATGATCCAGCGCGGTATGGATGCACGTGAAGAAGCGAAAATGCATAGCCGAGCAGCAAGCCGGCGAAACTTTAACCTGAAGGTCAAGGATAAACGACTTTCAAAAGCACAAACACATGATGTGTGGGATGCTAACGATCCAAGGAACTGGTAAGATTATGAAAGTAGGCGATTTGGTAAGAGTAAGAACAAAACACTATGGATCAAAGTTGGGTGTAGTTATTGAGATTGATGAGGATGGTGTTCACATCAAACCTCAAAAGCACCCGCGCAACATTATTGCCGGCGCTGCTGACGTAACCGTATTGGTAAGTGCGTGAAAGTCGGCAACTTGGTGCGAAGAAATCACTATGGTGCATCAAGCAAAGGTTGGGGTCCGGTTGGGATCATTGTCGGGCCTGCGCTGTCGCTGCCGAGCGACTGGTGGATCGTCGAGTGGGCTGCTGACGGAAAGCGCGAGACGGTGAGAAAAGAACACATCCAACTCGTTTACTGACATTTCCTTGACACAAATAGCCTTGCAAATACCTCTCAGTGGGTTATATTATATGTATAGAAAGGAGAGAAATCTATGATCAAAGTCGGAAGCATGGTTCAAAGCAAATACAGGCTGAGTAGCGGTAAAGAGGGAAATCTTGGTGTGGTGCTACGGTTCCATGATGCGGTTCCCACGTTGATGCAGGTATTCTATCCGAAGACGCGCACAAGCGGCTGGGTTAAAGATGAAGACATGAAGGTGGTAGCATGAAAGTAAAAGCAGTAATCAAGAAAATCAAAACTCACTTCAAGAAGCAAGGTATTGATATTGATGTAGAGTATAACGGAACGCGCTGGAGTTTCCAGCATAACGGCTATGTTGGTTCATTCCTGGCTAACGGAGCGATGGCAAGCGATACGGCTGCTCAACTTGAGGCCAACGCCTGCAACTTCCACGTTCGCCGCTGTGATGACTACTCAGATATGCAGTCTGACTATTTTGCCGGCTCATTCCGTGACAACGCGACTCAGATGATCGAGTCCCTACTTCCGAAGCCACCAAAGTTTAAGGTTGGCCAACTGGTGAGAGGTAAAACCAACAAGCGCGCAACCCGTCAAGGCTACGCCGGCAAGGTTGGGCTTGTGATGGCAGAAGGCGGCTGTGGCTTCGCTCGCATCGCTTGGATTGGTGACATGTCAGATAGTAAAAGATTCGGATGGCCGACATTCCCAGAACGCGATCTTGAGGTGGCAGGATGAGAGTAGGTGATCTTGTTAAGTGGCGGCGCGATCAGTTCCGCAAATCAGCGCCTGTGGGCGTCGTTGTCAAAAATGCCGAGAGCCACCAATGGTCAACCGTATGGTGGATGATCCTGTGGTCGAATAGTAAAACTGAAGTTATTAGTGAGCGAAACTTGATGGTAATCTCTTGACATTTCCCTGACACGATCTTGCTTGCTTTTACCTCTCAACGGGTTATATTATATGTATAGAAAGAAAGGAGATTATTCTATGGCTTCAAACCTCGACACCGTTACTCTTTGGGAGACTGCCCGCGAGCAGTTTATTGATCTTATCCTTCCGATGATTCAAGAGGATGAGCAGAACCTTGGACACGTTGATATTCCAGCGCGCTCCGAGGCTTGGAGCAACTTCGTTGATGCGCTCCATTACTCCGGTAGTATTAGCGACTGGCAAGTGAGCAACTGGGAACACCCCGATTGCTGCAACGACTGACATTCTCTTGACAACTTAGTTGTTGACTTACCCCCACATTTCTGGTATAATGGTTATACCAAACAAGGAAAAAAGACTATGACATACCGACTGACATTTGACATTACCGCCCGCAACGCCGATGCTTCGGAACTGCTCGATCGCCTGATTGAGTTCCAGCAAGAGCTTGTAGACGAGATCGAAGAAGATGAGGATTGGAACGGCAATATCATTGAGAATGTGGGTGATGAAGATACTTGTAGTGTTGAGTCTATTGACTAGTCCCTGACATTCTCTTGACAACTTAGTTGTTGACAATCACCTGCTTTTAATGGTATAATGGTTATACCAAACAAGGAAAGAACATTATGAAACTTCGCGGACAATCCAACCTTCACCCTATCGCCCTTCACTTGGTATCGCGCGAGTTTTGCCAGACAATGATCAGGGTCAATGCTCTGATGCTTTTCTCTCTTATCCTCTTGTCACAAACTACCTGACATTCTCTTGACAACTTAGTTGTTGACTTTCCCCCATTTTTAGTGTATAATATAGTATATCAAGTAAGGAGATATATCAATGCCAACATCATTCAGCCTCGACCAACTCACTGACTCTAACGACAACTTTCGGTATCGCCCTGACCCGATGATTAACAACATCGAAGTCACGTCAAGCCGTAAGAAAGCATACAAGCCACTGCCCGCACCGCCAACTCGTCGCCAACTCACAGGCTGGACTGTTGAGCAAGTTGGTCCTCAGATGTGGCGCGTATTCCGCAACTCCACAACGCAGGGCAAACAAGCCGTCATTGACTACAACACACCCGAAGGCGCGCAGTCTTTTGCTGATGGCTGTAACGGTGAACATAAGAACC